>Ga0172371_10002315_pt1 | contig 30320 bp, 39 predicted proteins | sample Lak12m_FD_114543 | JGI IMG/M metagenome (GOLD analysis project Ga0172371, IMG submission 114543) | Freshwater microbial communities from Kabuno Bay, South-Kivu, Congo - kab_022012_12m | ecosystem: Environmental > Aquatic > Freshwater > Lake | place: Democratic Republic of the Congo: South-Kivu...
CGGCTTCAGCCCCCTACGCCGAAAAAACGAGGACGAATGGGCAAAGAAACTACGCGGCTTCGGGGACGTGCGCCGCAAGGCTTTTTGCGGGGCTTTCGTTCGGGCCCCAAAGTGCGGCTTCAGATGCGAGGCGCGCCCTGGCTCCGAAGCGTCGCGAAGGAAGGCAAAGCCCGGAGGGTGAAGCCGTGCTAGTCGCACTGCGAGCCCTTCGCAACGAAGCAGATGTGGCCATATCGGCTCGCCCGTAGGGTAAATAATCTTTGTTATAATCTTGCTTAATACAATATAAATATAAGAATTTTAAAATATTTATGAATAATCCAGGCTAAAGGCGATTTCCGGTATAATAGTCGGGGATTATTTACTCCGATGGCGAAACTTGAAGCCGATTTCCGCGACCGGAAGCTTTATATCCGTCTTTTCGGCGGAGACGTCTATGCCGTCGGCGGGTTCGTCCGGGATTTGCTCCGCCGCAAGCCGTCCGACGAGGTGGATCTCCTGGTGGCCCGTCGTCCGCTGGAAGACATCGTCCGGGCCCTGGCCCCGAAGGGAAAAGTGGACCTGGTCGGCCGCAGCTTCGGCGTCATCAAGTTCACCCGGGGCGGCCGGACCGTGGACATCGCCCTCCCCCGGACCGACCGGGCGCCGGCGGCGGGCGCCCGCGGCCATAAAGATATCCGAACCCAGTCCGATCCCTGGCTGCCCGTCGAGGAGGACCTCCGCCGGCGGGACTTCCGGTGCAACAGCCTCGCCTGGCGCCTGAGCGACGGCGCGTTGATTGATCCTTTCGATGGAAGGCGCGACATCCGGGGGAAAATTCTCCGGTTGACCAATCCCTCGGCTTTTCCCGACGACCCTCTCCGGATTCTGCGGGCGGCCCGGTTCGCCTCCGTCCTCGGCTTCAAAATCGATCCGGTCATCTATCCCGTAGCCGCGACGGTGGACCTGACCGGTCTCAGCGTCGAGCGGGTGGCCGAGGAGCTTTATAAGATTCTCCTCCGCTCTCCCCGGCCCTCGGCGGGCCTGGAGGAGCTGTTCAAGCTCGGTGCTCTCCGTCAGATCCTTCCGGAGCTTTACGCCCTGACCCTGGTCATCCAGGACTCCGTTTTCCATCCGGAAAAAGACGACTTCGGCCATCACACCGTCTGGGCCCATACGAAAATCGCCGTGGACCAGGCCAAACGCCTGGCCGAAAAAATGGAGCTCGATCCGGCCAAGCTCCCCGCCCTCCTCTGGGCCGCCCTCTTCCACGACATCGGAAAAGCGGAAACCACCCACTGGGAATTCAAGCGGGGCCGGATGGCCGTGACCAGCGCCGGCCACGACACGGCCGGGGAACGCCTGGCCCTCCGGGCCTTCGAGCGCCTCAAGATCCATTCCTGGAACGGGGCCGATGTGCGGGATCTCGCCTTGCGGCTGATCCGGACCCACCACCGGGCCGCCGAGCTCTGGCAGAACCGGGACATCCTGACCAAAAGGGCTTTCAACCGGTTCGCCGCCGACACGGGCGGCGAATTCGAGATGGCCGTGATTCTGGACGCCGCCGACCGCGCCGGGCGCAGCGAGCGCCGCATCGCCGGCTTCGACCGCGAAGCCCGTTGGCTGCTCCAACAGATGCGGATCCATAACGTCTCGAAGGAAACGATCCGGCCGCTGGTTCTGGGCCGGGACCTGCTCGCGCTCGGCGTTCCGGCCGGGCCGGGCATGGGCAAGATCCTCAAAGAGCTTTACCGCCGGCAGCTCGACGGCGAATTTGACGCCCGGCCGGGCGCCCTCAAAGCCGCCCGGCGGCTGGTCCGGGCAGGCGAGCCGGCAAAGGAGCGCGCATGAACGAGGTCCTGGTCGCCGGCGGCGCCGGCTACATCGGATCGCATACGGTCAAGGAGCTGCGGCGGGCCGGATTTCGGCCGGTCGTTTTCGACAACCTCTCCGGCGGCCACCGCGACGCCGTGAAGGGAATGGAGCTCGTCGAAGGCGATCTTCGCGATCCGGCGGCGATCAAACGGGCGTTCAATGGCCGCGGCTTCGAAGCCGTCCTCCATTTCGCCTCCCTGATCCAAGTCGGAGAATCCTACGTCAACCCGCGCAAATATTATCTTCAAAATCTTCTGACCTCTTTGAACCTGCTGGAAGCCGCCCTCGACGCCGGCGTCCGCCGTTTCATCTTCAGCTCCAGCGCCGCCGTGTACGGGATCCCCCGGGAAATCCCGCTCCGCGAAGACCACGTCATCGATCCGATCAACCCCTATGGCCGGACGAAAGTCATGGTCGAAAAAATCCTCGAGGACTATGACCGGGCTTACGGCTTCCGCTTCGTTTCCCTCCGGTACTTCAACGCCGCCGGTGCGGACCCGGAGGGAGAGCTCGGCGAACGGCACGATCCCGAGACCCATCTCATCCCCAACGTTCTGCGAGCCGTATCGGGACGGGGCCCGCGGCTGGGAGTTTTCGGAACGGATTTTCCCACGCCCGACGGGACGGCTGTCCGCGATTACATCCACGTGACGGATTTGGCTTCGGCCCATGTCCTGGCCCTACGATATCTGGGAGACGGGGGAAAAAGCGAGTTCATCAACCTGGGGACCAATCGGGGATATTCCGTGCGGGAAATCGTCGCCGCAGCCGAAAAAATCACCGGACGGCCGGTTCCCCGGGACGAGAAACCCCGGCGCGAAGGCGATCCGCCCGTGCTTCTGGCTTCAAAAGAAAAAGCGGAACGGGTCCTCGGCTGGAAGCTCCGCTATTCCGACCTGGAGACGATCCTTCAGACCGCCTGGGCCTGGCACCGGAAGCTTTGACTGCAGCCTAAACGACTGGTCTCTGAAAGAGGCGGGGTTTGGGGAATCGCAGCTTACGGGACTCGCCTCTGAAAGAGACGGGGTTTGGGGACAGGTTCCGAATTCCAATAACTTTTTCACACCAAAAAGAATCGTTGGCGCGGAATTCGGGAACCTATCCCCGCCTTTTTAATTTGGCCCAGAACCTGTCCGTTTTTTCTATTAGTTTCCGCGTTGTTCCAATTGATTCTTTTTTTTCGCGAGCATAAGCAAAAAAATCCCCGGAATAATGAGGTAGGGCGCGCCGTTGGCCAGGTAATAACGGAGGGACGGGGCGGTTTCTGCGACGCCCGCCGCGTGGTTGCGGACGTAATCGACGGCGAAAAAGAGGACGATTCCCGCCAGGATGACGATCTGGACGGTCATGGCCGTCTTGATCTTCCGAAGGCCGAGGCGGGGATCGGCGATGTTCCTGTTGATCCAGAAGACCAGATTGACGACGGAATAGAACTGGCTGATCCAGATGAGGATGAGGAAAACGTTGGCGATCGCGCGGTACATTCAGCCCTCCGAAACAGCGCCCATTTTACCACATTACCCGGGCCGGCCGCCCCGGGACCGTCCGTTGACTCGATTCCGGCCCCATGTTATAAGAATTTTTCATGCGTCTGAAAACGGCCCGATCAAGCTATGTCATCACGGCCCTCGCCGCCTGCTTTTTCCTCTCGAGCTGCGCCGCCAAGCCCGAGCCCGTGGTTTCGCCCCCGGCCGAAACGCGCCCGGCCGCGCCCGAACCGCCCTCCAAAACCGCCGCTCAAACCGATATCGAGGTCCTCCATTCGCCCGATAAAACGGTCATCCCCGCCGAGGAGAAAAAGCTGGCCGCTTCCGGAATCGCCGCCAACGGCCAGGCCGCCGACGAAGCCGTCATCTCGATCGAGGACGCCCTGGCCGCGTATGAAGATGCCCGGGCGGCCCGGGACCGGGGCGATTTTGAAACCGCGGTCAACCTGCTCGACGAAGCTTACGGCATGCTCCTCCGGCTCCCCATCTCCACGGATTCCCCGCTCATCCAGGAAAAGGACAACCTCCGGCTGCTGATCGCCCAGCGCATCCAGGAAATCAGCGCCGCCCGCCGCAATCCCACGGTGGAGAATCACAAGTCGATCCCCCTGACTGAAAACGAATGGGTCGCCCGGGAGCTTAAATCTTTTCTGGGCCCCGAATGGAAGTCCTTCGAGGAAGGCTACCGGAGGTCCGGATTCTACAAGGATTGGATTGTCGGGGAAATGCGGAAAGCGGGGCTTCCCGAGGAATTGGTCTGGCTGCCGATCGTCGAAAGCCTGTTCAAACCCCTGGCCTTGTCCAGAGCCCGGGCCCTCGGGCTTTGGCAGTTCATCAGGACCACCGGCCTGAACTACGACCTCAACCAGGACAAATTCGTCGACGAGCGGCGGGACCCCTACAAGTCGACGATCGCCGCGATCAAGTATCTCGAATACCTCCATTCGTTTTTCGGCGACTGGACCACCGCCCTGGCCTCTTACAACTGCGGCGAAGGATTGGTCCAACGGGTCATCAATTCCCAGAACATCGCCTACCTTGACAATTTCTGGGACCTGTTCCAGCGTCTGCCGTTCGAGACCGCCCGCTTCGTGCCGCGGTTCATCGCCGTCGTCAAGATCATCCGCGATCCGGCCAAGTACGGGGTGACCCTCCCCGTGCCGTATCCTCCGCTGAAGTTCGACACCGTCCGGATCCAACATCCGGCCAAGCTGAACGTGCTGGCCGCGGCAATGGGAGCGGAAGCGTCGGAGCTTGAATTCCTCAATCCCGAGCTCCGCTACCAATCGACGCCCGATACGCCCTATGAGCTGCGCGTTCCCGTCGGCCTGGGCGAAAAGCTCCTGGCCGCCCTCCCCACCCTGCCCAAATACATCCCTCCGGAATACGGCTCGCACAAAGTCAGAAGCGGCGAAACGCTTTCCACGATCGCCCGCAGGTATGGGACATCCGTCCAAAGCTTGCAGAAAATAAACAACTTACGCGGGACGCTGATCCGCGTCGGCCAAGTCCTCCGGATCCCGACCCGCGGCTGAATCACTTCGTCAATTCGAATTCCCTTGATCCAGCCGTTTCTCCGTCGATGAAAAACACGACCCTCCATCGCCCTTCAACGATTTCCGCGGAAAGCGGCAGCCGATCCCAGGCGATATAGCGGTCGTAATCCATCCCTTCCCGCCCCACCTCGGCCGGTTCAGACAAACGGACAAGCCGGCCGTCCGGCCCGTACCATTTCCAGGTCAACCGATGCCCGCCGCTGAGGGGTCCGAAAACGAGGAAGGAGCAGACGGCGGCGTCGGTCCGGGCCGAAAAGGCGATTTTTTCATCCTCCGGCTCGGCCCAATCGTCGGTCCGGACGACGTCGGCGCAGAGAACGGCCCGTTCGATGAACGCGGGGGGAAGATCGGGCGCCGTTTGCGGAGCCAGCCGGATGCAGGATGCAAGGACCGCAACAGCGTAAAAAATCAGTAAAATGATCTTCACGCGCAGGCGGACCATGCCCTTATTATGGCACGAAAAAGCAGATCGGAGAAAATCCTCAAAATTGACAACCGCCATCCGACCGGCTACCATTTGATGTTAAAAGGAAGAGGCCATGATCATCAAATATGCCGTCCTGTGGGCTGTGTCCTTTGTCGGAATCAGCGCCGTGGACGCCCTCTGGCATCTTGTCCTCTGGGGACGGATCTACGGCCGGGACATCCGCAAGGTTGCCCGGATCGCCGACGGCAAGCTCGCCTTGAACAATTTGAGCGGGGCGCTTTCCCAGGTCCTCGTCGTGACGGCCCTGGTCGTTCTCGCCTCCCTCCAGTTCGGTTCTCCCAAACCGGGCCAGAATGCCGTCATCGCCTGCATGATGGGCGGCATCCTCGGAATCTCAGTTTACGGCCTCGTGAATCACTGGCTCGTCAAGGATTGGAGCTTCTCGATCACCCTCCTGGAAGTCGTCTGGGGCCCGATGATCGGGGCTTTGGCCGGCTTTTTCATCGTCTGGACGGCCCGCCTCTTGAAAATCCTCTGATCAGGCCCGAATCATGGAGACCGCGTTGGAACGGCTCGACGGAAAAGCGTTTTATTACGCCTTTCTCGCCGGGACGAAAAAGATCCTGGAAAATCAGCAGGAACTTAACCGGATCAACGTCTTTCCCGTTCCCGACGCGGATACCGGATCCAACCTGGCCATGACCCTCAGGACGGTCGTCGAGCGCGTCCGCCCGCACCGATCCTACGAGCGGACGTCGACGGCGATCGCCGCGGCCGCCCTGGAGGGCGCCCGGGGAAATTCCGGCGTCATCTTCGCCCAGTTCCTCTACGGCCTGGGCGCCGGGGCCCGCAACTGCGCCGAGATTTCATTTCCCCGTTTCGCCCGAACCGGGCGGGAAGCGGTCCGCTTCATGTACGAAGCGATCGCCGAGCCGGTGGAAGGGACGATGATCACCGTCCTCCGCCGCTGGGCCGAATACCTGGAATCACGCAAAGAGGATGGCGGCCATCCCCTGAAGATCCTCAAGGATTCGCTCGGACGGGCGTTCGAAGCCCTCCAAGACACGCGCCACCGCCTGGAAGCGATGAAAAAAGCAGGCGTCGTGGACGCCGGCTCCAAAGGCATGGTTCTCTTTCTTGAAGGAGCGATCGAATTTTTGATCAAGCCCTCGCACAAGAAAATCATGGCGATCGCCCCCGAGGCGATGGCCGTGGAAGAAGTCGAAGCCGTCTCGGCCGATCCCGTCGGCCGCCGCTTCTGCACCGAAGCTTTGATCCGCCCGCGCCCGGGCGCGCCGGCGGGGCTGGACAAGGTCGCCCTGAGACGCCTGATTTCTGATTTCGGCGATTCGCTGGTGATCGCAGGTTCGGGCGACGGGCTCCGCCTCCACATCCACGCCGACGCGCCGGCTGAACTGTTTTACCACATCCGTGATTTCGGCGTCTGCGTCCATCAGAAAGCCGACGATATGCTCCGGCAATACGAGGCGGTCCATGCCCGGCGGCAGACGATCGCCCTGGTGACCGATTCGGCTTGCGATCTCCCCCGGGAAATCCTCGATCGGCATCAAATCCACCTCGTCCCTCTCCGGCTTCAATTCGGCGACGACGCTTACCTCGACAAGGTCACCGTCTCCCCCGACCGCTTCTATGATCTTCTGGACGAGCGGACGGATTTTCCGAAAACCGCCCAGCCCAACGCGAAAGCCTTTGAAGACCTGTACGCGCGGCTGGCCGCCCACTACGATTCGATCATTTCCATCCACCTGTCCGGAAAGCTCTCCGGAACGCTCTCGAACGCGGCGTCGGCCGCGGCGACGGTCTCGCGGGCGACCGGGAAGAAGATCACGGTCGTCGATTCCAGGACTCTTTCGGGAGCTCTCGGCCTGGTCGTCTGGAGGACCGCCCGGGCCCTCGAGCGGGGCGCGGCGCACGAGGAAGCCGCGGCCGAAGCCGCCCGGGCGGCGGCCCGGTCAAAAATCCTTGTCGGCGTCCGCACTTTGAAATACATGGTCCGCGGCGGGCGCGTCCGGCCGATGACCGGCCGGATCGCGAACCTGCTGAATCTGAAACCGATCGTCTCCATGAGCCCGAACGGCGAATCGTGCGTTTTCGACAAGGCCTTCAGCCAGCGGGGCAGCCTGCGCAATATCCTCAAGCACCTGCGGAAAGCCGCGGCTGAAGCCCGAATCTGGGAATACGGCGTCCTTCATGCCCACAATTTCGAGGACGCCTTGGCGTACGGCCGGGAGACGGAAGCCCTCTTCGGGAAAAAGCCGGCCTTCACCATGGACATCTCGCCCGTCATCGGCCTCAACGCCGGCGTCGGGGCCGTCGCCGTCGCTTATCTGCTCGAAGAAGAATGAAAAGCCATGCTTGACGCGTATTTGAGCTCGGCCGTCGCCGTTTTTATCTTCATGACGGCGTTTTACATTCTGGCTCAGATGCTGAAAAACAACGGGATCGTCGACATCGCCTGGGGGCTTGGTTTCATCGTGGTCTCGGCCGTTCTTTTCATCCGGAATCCGCCCGCCGGACAGGCGAAAATCCTTTTTCTAGCCCTGGTTTCGGCTTGGGGGATCCGCCTGGCCGGGCATATCGCCCGGCGCAATATCGGCAAACCCGAGGATTTCCGCTACGCGAACATGCGGAAAAAATGGGGCGCGGCCGCTCCGTTCAAAGCCTTCTTTTTCGTCTTCATGCTCCAGGGGATTCTGATGCTAATCGTCGCTTCTCCGGCGATCGTGGTCCTGGGTTCCCCGACACGGCCGCTGACCATCCTGGATGCCTTCGGCGCGCTCGTTTTCCTTGGCGGCCTGTCGTTTGAAGCCGTGGCCGACCGACAGCTCGCCGCCCATATCCGGAATCCCCAGAACAAAGGGAAGCTGATGATCCGCGGCTTGTGGTCCCGCACCCGTCACCCGAATTATTTCGGGGAAGCGGTCTTGTGGTGGGGTCTCGGCCTGTTCGCTGTCTCGTCGAAACACGGCTGGGTTGGGTTGATCGGTCCGCTGGCGATCTCCCTGCTTTTGCGATTCGTCTCCGGAGTTCCGCTTCTTGAAAAAAAATACGCCGGCCGCCCCGACTGGGAGGCCTACAAGAAAATGACCCCGATCTTTTTCCCGCGGTTTTAGACAACGTCTCCGACTTCTCCCTTATTTCGTCGAATAGGAGAAGATAGCCCCGTAATCCGCGGCTCCGCCGTCTCTGGTCATTCCGTAAAGAATGCCGTTTTTCAAGGCCAGCGAACCATAGGGATAATATCCGTTTGAATCGGTGTCGGAAAAGCCGTGAAGAATCTCGAAGGAAGCGTCTTTGATGTTGAACCGGAAGATCGTCCCATGTAAATAAGGTCCTCCGGACATCGTCAGTCCGTACAGGAATGTCCCTTTCATGATCAAAGAGCCGTAGCAATAAGCGCCGTTCGTCTGATTATAAGCGAACTCGTGAAGGACGGTGTAGCCGGTTCCGTTGGTATTGAGCTTGAAAATCACTCCGCGGGTATGGACGCCGCCGCGGGACGTCACGCCGTACATGACCGGTCCCTTGATGAGAACCGACCCTTTCGGATGTTCCCCGGCCATCGCGTCAGAGAACGAATGAACCAGAGCGAATCCGGAACCGTTGGCGTTCATCGTGAAGATCGTGCCCTGATCGGAGGTCCCGCCGTAATAGGTCATGCCGTACATTTTGGTGCCTTTAAAGACCAATGAACCGCCGGGATTTGCGCCGTCCGTCGTTCCGGCGATGAAGGCATGGAGCACGGCATATCCCGCTCCGTTCTTTCCGATCTTGAAGATCGTGCCGGTATTGCCGGGTCCTCCGGTGTTGGTCATGCCATAGAGATTCGATCCCTTGGCGACCAAGTCGCCGTATGGAAGAGCCCCGTCCGCCGCCCCGCCGGCGAAGGTATGGAGAATGGCATATTCCGTTCCATTCGTATTGATCTTGAAGATCGTGCCCATCCCCGCGGCCCCGCCGTAGGTCGTCATTCCATAGAGTGTTTTTCCCTTAAGAATGAGCGTCCCCTGGGGGTAATGTCCATCCGTCCCGTCATTGGCGAAGGAATGGAGGATGGCGAAGCCGGTGCCGTCTTTGTTGATTTTAAAGACCGTCCCATAATCGGAGGCGCCGCCGATTTCGGTCATCCCGTACAAGGTCTTGCCGCCGCAAACGAGGGCGCCGTACGGATTCCGGCCGTCCGCCGGCTGCCCGGCGAAGGAATGGAGCACGGCGTATTGGGCCGGCAGGAACGCAGCCGATAAAAAGAGAAAGACAAAGAAACTCCAAAAGCGCTTGATCAACACATTTTCCCCTTTCGGGAAGACTCCCCCGCGGCCTCTTCCCTTTCTTTATGATGATTTGACATTAATCAAGGCGTCGGGATTTGTCAATCCGCAGCCCGCGGTCGAGCCGGAGGACTACTTCGTTGAAAAGGAAAAAAGGATTCCCGTGTCGGAGGCCCCTCCGTATCTGGACATCCCGTAGAGGACGCCGTTTTTCATCGCCAGGGAACCGGACGGATGGGATCCGTCCGCTATGGGCCCGGCGAACTCGTGGAGAGTCTCAAGCGACCCATCCTCAAGGTTGAATTTGAAGATCGTGCCGAAATCGCCCGAGCCTCCGTAAGCGGTCGTTCCATACGCGACGGATCTGCAAAAGACCAGAGAACCGTAGGGATGGGACCCGTTCGGGAGAGCGCCGGGAAAATCGTACAGAACGGCGAACCCCGTGCCATCGAGGTTGGCGGAGAAGATCACTCCCCCGCTGTTCGCGCCGCCGTAGGGCGCCATGCCGTAAAGGACGGTCCCTTTGATGACGACCGATCCGAGCGGCAAGGCCCCGTCGGCCCAGCCGGTGAACGAATGAAGCAAGGTGAAGCCGAGACCCGTCGTGCTGATCCGGAAGAGCGTTCCGCCGTCGGAAGCGCCGCCGTTCTGCGTCATTCCAAAGAGTTGGGTGCCTTTGACGGCCAGGGATCCTCGTTCCGGGGTGTGGCCGTCCGCGGGATCATCCGCGAAGGAATGAAGAACCGCGTAACCCGCCCCGTTCTTTTTAATCTTGAAGATCGTGCCGAGATTGGAAGTTCCTCCGTCGCTCGTCATCCCGTAAAGAAAAGCTCCCTTCGCCGCCAGGGCACCGCAGGGAAGGAAGCCGTCCGCCGGCCCGCCGGCGAAGGAGTGGAGGATCTTGAACCCCGTCCCGTTGACGTTGATTTTGAAGATCGTCCCATTATCCGAGGCGCCTCCCCACCTGGTCATCCCGTACAAGACATTGCCCTTGAGAATCAGCGTTCCTCTCGGATAGCTCCCGTCCGCCGTGCCGCCGGAGAAAGAATGGAGCACGGCGAAACCCGTTCCGTCTTTTTTTATTTTATAAATGACGCCGGCGCCGTGGGCGCCGCCGAACTCGGTCATCCCGTAAATCAGCGAACCGCGGCAGACGGGAGATTCGAACGGCCAGCGTCCGTCCGTCGTCCCTCCGGTAAAATGATGGAGAACCGTGTATTGGGCGGACAGGGGCCCGGCCAGGACGACGCAAACAAAGAAAACGACGCCGATCGCGTTCTTTCTCATTTTCCCTCCTCGGGAATCCCCGCGGATTCTCCTTTTTTCCTTCTTCCGGAGAAAACGTTACCCCCGCCCGGTCCGGATGTCAAACGGAGATCGCCCCCGGGAACTCGCGGTCGAAAAGATACGGCGCCGCCCGGAGGGCGCACTCCTCCGTCAGGGAAGAGGGCCGGATTTAGCCACCGGGTGGCAATGGACGAACACCCTGCGGAGCATGTCCACGTCGTCCCTCAGCTTCTTTTCCACCCGGGTGGCGATCGCATCGGCCGCGGCGACGCGGAGGTCGCCGTCGATCGCGATCGTGATATTGGCCACGAGATAGGGCCCGAAACGATGGGCGTGGATCTCCTCGATCCTTTCGACTCCGGCGAGGCCTTCCAAGGAAGCCGCGAACTGTTTTTTCAACTCTTGTCCCGGAATCGTGTCCATCAGCTCGTCGGCGGACTCGAAGAGAATCGAAAACCCGGTTTTCGCGACGATGGCGGCGACCACCGCCCCGGCGACCGGATCGGCCCAAGCCCACCCGAAAAGGGAAAGCAAGATGCCGGCGCCGACGCCCAGGGAGGCGAAAACGTCATTCCGATGATCCCGGGCCACGGCCTTGACGGCCAGATTATTCGTAGCCCAACCGACGCTCCGGGCCTGGATCATCAGAAAGATTTTTATGACGACCGTTCCGGCCGCGATCCAGAAGGTGAACGGGGCGATGCCCACCGCCGGCTCGTTTCCGCCGAGCATGTCGAAAAGGGAATTGACCGCGTCCCAGAAGATCGCCAGACCGGTCGTGATGACGAAAGCTCCGACGACAAGGGCGGCGATGGTCTCGTATTGATGATGGCCGAAAGGATGTTCGGGATCGGCCGGCTTTCCGGACTGCTTGACGAAGAACCTGACCACGAGAAAATAGACGACGTCGGAAACGGAATTGATCCCGTCGGCCAGGAGGGCCTTGCTGTGTCCGAGGACGCCGAGGCCGAGCTTGGCGGCGGCCAGAACCGCATTGGCGGACAGGCCGAGGTTGATGACGTACCGCGTTTTCTTCTGCCGGAGCACGGGATCTTTCATCAGGGGTTCCGGTTCCGATTTCAGGTTCACGGGATCCTCCGGGCAACGAAAAATTCGTACCCCAGCTCGGTCGAGCAGCGTTTAAAGCCGTCGATTTCGGCCTGGGCCGTGTCGAGGACCTTCACGGCCTCGGCGTTGCCCGCGAATTTGTCGCGCAATTCGTTCACCCGGATCCGCATGGGATCATAATAATTGTCGAACCATGAGGAAACGGGCAGAGGGAAATGGCCGATCACGGCATATCCGTTGTCGGCGAACAGGGCGAGATTTTCCGGAATATCCTTCATGTCCGCATAATCCCAGGCCCATTTCCGGGCGGCCTCTGAACGGCGCTTCGAAAACCAGACAAGCTCGGTCAGAGCGATGGCGCCGCCCGGGCGGAGCAGCGGCCGGCAAGCCCGGAGCCCGTTGGCGACCCCCATCTGGTAAAGCGCTCCTTCCGACCAGACGACGTCGACGCTCCCCGGCGGGAAGTCCATGGCTTTCATGTCGCGGTTGACGGTTTCGATATGGTCCGAAAGACCGAGAGCCCGGGCATCCGAGGCGACTTTTTCCAGGAAGGGCTGGTGGTTGTCCAGGGCGATGATTTTCCCCCGGGAAAGCCGGGCCAGGGCCAGCGTCTGCTTTCCCGGCCCGCAGCCGATGTCCAGGATCACCGGCTTCTCCGGCAGGCCCGGGATCATCCGGAATGCTTTTTCCGTTGAAGCATCGTCGCCCGGACCGGCGCGCGGCAGCGTGCCGTAGACTTCATAAAAATAATCCAGGGATTCGTCCATGCTGCTTTTATCAGTCCTCGATAAAAGAGAACGCCGCACCGGTGTTGGTCGCCCCGCCGTAATAGGTCAAGCCGTACAGGACTTTCCCTTTTTTCAACAGCGTGCCGTACGGCCAGCGACCGTCATCCGGCGAGCCGGCGAAATTATGCAATTTTTCGAATCCCGAGCCGTTGGTCCCGATCCGGAAAATATCGCCTCGGCCTCCGCCTCCGCCGCGCGTCATCCCATAAAGCGTTTTTCCGGCCAGAATCAGAGAGCCGTAGGGCTTTGCGCCGTCCGCGTCTCCTCCGGCAAACGCATGGAGCAAGCCGAAATCCGCGCCGTTCGTTTTGATCATAAAAATCACGCCTTCATCCGACGGGCCGCCCCACCGGGTCATGCCGTAGAGGATCGAGCCCTTCCGGACCAGGGAACCGTAAGGATTCCAGCCTCCGGAATCCCCGCCGACAAAAGAGTGGAGCAGGGCGAATCCCGTGCCGTCGATCTTGATTTTAAAAACGACGCCCCGGTCGTAGACCCCCCCGTTTTTCGTCATCCCATACAGGGCGGAGCCCTGGGCGATCAATGAACCATTCGGGAACTGGCCGTCCGCCGTCCCCCCCCAGAACGAATGAAGGATGGTGAAACCCGTGCCGTCTTTTTTGACGCGGAAGAGGCAGCCGGTGGAATTCTCTCCGCCGTAGCAGCTCATTCCGTATAAAAACGCGCCTTTCTTGATGAGCGTTCCATACGGGAAATCTCCGTCCGCATAGTCGCCGATGAAGGAATGGATTACGGCATAGCCCGTGCCGTCCTTGTTGATCTTGAAGATCGTGCCCCGGACCGCGCCGCCTTCAAGCGTCATTCCGTAAAGCGCGGGTCCGATCGCGAGAAGAGAGCCGTACGGATAAGCTCCGTCCGAAGCGCTCCCCGTGAAGGAATGAAGGACCGCATATCCCGTGCCGTCTTTATTGATTTTGAAGACGGTTCCGAGATCGGCCGTCCCGCCGTTGCACGTCGTCCCGTACAAAGCGTTGCCGACGGCGATCAGAGCCCCGTATGGATTCATTCCGTCGGCCGCACCGCCAAACGAATGAAGGAGCGTGAGCTGGGCCTGGAGGGCCGCCGCAAAGGCCAGAACGAAGAAAACGACGCCGCTCAACCTTTTGATCACCATGATTTCTCCTCCCTTCACCCTTAAGGCGAATAACCACTTGGTTCTTGTTTTTTATATCACTCGGTTTTTTCGATTACAACCGAAATTTTTCTTCCCGGAACTCCCCTCCTAACGGCGGCGCCGTTTCAGATCAGGGCAAAACCGTAGGCCATCGGGATGACAATGTCCGTCCGGCCGAAGAAGGGCTCGATCCGGGCGATCGCGGCCTCGCCCATGGCCTCGACCTTCCGGCGCAGCTCCTCGTAATCCTTGAAGAATTGGACGGCTCCATAATCCTGATATTTCCGAAGGGAGTGCGCGCGCACCGCCCGCCAGCTTCCCGCGGCTTTGATCTCCTCGGTGACGTAATAGGCCCAGGGCGATTCAGGCATATGATCCAGGACGAGAACATCCCCGGCCAGGTCCAGAGCATGGGTGAGGGCGGCATCCGGATCGGGCATTTCGTGAAGACAGAATTCGAAGATCACCACGTCCCCTTTTTGCCGGCAATCGTTGAAATCGGAATGAACGAGAGTGAACTTCTCTTTCAGGTCCGAGCCGGACAGGCCGGCTCTCAGCGTCTCCAACGCCTCGCGGCTGTTGTCGACGGCGAAGACTTCCCGGGCCGGCCGGGCGATTTCGCTGAACTGCCCTCCCCCGGCCCCGACCGAGACGATCGTTTTCCCCGAAAAGTCATAAAAGGCAAAGAGGTTTTTTAATATTTTCCCGATATCCGCGGCCATGCCGCCATTTTCCGGCGGGGCCGCCGGAAAGTCAACCGGCGTCCGGAATCGGACAGCTTTTGTCGCGGATCCGCACAAAAAAAATAGTTCCAGATGGAGGTTCTCTTCAGTTTTCGCCCAATCCTGTTGGCACGTTTGTCGCATACACAACAACATTAGGTATTCGATATTCTGAGGTATGCTATGGTCCCGAAAGCCCTCGTCGCCGCCTCGGCCAAGCCGATCATTTTGTCCCTTCTTCTCTCCGGGGAAAACTACGGTTACCGGATCCTCCAGCGGGTCAGGCTCGTATCCGGAGGAACGCTCGAATGGTCCGAAGCCATGCTTTATCCGGTCCTCCACCGGCTCGAAGCGGACGGATTCATCCGCTCCGCCTGGAAGCTCTCGGGCGAAGGCCGGATGAGGAAATATTACTTCCTCACGAAAGCCGGAGAGAAGGAGCTGCAGCGGGAAAAATCCCATTGGCTGAGCGTTCATAAAGCCCTGACCTCCCTCTGGGCGACGGCGGAAAAAATCGACTGAGGTAAAGGACGCCACAATGTTTGATCTGGAAAAAGCGATCGCCGGTTGGAAACGGGAGCTCAAAGGCGGGCGGGCTCTGGAGGACGGATACCGCCGGGAGCTGGAGGAACATTTGCGCGACAAGATCGACGACCTCGTCGCCCATGGCGCCGGCCCGGCCGAGGCCTTCGACGAGGCCGTCCGGTCGCTGGGCGGCCGGGACGACATCGACACCGAGTTCGTCAAAGCCCGGAAAGGAAAGCGGCGGGCGGCAAACGCCCTGCTCGGGAATTACGCCCGGATCGCCCTGCGTAAATTCCGTCGGCAGAAGGGCTTTTCCTTCATCAACCTCGCCGGCTTATCGGTCGGGATGGCCTGCTGCATCCTTATTCTGCTCTGGGTCAAGGACGAGACGAGCTTCGACCGGTTCCATAAAAACGCCGACCGCATTTTCCGTGTTCTCAGCATCGACCGGGCCGGCGGCGGCGACGCCTGGGATACATCCAGCCCGGCTCCGCTCGGAGAAGCGCTCGTCCGGGATTTTCCCGAAGTCGTCCGGGCCGTGCGGGCCCAGAGCGGCTGGGACGGCTGGGACCTTCGCCGGGGCCCGGTCGTCTTCCCCGAAGCCCGGCTGGCGGCCGTCGATCCGGCGTTTTTCGAGATGTTCGCCTTTCCGTTCATCGCCGGAGATCCCCGCACCGCCCTCGCCGATCGGCATTCCGTCGTCCTGACCGAAAGCCTGGCCCGGAAATTCTTCGGCGGAGAGAACGCCCTGGGCCAGGTCCTTCAAATGAACCGGACGGACCTGCGCGTCACCGGCGTCATCCGCGATCTCCCCCGGAACTCGCATTTTCAATTCGAATACGCGTTCCCTCTGGACAACATGCGGGAGTGGCGCGAGTCCCGGCTCGATGACTGGGCCTATCGCCAATGCGCGACCTACATCGAGACGCAGCCTGGGGTGTCGGGTAAGACGCTCCATCAAAAAATCAAAAGCTTGGTTCAGAAGCATGTCCCCGCCTCCCGGGTGGAGCTCGATCTCCAGCCGCTCCGCGACATCCACCTCCGGTCGACGCGGATCCAAAATTTCGCCGTCCAGTACCCGAATCCCGGCAACATCGCTTACGTTTTCCTCTTCACTGCGGCCGCCGTCTGCATCCTTCTCCTGGCCTGCGTCAATTTCATGAACCTGGCCACGGCCCGCTACGGCGCGCGGGCCCTGGAAGTGGGCGTCCGCAAGCTGGCCGGAGCGGGCCGGGCGGACCTCATCCGGCAATTCCTCGGGGAATCGATCCTGACGTCCTTCGTCGCCTTGGCTGCGGCCGGTTTGCTTGTCGTCCTGGCCCTGCCCGCGTTCAATGCCCTTTCCGGTAAATCCCTCTCCACGGCCGACCTTGTCCGTTTTCCGACTCTCGGGGGTTTTCTGGCCATCGCCCTGCTGACCGGTCTGGCCGCAGGAAGCTACCCGGCCTTCTTTCTCTCCTCGTTCTCCCCGGCCCGGGTCCTCAAAGGCGGACTCCGGCTCGGCCTCCGGCGGGGCGGCGCGCTGCGGAAAATCCTCGTCGTCGGCCAGTTCGCCTTCACCATCGCCCTCCTGGCCGCCGCTTTGATCATCGCCGGGCAACTGCGTTATATCCGGAACAAGGACCTGGGCTTCAATCCCCACAACGTCGTCAGCTTCGCCGGATACGGCAACTACTACGAGGATTTCCCCGCGGCCAAGCAGGAGCTTTTAAAGAATCCGGATGTCCTTTCGGTCAGCCGCTGTTTCCCTCCGGGGCCCGGCTTCGGCGGGACGACCGCTGTGGATTGGGAAGGAAAGGATCCCCGGCTCGACGTGGCGATCTACGGCGACATGGGGGATTACGATTATCTCGAAACGTTCGGCCTGGCCATGGCCGAAGGCCGTTTCTTTTCCCGGGACCATCCGACCGATGCGGACAATTTCGTCCTCAACGAGACGGCGGCCCGTCTCCTCGGTCCCGGCCCGGCGGTGGGCAAGCGGTTTACGATGGATGGGCGGACGGGGACGATCATCGGAGTGGTGAAGGACTACATCGCCGGACCTTTTCACGCGCCGGTTCAACCCAAGGTCATCGCGCTCCGAGGCGGATTTTTCGTCAGCGTCAAATACCGGCCCGGGTCGACGGCGGCGGTCCTGGGCTTCCTCGAGGAGACATGGAAAAAATTCGTTCCGGGGCGACCGTTCCGATACGATTTCCTGGATGATACGATCGAAGGCTATTACCGTGCGGAACGCCAAACCGGGAAAATCATGCTGGCCTTCGCCGGCCTGGCCGTCTTCATCGCCTGTCTCGGATTGTTCGGAATGGCGGCTTACGCGGCCGAACAACGAACCAAGGAAATCGGCATCCGAAAAACCTTGGGTGCAGGGTCGGGCCGCCTCGTCGGAATCCTCCTCGGGGAATTCATCCGGGGCGTTCTTCTGGCCAACCTGATCGCCTGGCCCCTGGCCTATGCGGCGGGCCGGGTCTGGCTCCGCAACTTCGCTTACAAAATGACGCTGGGGCCGGCCGTTTTCCTGGCCGCCTCCTGCCTGGCCCTGTCCGTCGCCCTGCTGACCGTCGGATTCCTGGCCTGGAAGACGGCCGCGGCCGATCCGGTCAAGTCCCTGCGTTATGAATGATCGGGAGATATCCGAATACGGGCAATGGCGTCTCGATTCCGGACAATTGCGCTCGCCTTTTCGTCTATCCTTCGGGGGAAAACGACCCGTCTCTCATGGCATGAATATTGCTCGTTTTTCGGAGGAAGGAGCTTTTCATGAAAGAAATCGTCCTCCAAATCCCGACCCTTGATACGGAACAGAACATCGAGATCGAGGTCAAGATCAACGGCCGAAAACGGGTTCTCAAGTACCGGGTGGAGATCGTCGGACTGGAAACCGACGAGACCATCGTCGAAGACCGGATCGCCCTGCTCCGCCGGGTCATCAAGGAGCACGACAAGGACTGGGAGCTGATTCAGATCGGCGCTCCGCTCCGCGACCGGATCCCCATCATGTTCCGGCAGAGGCGCGGAGATCCCAACGAACGATTCCTGGTCGAACCGCCGCCCGCGGATTCGCGGTCTTAGAAACCGGTCAGATCCCGATCTCCTTGGTGATCTTGATGAAGCGGTTCCACTCGATGGCCGGCCAGCTTTCCGCCTTCAGGGCGCCGTTGGCCCGGGAGAGCAGCGACACTTTGGCCGCGGTCTCCTCGTTCTCGGCTTCGTAAATATCCATGAAGTCATAGGGGCCGAGAAGCGCGTAGTGGGCCTTCCACTTGACGTCGGGACACAGCTTGGCCACCGTCTTTTTCCACTGCTTGCCGATGGCTTATCGCCGTTTCAGGTCGGCCGAAATCTCCGGGGTCATTTTGGTCATTAAAATATAGGTCGCCATGGTCCACCTCCCGCGATTTCAATTGTATGACGATGACAAGGCGCGAGCAAGGCAGGGGAATGCCGCCGCGGAGTTTGAAGCCCTCCATCCTCACGAGAAGGTCGCTAGGATGACTTCCATTTGGCATTAGGTGATGTGATTTTTTGGAGGGAAGAAAAAGGAAAAGACTCGTCCAGACCTTATACGAGGTCCGAAGGAGCGGGCCGCTCCACGCCCGGTCGCCGTCAAGAAAAACGAAACGCTCCGCCCCGTCGAAAGACTGGAAAGGTTTTGGATATTCCGGGTTCGAACGCCCCCCGCTATCTCCCGATCGCGCCATAGACGGCAATGCTATACGTGCGGAAGGATATACTGCTCGCGGCCCGAACCTGGCCATAAGCCAGGATCTGCATCTCGAATCCATTGTCCATGAGATCGTTGATAATCCGGAGAGCAGTGGCTTCCGGAACATCGCATCCGTCGCTGTACTTGACGTACATTCCGCGGCCGTTGTACGGGTCATGGACGTCCCGGAGAATGATCCATTTCGCGCTGTTATAAGCTCGGGCAGAATTGACCTCTCCTGCCAGATTGGGCTCATCGGCATAGGCGACGGTCACGGCTTGCCAGACTTCGATTCCGGAAGGAATCACCGCGGATTTCATCCTCACTTTAATGGCCCCGTAAGCGAAACGGTTCGGCCCTCCGCTCCATTGCCACCCATAACCCGCCATACAATCGACGATGATCGCGCCGCAGTTCGGAGCAGCGGCAACGGGGAAGGCGCCTTTTACATTGGATTGAAAATACGTCATCGTCGCCGGCTCATCCGGGACATAGGTGTAGGAGAGATCGGCAAAGGCCCCGCCGAAGCCCAGAAACATCATGGGTTTCCCGTTTTGAGCGAACATCGAACCCGCGGAAAAGACAAAAAAACACGCAAAAAACACCGCCACACATCCTTTTCGCACGGCATCCTCCTTTTCTGCTAAGAAATATCCATATCATAAAAGGCCCCCCGATATTGTCAAGGCAAATTTTAGGCCGGCCGCAGGCAAAGGCCGGCAGGCCTGCTTCGTGTTCTCCGGGAATCCATCATGGGGCCGTGACGGGCATCGCTTCGCCGATCCCCCCGCGGAGGGGGCGGAGATCCGGGGAGCTCGCGCCGTTCAATTCTTCACGGCACCAGCGCCATGGCCTCCCTTTCGGATCGGATCCATGAGGGCGCTGGAAGCGATACGCTGAGCAAGGCCGGAAAGAAGGATTCCCGGAATAAAAAAAGCCCGCCCCGCCGCGGGGCGGGACGGGCTCGGGTAAACGGTTTCCGGGCTTACTTGGCCGGCTTTTTCTCTTTATCCTTTTTCTTCTTGGCCTTGGCCTTGAATTCCGAGCCGACCAGCTCGATCACGGCCATCTCGGCGCCGTCGCCCTTGCGGGGCCCGAGCTTGACGATCCGGGTATAGCCGCCGTTCCGTTCGGCGAACCGCGGCGCGACCGTGTCGAACAGGCGCGTCACCGCGTCTTCCTTCACCAGAACGGCCAGGGCCCGGCGGCGGGCGGCGAGCGTGCCGGCCTTGCCGAGGGTGATCGCTTTTTCAACCACCGGCCGCACTTCCTTGGCCTTGGCGACCGTCGTCCGGACCCGCTCCTTCTCCACCAGCGAGGTAGCCAGGTTGCGCAGAAGCATTTCCCGGTGGGCGGTGGTCCGGCCCAGCTTTCTTCCGCTGTATCGATGCCTCATTCCTCCGTCTCCTTCACTTTTTCCTTTGTTTCGCCCTTGATCCTCTCGAGCAGCTTCGGGCTCAGATCAAGGCTCAAGCCGAGCCCGAGGGTCACCAGGGTGTCCTTGATCTCCCCGAGGGATTTGCGGCCGAAGTTCTTCGTTTTCAGGAGCTCGTCCTCGCTCTTCATCACGAGCTCGTAAATCTTCTCGATGCCGGCCGAGCGGAGGCAGTTGTTGGACCGGACCGAGAGCTCCAGGTGCTCGATCGGTTTGGCCAGCAGATCGGCCTGGGCGAAATAGGGGATCTCGCGTTTGGCCGTGACGGGCTCGTTGTCGGCCCGCTCGTCCACGACATTGAGGAAGATGACCAGGTGGTCGCGCATGACCTTGGCCGCCTGGGCCAGGGCCTCGACGGGAGCGACCGCGCCGGTCGTCCAGATCTCGAGGGTCAGCTTTTCGTAATCGATCCGTTTGCCCACGCGGGCCGGTTCGACCCGGTAATTGACCTTGAGGATGGGCGAATGGGCGGAGTCGAGGGGAATCGTGTCGATGCCGGCCGTTTCATCGAAATTCTGATCGGCGGTGATGAACCCCCGGTTGTTTTCGACGACCAGCTCGGCGTCGAGCACCCCGTCCTTGTCGAGCGAGGCGATGGTGATGTCCTTGTTGAGGACCTCGACGTCGCCGTCGCCGGTGATATCGGCCGAAGTGGCCGTGGCCGGGCCTTCCTTGCGGATCGTCACGACCTTCGGGCCGGTTCCCTTCAATTTCAGGGGGATCGACTTCAGGTTGAGGATGATGTCGGTCACGTCCTCGACCACCCCGGGGATGGTCGAAAATTCGTGCAGGACGCCCTGGATCCGGACGGCGGTGATGGCCGCGCCCTTGATCGAGGACAGCAGGATCCGCCGCAGGGCGTTGCCCACGGTCGTCCCGAACCCGCGCTCGAACGGTTGGGCCGTGAACCGGCCGTACGTCGAGGTCAAGGTCTCATAATCGCACTCCAACAGCTTCGGCCGCTGAAAACCGAATTCGGTCATGGGTCCTCCTTCCGGAAAGCGTGTTCCCTGTCGAGCTTACTTCGAGTACAACTCGACGACCATGTGCTCCTCGACGGGGAGCGTCACATCGGCGCGCGCCGGCAGGGCCATGACGCGGGCCTTGAGGTTTTCCCGATCGATTTGAATCCAGCCGGGAACGGTCTTGCCGGCATAAGCTTCGGCCACCGCCTTGAGATCCTCGGATTTGACCGACTGGGGGCGGAAGCCGATTTCATCGTTGGCCTTGACCATGAACGAGGGCACGGCGACCCGGCCGCCGTTGACGGTCACATGGCCGTGGGTCACGAGCTGGCGGGCATGGGACCGGGAGTGGGCGTACCCGGCGACATAGAGCAGGTTGTCCAGGCGCCGTTCGAGCATCTGGAGCAGGATCTCGCCGGTGATGCCCTTGGTCCGCTCGGCCCGCTCGAAGAACAGGCGGAACTGCTTCTCGGACATCCCGTAGAACCGTTTCATCTTCTGTTTCTCGCGAAGCTGGAGCCCGTAGCCGAGAATGCGGCGGCGGTTGCGGCCGTGCTGGCCGGGGGCGTACGCCCGCCGTTCGACGGGGCACTTGTCGGTCAGGCACTTGTGGCCCTTGAGAAACAGTTTCGTCTTTTCGACCCGGCAGAGCCGGCACAAAGGTTCGCGATAGCGGGACATGAAGGCTTCTCCTTAAACCCGGCGGCGACGGCGGACGCGGCAGCCGTTATGGGGGATCGGGGTGACGTCCTTGATCGAGCGGATCTCGACCCCGCCGCTCTGCAGCGACCGGATGGCCGATTCCCGCCCAGCCCCCGGGCCGTTGACCCGGACGTCCAGGTAACGGACGCCGAATTCCCGGGCCTTGGTCGCGGCTTCCTTGCCGGCGAGTTGGGCCGCGAACGGCGTTCCCTTCCGGGCGCCCTTGAATCCCACCGTTCCGGCGCTCGTCCAACAGACCGCGTTTCCGGCGTGGTCGCTGATCGTGATGATCGTGTTGTTGAACGTCGACTGGATGTGGGCCGTTCCGTAGCCGATGTCCTTGCGGACTTTCTTCTTGGTTCGGGTTTTTGGTTTCGTCGTGGCCATGCGCTCTTCCCTTCCTTACGCCTTGGCGGCGGGTTTCAGTTTCTTGATCGAGTGGCCGCGCGGTCCCTTCCGGGTCCGGGCGTTCGTCTTCGTCCGCTGGCCGCGGGTCGGGAGTTTCCTCTTGTGCCGCTGGCCGCGGTAACAGCCGATGTCGATCAGACGCTTGATGGCGAGGCTGACGTCCTTGCGGAGGTCGCCCTCGATTTTCTCCCGCTTCTCGATGATCTGGCGGATCTTGTTGACCTCTTCCTCGGACAGGGCCTTGACCTTCTTGTTCTTGTCGATCTTGGCCTCGCCGAGGATCTGGTTCGACTTCGACCGGCCGATCCCGTAAATATAGGTCAGACCGATCTCGATGCGCTTTTCCGGCGGGAGGGTGATGCCTGCGATACGTGCCATGGGTGCCGTCCTTATCCTTGACGTTGTTTGTGCCGGGGATTCGTGCAGATGATCCGGACCAATCCCTTGCGCCGGATGATCTTGCAGTTGCGGCAGATTTTCTTCACGGAGGCTCTGACTTTCATGTCGTGTCCCCTTTATTTAAAGCGGTACGTGATCCGTCCCTTGGTCAGGTCGTAGGGCGAAATCTCGACCAGGACCCGGTCCCCGGGGAGGATCCGGATGAAATGCTTTCTCATTTTGCCGGAAATGTGGGCCAGGATAACGTGCTTGTTCTGCAGCTCCACCCGGAACATCGCGTTGGGCAGCGTCTCGTGGACCACGCCTTCGGCTTCGAAGACGTCCTCTTTAGGCATAAGGCTGCTCCTTGCGGGCCGCCGCGGCGGCCGCGGTTCCGACCCGGCTCAGGACTTCGACGCCCCGGTCGGTCAGGGCGACGGTCTCCTCGAAATGGGCGGCCAGCCGCCCGTCCTTCGTGACGGCCGTCCAGCCGTCGTCCTGGATCTCCACTTCCCACCGGCCGGCGGCGATCATCGGCTCGATCGCCAGGACGAGACCCTTGCGGATCCGCGGTCCCCGCCCGGGAAAGCCGAAGTTGGGCAACTGGGGATCCTCGTGGAGCTCCTGGCCGATCCCATGGCCGACGAAGGAGCGGATGACCGAAAAGCCGGCCGCTTCGACGACCTTCTGGATGGCGTGGGAGATGTCCGAAAGATGATTCCCCTCGAAGAAATGAAGGAGGCCGCTTTCGAACGATTCCTCCGCCGTCCGGACCAGGCGCAGGGCTTCCGGCTCGACCGATCCGACCATGTAGGTCCGGGCGGCGTCGCCGTAGAAGCCGTTATAAAAAACGCCGAAATCGAGGCTGACCAGATCCCCTTCCCGAAGCGTTCGGGAAGAAGGGAAGCCGTGGATGACCTGCTCGTTGATCGAGACGCAAAGCGAGCCGGGGAATCCGCGGTATCCCTTGAAAGCGGGCTTGGCCCCGTAGTCCTTCGTCCGGCGCTCGGCGTAGGCGTCCAGGTCGGCCGTCCGCACGCCCGGCTTGATCATGGCCTGAAGCTCGGCCAGAATCGTCCCGGTGATCTGCGAGCTTTCCCGCATCCGGGCGATTTCGGCGTCCGTCTTGTAGACGATCATGAGGGCCGGGCTCCGCCGGGCGTTTTTCCGATCCCCGCAAGCAGGGCCGCGATCCGGGTGTAGACCTCTTCAGGGTAGCCTTCGCCGTTTACGGCCCGGTATGTTCCCTTGGCCCGATAACGGGCTTCGAGCGGGGCCGTCGCTTCGCGGTAGACGCGGAGCCGCTCCCGGACGGTCGCCGCTTCATCGTCGGCCCGAAGGACGAGCTCCCCACCGCAGGCATCGCAGACGCCGGCGGTTTTCGGAGGCTTGTTGGCGACATGGAAAACGGCTCCGCAGGAGGGGCAGACGCGCCGCCCGCCGAGGCGGGCGACGACCGTCGCCTCGCTGACGGTCAGATCGATGACGATCTCCGGCCGGACCGGATCGATCGCCTCGATCGCTTGGGCCTGGGCGATCGTCCGCGGGTAGCCGTCCAGGATGTAGCCGCCGAGGCAGTCCGGGGCGGCGATCCGCTCGCGGACCAGCCCGGTGACGGTCGCGTCGTCGACCAGGCCGCCGGCCTTCATGACCGTTTCGGCCTTCCGGCCCACCGGGGTGCCCTCCCGGACGGCCTTCCGGAGAAGGTCGCCCGTGGAAATGCGGGGAAATCCGGTCTCCCGGGAGATCATCTCTCCCATGGTCCCTTTCCCGCTTCCCGGCGCGCCGAGGAGAATCAGCCTCATCCGCGTCTCCCGTGCATCCGGCCGTGGCGCATGAAGCCGTCGTAATGGCGCATCACGAGCTGGGCCTCGAGCTGCTGGAGGGTATCCATGGCGACGCCGACCACGATCAGGATGGACGTGCCGCCGAAATAGAAGTTGACGTTCAAGCCCTGCGAGATGAATTTGGGCAGGGCCCTTTCGAGGAAGCCGCCGATGAGCGGGATGTACTGGACCTTAAAGCCGGTCGTCAGAAACTCCGGCAGGATGGCCAGCATGGCCAGGTAAACGGCCCCGATCAGGGTGATCCGGGACAGGATGTCGTCGATGTAATCGGAGGTGTTCTTGCCCGGCCGGATGCCGGGGATGAATCCGCCGTATTTGCGGAGGTTGTCGGCCACGTCGTTGGGATTGAAGATGATCGAAATGTAGAAATAGGTGAAGAAGATGATCGCCGCGACGTAGAGGAGGTTGTAGAGCGGCATGCCGACGCCGAACCACCGGGCGAAGGTCTGGAAGGCCGGGGCCTTGATCATGGCCGCGATCGTCGCCGGGATGGTGATGATCGAAGCGGCGAAGATGATCGGGATGACGCCGCCGGTGTTGACCCGGAGAGGCAGATGGGTGCTCTGGCCGCCGAACACCTTCCGGCCGACGACGCGCTTGGCGTAGGAGACCGGGATGCGGCGCTGGCCGCGCTCGACGAAGACGATGAAGGCGACGACGGCGACCATCATCGCCCCCATGAGGATGATCTTGATCGGATTCCAGTCGCCGCTCTTCAGGCCCTGGACGATGCTCGTCAGTCCGGCCGGGAAGCGGGCGACGATTCCGGCGAAGATGATCAGGGAGATGCCGTTGCCGATCCCCCGCTCGGAGATCTGTTCGCCGAGCCACATGACGAAGACCGTGCCGGTGGTCAGGGTCAGGACGGTCAGGAGGAGGAAGCCGATCCCCGGATTGGGGACGACGGGCTGGCCGGTGGCCGTCTTCAGGCTCTGGAGGAAATAGGCGATTCCGCCGCCCTGAATGAGGCAGATGAGGATCGTGCCGTAGCGGGTGTACTGGGTGATCTTCTTGCGGCCCAGCTCCCCTTCCTTGGACAGCCGCTCCAGGTACGGCCAGACGACCGTCAGCAGCTGGAGGATGATCGAGGAGCTGATGTAGGGCATGATCCCCAGGGCGAAGATCGTCATCCGGGACATGTACTGGCCGGAGAACAGATCGACGAATCCCAGGATCGTCCCCTTCTGGGCCTGCCAGAACTCGGCCAGAGCCGAGGCGCTGATCCCCGGATTGGGGATCTGGCCCCCGATCCGGTAAATCGCCAGCAGGAGCAGGGTGAAGAAAACCCTCTTGCGGAGGTCCGGGATGCTGAAGATGTTGCGGATGCTGTCCAACATGGCTCGTTACTCGATGACGACGGCTTTGCCCCCGGCCGCCTCGATCTTCTTGACCGCCGAAGCGGAAAACTGGTGCGCCCGGACCGTCTTGGGTTCGGCGATCTCGCCGCGCCCGAGAATCTTCACCCGGGCGGAGGCGGGCTTGAGAGCGCCGGCCGCGGCCATTTCGGCCGGACCGATCTCCGCCCCGGCGATTTTGGCCAGACGATCGAGGTTGACGATGACCGCTTCCTTGCGGAAGATGTTGGTGAAGCCGCGCTTCGGGACCCGGCGGACCAGCGGCATCTGGCCGCCTTCGAATCCGCGCATGGCCTTGTAGCCGGCTCCCTGGAGCTGGCCCTTGCTGCCGCGGCCGGAAGTCTTGCCCCGGCCCGAGCCGGGCCCGCGCCCGACCCGCCGGTCGTTCTTGTGGGCACCTTTGGCGGGATGGAGTTGACTGAGGTTCATTCGACGCCCTCCACTTTCAGGACGTGGTTCAGCTTGACGATCATGCCCCGGATGGACGGGGTGTCCTCGCGGACGACCGACGACTGCGGCTTGCCCAGTCCCAGCCCGCGGGCGATCTTCCGCTGGCTTTCAGGGTAGCCGATCAGGCTGCGGACAAGGGTGATCTTGATTTTCTTCGGCGCGGCTTTCATTTCTCGACCGGTCCTTTCGCCTTGCCCCGGTCGCGGATGATCTGCTCGGGGTTCTTGAGCTTCATCAAGGCGTCCATCGTCGCGTGGGCGACGGAAATCGGGTTCGAGCTGCGGATGGACTTGGTCAGAATGTCCTTGACTCCGGCCAGCTCGAGGATGACCCGGACCGCGCCGCCGGCGATGACGCCCGTCCCTTTGGAGGCCGGGCGGAGGATCACGACGCCGGCGTCGGCCGTCCCCCGGATCATGTGGGGGATCGTCGTCTCGGCCAGCTGGATCTTCACGATGTGCTTTTTGGCGTTCTCGACGGCCTTGGCGATCGCCGAGGGGACCTCGCGGGCCTTGCCCTTGCCGATGCCGATCTGGCCTTTCTCGTCGCCCACGGCCACGAGGGCCGCGAAGCTGAGGTTCTTGCCGCCCTTGACGACCTTCGTGACGCGGCGGATGGTGATGACCTGGTCCTTGAGCTCCGTCCCGTCATCCAGGCGGGGACGGGGGGGCCGGTTGCCTTCTCTGCGACTCGATTCTTGTTGCACCTGTGGTTCTCCTTCCGGTCCGCTTTAGAAGACCAGGCCGCCCTTGCGCATGGCTTCGGCGACGGCTTTGACCCGGCCGTGGTAGGGGTAAACCCCCCGGTCGAAAACGACCTTCTCGATATTGCGGGCCTTGAGCCGCTGGGCCAAAACTTCGCCCAGCTTCTCGCAGCCGGCCAGGTTCTTGGTGTTCTTGAGGCCTTCCCGGAGCTCCTTCTCCAGGGTGCAGGCGGAGGCGACCACGGATCCGGTCTCGTCGTTGACCGCCTGGGTGTAAATGTACCGATTGCTTTTGAAGACGAACACCCGGGGCCGGTCGGCCGTCCCCCGGATTTTGCGGCGGATCCGCTGCCGCAGGCGCTCGTCCCGTTCCGCTCTGATTTTGATCTTGTCTTTAAGCACCGGTCACTCCCGCTTTCCGCTCTTTCTTGATGAGCTTTTCTCCGACATAGCGCACCCCTTTGAGCTTGTACGGATCGGGCTTGCGGAACCGATGGATGTCATCGGCGACCTGTCCGACCCGCTGCCGGTCGATCCCCCGGACGGTGATGAGGGTGGGCTTTTCGCACACGACCTCCACGTCGGGCGGAATCGGATACAGCTTGGGCTTGGAGAAGCCCACGCTCAGCTCGAGATTGTTCCGGTCGATTCGGGCCTTGTAGCCGACGCCGACGATTTCCAGCTGCTTCTGGAAGCCGGCCGAAACGCCGGTGACGGCGTTCTGGGCCAGAGCCCGGCACAACCCGTGGAACATTTTCATCTGTTTGGTGTCGTCGGACCGGGTGAGGGTGAGGGTGGAGCCCTCGAGCTTCGCCGTGATCCCCTCGTAAAGCGGGGTCGTGAGCTTGCCCTTCTTGCCCTCGATCTCGATCCGATCGGGAAAGACCGCGGCCTTGACGCCCGCGGGCAAGACGATCGATCGTTTGCCTATGCGTGACATGGTTCGTCCCTTTCCTTCGGGTCTCTCACCAGACGGTGCAGAGCACCTCTCCGCCGAGGCCGAGCTCTTCGCACTTGGCTCCGGACAACACCCCGCGGGAGGTGCTGATCACGGCCAGGCCGAGCCCGTCATAGACTTTCGGGATCGAGTCCCGGGTGCAGTAGACCCGGCAACCGGGCTTGGACACGCGGCGGGCGCCGGCCAAGACGCACTGGTTGCCTTCGGTGTATTTCATCGTGACGGTCAGGATGCCCTGGGGGCCGTCGTCGATGACCTTGTAGTTGCGGATGAAGCCCTCTTCCTTGAGGATCCGGGCGATCTCCGTCTTCAGCTTGGAGGCGGGGATCTGGACCTCGCGCTTCCGCATGAGGGCGGCGTTGCGCATCCGGGTGAGCATGTCGGCGATGGGATCCGTGGCGCTCATTTTGACATTCCTTTCCGGCCCCTCACCAGGAGGCCTTCACCACGCCGGGAATCTCGCCCTTGTGGGCCAGATCCCGGAAGCACAGGCGGCACATCTCGAACTTCCGGTAATAGCCGCGGGAGCGTCCGCAGATCTTGCAGCGGCGCCGGGTCCGGATGGCGTACTTGGGCGTCCGAAGGTATTTGGCGTAGGCAGATGTGGTGGACATGGGTTCCTCTCTCAGGCCGTCTCGCGGAAGGGCATGCCGAGCTTTTTCAGCAAGGCCATGGCTTCGGCGTCCGTCCGGGCCGTCGTGACGATGGTGATGTTCATCCCCCGGGGGCGCTCCACTTTCGTGTAGTCGATCTCGGGGAAGACCAGCTGGTCGCGCAGGCCCAGGGTATAGTTGCCGCGCCCGTCGAAGGCCTTGGGCGAAACGCCCCGGAAGTCGCGGACGCGCGGAAGGACGATGTTGACCAGGCGGTCCAGGAATTCGTACATCCGCCGATGGCGGAGGGTGACGAAGCAGGCGATCGGCAGGCCCTTGCGGAGCTTGAAGGCCGAAATGGACTTTTTGGCCCGGGAGATCACCGGGGCCTGGCCCGTAATCTGGGTCAGCTCGTTCTTGGCCGCGTCAAGGGCCTTGGCGTTCTGGATGGCGTCGCCGGCCCCGACGTTGATGACGATCTTTTCCAGGCGCGGCACGGCCATCGGATTCTGGATGCCGAGATCTTTCTCGAGCTCGGCGATGATTTCGTTTTTGTAGCGTTCCTGCAGGCGGCTCATCGCATCCTCACTTTCCCGTCTCGAAGGCCGTCCCGCACTTGGCGCAGACGCGCACGCGCGTGCCGTCCTCGAGCTTCTTGCTCTGGACCCGGACGCCCGCGGCGCATTCGGAGCAGTAGAGCATCAGCCGGCAGAGGGGGATCTTGGACTCCTTGTCCATGATCCCGCCCTGGACGTTCTTGCTCCGGTCGGGCCGGATGAAATGCTTGACGAGGGCGATGCCTTCGACCAGGGCCCGGCGTCCGTCGGGATCGACGGACAGCACCTTGCCGGTCTTGCCCTTGTCCTTGCCCTGGCGGACGTAGACCTGATCGTTTTTCCGGATGAACGGGGCGGACATCAGATCACCTCCGGGGCCAGGGAGACGATTTTCATGAATTTCTTGTCGCGGAGCTCGCGGCCGACGGGCCCGAAGACGCGGGTGCCGACCGGCTCGCCCTGCTTGTCGATGATCACCGCGGCGTTGTCGTCGAACCGGATGTAGGACCCGTCCTTGCGGCGGATCTCCTTGTGGACCCGGACGACGACGGCCCGGACGACCTTGCCTTTCTCGACCTTGCTCTCCGGGTCGGCCGTGCGGACCGAGGCGGAGATGATGTCGCCGATGCTGCAGACGAGGCCGGTGCCGCCGCCCTGCGGGGTGATCGCCCGGATGCGGCGCGCGCCGGAATTGTCCGCGACCTTGAGGAGGGTGTATTGCTGGATCATGACTGGGCCTCACCAAGGTCCGACGCGACGCTCTGCGGGACGAGGCCGAGGATCTCGACGACGCGCCAGCGTTTGTGGCGGCTGATCGGGCGCGTTTCGATGATTCGGACGACGTCCCCGACCTTGCACTTGCCCTGCTCGTCGTGAGCCATGAAGGTGCGCCGGGTCCGGACGATTTTCTTGTAAAGAGGGTGGCGGAACTGCCGTTCGACCTGGACGGTGACGGTCTTGGCCATCTTGGCGCCGACGACGGTGCCGACCTTGGTCGTCTTCCGCGAGGGGGTTTTTTCTTGGGGGTTCATGGTCCTGTGCTATTTCGCCTTCGCGGCCCGGTCCGCCTCGCCGACCAGGTTGTCGATCCGGGCGATCTCCCCGCGGACGGCCTGGAGCTTGGAC
>Ga0172371_10002318_pt1 | contig 30269 bp, 24 predicted proteins | sample Lak12m_FD_114543 | JGI IMG/M metagenome (GOLD analysis project Ga0172371, IMG submission 114543) | Freshwater microbial communities from Kabuno Bay, South-Kivu, Congo - kab_022012_12m | ecosystem: Environmental > Aquatic > Freshwater > Lake | place: Democratic Republic of the Congo: South-Kivu...
AAGATAAGCTGACAAAGAAAGTTTTCACATTTTCTTCTCCAACTAAAGATATCATGGCTAGCCCCTTGGCAGAATTGGTAAAGCTTTGGAATCTCTTACCGCACTAATTGTATAAACTCAGGAAAACTGAAAAGGGCGCGGGCTTAATAGTCGGCGGAATTCCGAATGAAACAACACACGAAACCGAATACGGAATTTATATTCCCAACATGCTCAGTTTTCTTGCATACGGAAATTTCACTGCAGAAGTGAAAGGGCTTAATGATTTTCCTAAAGCCAATTGGCCACCCATTGCGGTTACTCATCTCCCCTTTCAAGCAATGGTGGGTTTGGGTGTAGCGATGGCACTCATCGGAATTATTTTCGCATTTCTTTGGTTCCGAAAAAAAGAATATTTGTTTAATCGAAAGTTTCTTCTACTTGTTGCCCTTGCAACTCCTTTTGGTTTCTTAGCTGTTGAAGCCGGGTGGATGGTAACTGAAGTAGGTCGCCAACCATGGATTCTTTACAATATTCTTCGCACGTCCGACGCTGTTAGTCCGGTTCCGGGTCAAGTTTTTCATCTCATAATTTTTTCTTTTACTTACATTCTCCTTTCATTCGCCGCTTTCTGGTTGATGAAACGTCAAATACAAGCATTAGAACATTCAGAACAAGGAGGGAAACAGTAATGCTATCGATTGCCATATTTTTTCTTCTCGCATCAGTTTATCTCTACTCACTTTTAGGAGGGGCCGATTTTGGCGCCGGGGTACTTGAACTTTTTTCGAGTAAGTCGAAAAAAGAAGAAACAAGAAATTTAATTTCCAAAGCGATGGCGCCAATTTGGGAAGCAAACCATATGTGGCTGATTATAACTGTGGTGATTTTGTTTAATGCTTTTCCTGAAATCTACACCAGAATTTCTATTTCATTATATATTCCCTTAATCATTATGCTCATTGGCATTATCATGCGCGGAACGGCCTTTACCTTTCGTTATTATGACGCAATGAAGGACGGTTCTCAAGAAATTTATTCCAAAGTGTTTACCGCTTCAAGTTTAATTGTACCGTTTTTTCTTGGTTCATTGTTGGGAGCAATTATTTCAAAGAAAATCATGCTGCACCCAAATACCTTTTGGCAGGCTTATTTAGCACCCTGGCTTAATTTATTTTCCATTTCTATAGGCGTCTTTGTAGTAACAATTTTTGCTTTTGTCGCTTCTGTTTTTCTTATCGGTGACAGCCATGATGTTGCTACGAGAGACCGGTTTATCCGCAAATCAAAAAGAACGACGTTCATTATGGTTGCATCAGGCGGATTGGTTTTTCTCTCATCGTATCTCGAACAAAATGATTTCACTCAGAACTTCCTTTCAAATTTTTACAGTCTCTCACTCATTGCGCTCGCAACAACAACGCTGCCTTATTTGTGGAGTGTATTGAAAAAAGGAAAAGTTTGGGAGTCAAGAATTATCGCCGGGGCGCAATTACTTTTTATCATCGCCGCTTTTTACGCAGTCTATTTTCCTAAGGTTGTTCTTCTAGGCGACGGCGATGCGTTAACACTACTCAATGCCGCCGCTCCGGATAAAACGGTATCGGCATTAGCATGGGCTTTGTTATTCGGTTCGGCTATCATTTTTCCGTCGCTCTTTTATTTATTTAAAGTATTCAAAATGAGCAAAACAATTTCCGTGGTTAAAGATCATTAAAAAGACCTTACGGAGAGAGGCCAAAAACTCTCTTCTCTGTTACTTATAATTTTTCTAAGTTTGCAATACCAAGAGCAAATAATTAATACGGAGGTCGTATGTCTGAGAATAGCGCTTTCGTAAAAGCTAAACATTATGTAGAATCCCACTCGCATGATAGCGAAGCCCTCACAAAAGGAACTCACGGACCGTGCATCACCATCTCCCGCGAAACAGGTGCCGGTTCCGGATTGATCGCAGAAAAACTTATCAATCTTCTTCAACCTATTTCCCTCAGTATTCAAAAGGAATGGGCGGTGTTCGATAAAAATCTGATCGAAACTGTTCTGGAGGATCATCAGCTTCCCAAACAAATAGCAAAATTTTTAGGTGAAGAAAAACGTTCGCTGTTAACGCAAACGATGAATGAAATGCTCGGCGTTCACCCACCGCTGCTTAAACTGCATCATAAGGCTGCCGAAACAATTCTCCATCTTGCTCACATGGGCAACTGCGTCATTATTGGGCGAGGCGCAAATATTATTACCGCATCGCTTAAAAACGCGTTTCACGTAAGACTCGTTGCGCCGCTTGAAATCAGAATTAAAAACGTTCAGGATTTTTACGGCAACACCAAACAGCAAGCGGTTGAGTTCGTAAAAAAGGAAGATGTAAAACGAAACGCGTTTATCAAAGATCACTTTAATAAAAACGCCGAAGATCCGCTGCTTTACAATGTAATGCTTAACACGGGGACTTTTTCCCTTGATGAAGTTGCGGCCTGCATCGCCGAAAGTGTAAAAGTTAAATTTCCAAAATTTTTCGTTTCTTAAAGTCTCCAATCGAAATCGGGGAAATAAAAAATATACTTTGAAGCCCAAAGTAATGTCCAAAAAGTATCATTTAAAGTCGCAAACCTACCTTTAATACAAGTGTTGGTAACTCCATTTTTGTGATGTCATTAATTAAAAAAAGAAGGAACAAAGAACATGAGCGACAGAGATGCTTTAATTTCGTTTTACAGAAAAGGGTTAACCGTTAACACCGAAACCACACCCGCGCAAATATTATCTTCCGTATTGGCGGATAATTTCGTTTCGTACGGAACGGAAGAATCAAAGGGAAAGGCTCAATTAATTGGTCAACTCGAATTCTTCTGGAAATTAGTTCCCGATTTAAAATGGGAACCGCAAGACCTTATACAAGACGGAAATAAATTTGTTGTTCGCAGTTTAGCAACCGGAACACCAAAAGGCGATTTCATGGGGCTGCCGACAGACGGAACAAAGTCTTTCACCATGATGACGATTGATATTCACAAAATAGAAAACGGACAGATTGTGGAAGTGCATCATCTTGAAGATTGGGGCACGGCAATGAAACAATTAAAAGGATAACGAGGCGTACAAAAAAATAGTCCCGAAATGGACACGAATACTTGTTGGACTCCTTGCCGCCGCTAACATCCTGTTTGGTCTGTCAAATTATTTCAAAGTTGATGCTTTATTTAATAACAGCTCTACCGGAATTGATTTGAACGGCATTGGCGCAAAGCTTGCCAGCTTTCGTTACCATAATGAGAGCGCTGATTGAATTCCAAGGAATCCTCATTACAATTCAAGCCGGTACATTGGGAACCGAAACACTTGCAGAGGTGGTTATGGTGGCGATTGAACTCTTTCTTGTGAAAACAATGTTTGGCATCGTTAAAAAAATGATCTGATGTCGGCTTGAGTAATGTTCTATCTTTTTGTTGAGGGAATGAATGATTCCCTCAACAGATAATTACAACCGCGTATGCGCTAAGAACTTTCCGGAGAGGTAGAAGTTTGAAACAAATAGCGACATACAAATAACTATTCTTTTTCGTCACCATATTTTCTTTCCCGGTGAACAAATCGCCTAATAAAAAATTTTTGTATTTTTGCGCAGTGATGCTCCTAAAAAGTGCGTCACAGTGTTCCACAAACAAAACGGATCGACGTATCATGAAACAACTTTTCTTTCTCTTTCTCCTTCTTATCACCACCTCATTTTTAAACGCGCAAAACTATCAACTGGTTTGGTCGGATGAGTTTGACGGCACCACTATCAACACCGCAAACTGGACGCATGAAACCGGAGGCGGCGGTTGGGGAAACAATGAATTGGAATATTATACCAACCGAAGTGTTAATTCCTACATTGAAAACGGAAATCTCGTTATTCAAGCTTTAAAAGAAAGTTACGGCGGAAGGAGTTATACTTCGGCACGAATGATATCAAAAGACAAAAAGTATTTCACCTATGGGAAAATTGAAGCAAGAATAAAGCTTCCGTACGGTAAAGGTATTTGGCCTGCGTTCTGGACGTTGGGACAAAATATTGCAAGTGTAGGCTGGCCGACGTGCGGTGAAATTGATATTATGGAACTTATCGGAGGCGGAGTGAATGACAAAAAAGTTTACGGAACCGCTCACTGGAACAGCAACGGACACGCTTCGTACGGCGGCAATTATTCGCTTGGAACGGGAATCTTTGCAGACGCGTACCATATCTTTTCAATAACCTGGGACTCAAAAATGATCCGTTGGTACGTAGACGGATTCAATTACGTTTCAATTGATATATCACCTGCCGGATTAGCAGCTTTTCAAAAAAATCATTTTATCCTTTTAAATCTTGCCGTTGGAGGTAACTGGCCCGGAAGCCCTGACGCGTCGACAGCCTTCCCGCAAAAAATGTATGTGGATTACGTGCGTGTTTATCAAGATGTTCCGGTAAACGTTGATGAAGGCGCATTAACTCCGGCAAAGGAATTTCATCTTGATAACAATTATCCAAATCCTTTCAATCCCGAAACAAAAATTGGTTACCGGATTCCTGTTCCATCGTCTTCTCAGAATGGAAATACTGTTCATGTCACTTTAAAGGTAAGTGATATTTTGGGGAACGAAGTTGCGATGCTCGTAAATGAAGATAAGCCGGCGGGGAGCTATTCAGTTACGTTTGACGCGGGAGCGGGCGCTTTTCCAAGTGGAATCTATTATTGCACAATGACGGCCGGAAATTTTAGAGAGACAAAAAAAATGGTGCTCTTAAAGTAGCACCATTTCCCTAAAATGTTAATGAGAAGTTATTGTAATCCGGCTTCTATTTTTTTTGCAAGTTCAGCTTCGGTTATTCCAACAACTTTTACTTTTGCGTTTTTGACTGTTACTGCGGGTTCATCTCCTTCGCCGCTCATAAACTTATATAAGGCATACCCAAGCCGGTTTCTCTCGTTCATGATGGGAAGATATTCTTTTAGACTATCAACCAACGTGTAAACTTTTTTCTCAATGGTTGATGCGTCAAATTCTTTTGTTGCCGGAGACGATAATGTAGACATTCGATAATTTCCTATTTCTTTTTATGAAAAATAATCAGATCGGGGTTAATCTACAATTACAATTCTTTTTCTAAATTTGTACAAAAAGTTACCCTTATTTTGAACATTGCCCGCTGCAAACATATTTTAATCGTACGACTCAGTTCCCTGGGAGATGTACTTCTCACCACTCCGTTGTTGAGATCGTTGAAGACGCAAAATCCGGAATTACTCATCGATTTTGTTGTGCGCGCCGAATATGCAGACCTTCTCAAATTAAATCCGCACATTAACCGTTTGTACAGCTTCAGCCGTTCTGATGAAGAAAATAAAAAAATAAAATTGGATTTGCTTGAGATGAAGTATGAATGCATCATCGACCTGCAAAACAATCTCCGTTCAAAATTTTTACTGCAAAATTTATCCGGTGAAGTTTATAGTTTTAATAAAAAGCGATTTGAAAAAGTATTGCTGGTGCATACAAAAATCAATCTGCTGAAAGACGCTCCCCCTATTCCGGTACGATACGCGCAAACCGTTCCCACCTTACGGCTCGATGATCAAGGACTCGAAATTTTTCTCCCTGAAGATTGTAATCCTAGAATCAAATCCGGAGAGAAGGTAATTGGACTTTGCCCCGGAGCGCGTCATTTTACTAAACGCTGGCCGAAAGAATATTTCAGTGAACTTGGAAAAATGCTTTCATCAGAAGGCTTCACTCTTGCCCTGCTTGGAGGGAAAAGCGATAAGGAGATTTGCGGCGAATTAACCACAGAAATTCCCGGCAGCATCGATCTTTCAACTGAAGACGACATACTTCAACTTGCCGGCGATATGAAACAATGCAAAGCGGTTTTATGCAACGACTCCGGTTTAATGCACACAGCGTGCGCTGTTAATGTCCCCGTTGTAGCAATCTTTGGTTCAACAACAAAAGCATTTGGCTTTGTCCCTTACGGCGGCAGAAATATTATCTTAGAAAATAATTCTTTATCTTGCAGACCCTGTTCGCATATCGGTAAGAAAAAATGTCCGCAAAAACATTTTCGTTGTATGCTTGAGGTTACACCGCAACACGCATTTGATTCACTTAAAGAAATACTGAAGAGTTGATGGATCTTTTTTGGAAAACACTTTATAACATTTGTATCGTCCCGCTTCTTTTGTTTGCGATGAAGTTTGCTCCTTGGTTTAACCAAAAAGTGAAGGTTGGGGTTGTTGGGCGTAAACGGCTATTTGAGGATTTGGTAGTCGGGCTCTCTTCACTTGATAAAAAGAAAAAACTTATTTGGTTTCACTCTTCTTCCTTAGGCGAATTTGAACAGGCCAAACCAATTATTGAACAGCTCAAAAAGACAAAAACCGTTAACATTCTTGTTACCTTCTTTTCACCTTCCGGACTCGAAAATTCAAAAAAATATCCGCATGCAGATGTTGTATCTTATCTACCGTTGGATACTTCAAGTAATGCCGAACGCTTTATTTCTTTGGTAAACCCGGCAATGCTTGTCCTTATGCGGTACGACCTTTGGCCAAATCATATATATGAATTGTCAAAAAGAAATATTCCAATCTTTTTAGTTGATGCGACCATGCGAAGCGACTCGGCGCGAAAGAATTTATTTGCAAACAATTTCCATAAACACCTCTACAGTAAAGTGACAAAAATTTTAACGGTTTCGGAATCAGATGCTGTCAACTTCAGAGATTTTGATTTGACGGCAGATAAAATTGATTCCGTCGGCGACACCCGCTTTGATCGTGTTTATCAACGAAGTTTAGTAGCGAAAGAACGCAACTTAATTCGGGGAGAAATTCTTGAAAGAAAAAAAGTTATTGTAGCAGGGAGTACCTGGCATGAAGATGAAGAAAATTTACTGCCGGCATTTCTGAAACTGACTGAATACGACGACAATGTTCTCCTTATCATCGCCCCGCATGAACCGACGGTGGTGCATCTTGAAAAATTAGAAAATGAAGTTGCCGGAAAAATAAAATCAATCAGATTCTCCGCACTCAATAATTTCACCGATGAAAAAATTATTCTTGTCGATTCTATCGGTATTCTCCTAACTCTCTATTATTACGCGAATATCGCATTTGTGGGCGGAAGTTTTAAGAGTAACATTCATAACGTGTTGGAAGCGGCAGTGTATGGAGTTCCTGTAATCTTTGGTCCCAAAATCACCAATTCACAAGAAGCAAAAAAATTAGCGGAACTCGGCGGAGGATTAATTATTAAAAACAAACGAGATGCTTTCAGATCGTTAAGAACACTAACAAGTAATACTGAAATCTGTTCCGCGAAGGGAAAAATTTCGAAGGAATATGTTCAGAACAACCTCGGCGCGACCGAAAAAATTCTGAAAGAGATGTCCAAAATTATCTGATTAGAGATATTTAGACTTTATCACTTCCCAGTGATGCTTTTCGTGACCCACCGTAATAAAAACCAACCCTCTTACCGTTGCATCTTTTCCGCTCGCGTTCCCCATTTGCAAAAGCATTTCATTTGAAAAAGATTGAAAGAGTTCCAGATTTGCTTCGCTTAAATTTTTGTACTCGTTCAGTAAACTTTTCAGTGAACGATTATCATACTTCCCGTTAGCTACATAATCATTTTGCGCATATCCCGGAAGCGGAGATTTTTCACCGAGCGAAATTGCAAGCGCTCGGTATCCGAAAATTCTTTCGCTGTGAAGTATATGTGCGAGAACTTCTTTTATAGACCACTTCCCTTCCGCATACCGGTAATTCCCTTTTTCTTCAGAGATGTTTTCCAGCGTAGTTATAATTTCTTCAGAAAGGTTTTTGTACTCACTAAAAACATTCTTCTCATCAACCATATCGATATACCGTTGATAATAGGGGGCGTATTCGTTTACATTCGGTTTATTCATAAAAACTCCTTCTAGATTATTTGTCCCAAATTTTTACTTCACGTTTTCCGTCTGAAGTAACGTATCCGCGAAGCATACTTTTTGTATTGTACTGAAGAGCAAAATTGCCCTCTTTATCAACAGCAATTAATCCACCGTCTCCATCTGCTAATCTTTTGTGAATCATTTCATTTACCGCGTCGGCAAGTGACATGTTTTTGTATTCCATTAATGCAGAGACATTAAAAGCAACGGTATTGCGGATAAACTTTTCACCTTGCCCGGTGCAGGAAACAGCGCATGTTTTATTATTCGCATACGTTCCTGCGCCAATTACCGGGACATCGCCGACCCGCCCCGGTCTTTTGTTCGAGAGTCCTCCTGTAGAGGTTGCGGCAGCAAGATTTCCGTATTGATCAAGAGCTACAGCGCCTACGGTTCCCTTCTTTTTCTTTTTAATTGCTTCTTTCTCCTTCAACCATTTATCATACCGGTCTTCAACAAGAAAATAACGTGGTTTAACTTTTTGCACTCCAACTTCTGAAGCAAACTTTTCTGCTCCCACTCCGGACATAAACACGTGACCCGATTTTTCCATCACGGCTCGTGCAAGTGAAATAGGATTTTTAATTGTTTTAATTCCGGTTACCGCACCGCATGATAAATCTTTGCCGTTCATAATCGCGGCATCCAGTTCAGCTTTTCCTTCTGTTGTAAGAACGGCCCCTTTCCCGGCATTAAAAAGAGGGTTGTCTTCAAGATAGCGGACGACAGCTTCGACGGCGTCAATTCCTGTTGAACCTTTTGCCAGAAGTGTTTCGCCTATTGTTAAAGCTTTGTCAAGCGAGGAGAGATATTCTTGTTTTAAAGAATCGGGAAGGTTTTCACTCATTCCTCCGGCGCCACCGTGAATAACAAGGACATATTTTCCGGTTACTTGTGCGGTGCTTACTTGCGCCAGAAGAACGAAGAATATAATCGCAAGTGAAATTCTATATTTCATAAATTTTGCTTACTTGTTATGTTGAAAAAGTTGTATAAAGTATTGGATGGTTTCTTTTAAACCTTCCATTAGATCATGCTTCGGTTGAAATCCAATTACTTTTTTCGTTTCATCTATCGAAGCAAGGCTGTGTTTAATATCGCCGGCCCGTTCTTTCTGATACGTGACCATGCTTTTACTCTCCGTAAGTTCAAGAACAAGTTTTACAAGTTGGTTGATTGAAATCGCACTTCCGCATGCCACGTTGAACGATCCTGTTGCGGTTTCCGAAGTAACTGCAAGAACATTTACGGCCACAACATCTTTTACAAAAATAAAATCACGCGTCTGCTCACCGTCGCCGTAGACGATTATTTCTTTATTCTGTAATGCGTTATTTACAAAGATTGGAATCGCCGCAGCATATTGACTTTTCGGATCCTGGCGTGGACCGAAGACGTTAAAATATCTAAGTGAAATTGTTTGCAACCCGAAATTTTCAAGATACGATTGAAGATAATATTCGCCGTCAAGTTTGGTAATGCCGTAAGGAGATTTAGGCGCCGGGTTCATTGAAACGAGCTTTGGTGAAACCGGATTATCCCCGTAAACAGCAGCTGAACTGCTGTGCACAATTTTCTTCACTTTGTGTTTTACGCATGCTTCAAGGACATTCAACAGACCGTTTACGTTTATCGAAACGCATTCAAACGGATTTTCTACCGACTCAGGCACAGAGATCATTGCAGCAAGATGATGCACATAATCAGCATTTTCGAGAACGGAAAAGACAGTGTCTTTATCGGTTATACTTCCTTTAACGAATTTTACATTATCACATGAAGCGATATTTTTTTCAAAGCCGCTTCGGAGATTATCAAGGACAACCACTTCAGCATTTTGTTTTGACCAATACTCAACAATGTGGCTGCCGATAAATCCGGCACCGCCTGTAACAACAATTTTCTTTTTCATCAATTAAATTTCTAAATAAGTTTAATGTCTTGAAGAAAAGGGAAATGATTTCTCGTTTGTTCAACCTTTTCAAGTGAAATTTCGGTTGAATAAAATCCTTCCGCGTTTTCAACTGCAAGCAGTTCTTCTCCCATCGGATCAAACACACTGCTGTAGCCGTTATAATTCGCTTTGGGATCAGAACCAACGCGGTTCACGCCAACCATATAACATTGATTTTCAATCGCCCGCGCTTTTAACAGAGCGCGCCAATGCGCAATGCGCGGTACCGGCCAATTGGCTATGTCAATCATCAGATGAACTTTTTCTTTTCCGTATTTCCGGTAAAGCTCAGGAAAGCGAAGATCATAACAAATAGAAAGTCCAATCTTCCAATCCCCAACATGGGTAATTGTTGGGTCATCTCCGCCGGAATAAAATTTGCTTTCACCGGCATAAGAAAACGGATGAATTTTATTATAGGTTTTTTTCACTTCGCTGAAGTAGTTGATATGAACCAAACTATTGTAAAACTTTTTATTCTCTTCAAGAATGTATCCGCCGAAAACATCAGTCTGGTAAATGAGTGCAAATTTCTTAAAGAATGCAATTGTTTCGCCATCGCTGCTTTCGCACAATTGAGCCGAGTTCATGGAGAATCCGGTCAACGTCATTTCCGGAAAAATAAGAATATCGGAATCGGTGTATTGTTCTTTCAGTATACTGAACAATTTTTTCTGATTCTCTTCTTTGTTCTCCCAGATTGGATTGTACTGTACAAACGATAATTTCATTATTTTATCTCTTAGAATTTTATAAGCAAATTAAGAAATATCTTGAGATGAATAAATTCCTTTGCAAGGGGATTTACGAGAAAACATTTTAGGACCATGACAAAAACAAACGCAGTGAGAATAGTAGAAGCCGCCGGTATTCCTTTCTCGCTTCACGAATATGAAGTTGATGAGTCGGACCTTTCCGGCGAAACCGTCGCAAAAAAAGTAAACGCTGATCCCGATTCTGTATTTAAAACGTTAGTTGCAAGAAATGAAGCGAACCAACTTTTTGTTTTCTGCATTCCGGTAACGGCGGAACTGAATTTAAAAAAAGGAGCGAAAGCGTCGGGATGCAAATCGATTGCCCTTATCCATGTAAAAGAATTACTTCCGTTAACGGGTTATGTTCGGGGTGGATGTTCACCGGTCGGCATGAAAAAGGAATTCCCAATGTTTCTTGACGAAACCGCCCAGTTGTTTGAATCAATTTATGTAAGTGCCGGAATTAGAGGAATGCAAATGCGGCTTTCCCCCACTGACTTACTTTCCATTACCAAAGCTGAATTTGCAGATTTGGTGTAGAAAAATTCTTAATCCGCCAATTTTAGCACTTTTTTAAGGCTCACGCTTAAATTTTTTCCTTTTGTTTAGCCTGAAAAAGTGATATTTTTGTACCAAACTTTAGGAGAAGAAAATGGCTAAACAACAAACCTTCGGCGATAAGTCAAAAGGCAAGAAAAAAGATTCGACCGTGAATGTGAAGGTTATTAAATCTGTTAAAACCGACAAAGGGACATTCAAATTCAACGAAAAATTTGTTAAACTTGACGATATCAGCAAAGTAAGTTCGATTAAGTAAGTTTATTAAAAATCTTTTTGGAGAAAGAGGCTGGTTTTCCGGCCTTTTTTGTTTTTAAAAACTTTGGTGCTAAACGCCAAATTCAAATTTGATTTTACGAGTGGGATTATTCCGTGTTAAAAACCACGGTTGGTAGAAATAAAAAAAGGCTGGGTTAACCAGCCTTCACTTATCATTGTAACTAGTTCATTATTCCATAATCGATTCGGTAGGGCAAACCTCTGAGCAGCTTTTGCAGTCATCGCACAATTCTTTTACAATGTACGGATGGTCTTCAGAAAGAGCGGCATGCGCTTCACCGTTTAATTGATATTCAGCACCCGGGTAATAAATTGCATTGTTCGGACATTCATCTACGCAGGCATTACAGCTAATGCATTCTTCATTAATTACCATTCTTTTTATTCTCCATTTTTTGTGAATCTGTTCTCTTTAACAAAAATAATGCCTGATTAATCGGGTTGAAAAATCTTCTTTTCTTGCGAAATAAAGTAGCACAGTGTTATTTCCTCTTTTTTGAGAAAAGTTAGATTAAGAATGAGAAAACCGGCAACTGTTTCCGATTGGCATCAAAATCAAAGCATTTAATAATCTACTATCGAAAAAATTTTATACGTTGTTAGCAGGTGAACACTTGGATGCTGAATTCAGCCCTACGATTCGAGTCATAATCAATTTAAAGATTGAATCACTGCTTGATGTAAATCCGGATTTGCGGCTATGATACTTTCACCGGTTGCGGGGTTAGCCCCATGGTAATCTGTAATAATTCCTTTAGCGCCTTTAATAATCGGAATGAGCGCAGCCGAATCCCAAACATTCATAATCGGGTCAATCATAATGTCGGCAAATCCGGTTGCAACGAGATAGTAGCCATAACAATCTCCCCAGTTGCGGTACAATCGAACTTTGCGCACCAATGAATCAAATTTCTGAGCGTCTTGGTATTTCTCAATGTTTAGATGATCGGTGGTAAGCAGAGTGGCTTCGGAAAGTGAAGCACACCGGCGCACTTCGGTTTTCGCTCCGTTAATGAATGATGCATCATTGTCCCCAATCAAAAACTCTTTTAATATCGGTTGATTGATGACGCCAAGAACCGGTTCGCCATTTTTTAGTAAAGCGATGAGTGTGCCAAATGTTAATGCCCCTGTAATGAAACTTTTTGTACCGTCAATCGGGTCAAGAATCCATTGGTATTCGGTATCTTGGTTGTGTATTCCGAACTCTTCACCGATAATACCGTGTTCGGGAAATGTTTTCATTATTAATTCACGCATTTTTTCTTCCGCGGTTTTATCTGCTATGGTTACCGGTGACTCGTCCGCTTTTGAATCAATAGTTATCTTGGTCCGAAAGTATTTTTGAATAATGCTGCCCGATTCATCGGCTAACATCTTCGCAAAGTTTTTAAATTCATTCATGGTTAATTTTTAACGCTTGTTTATAAATAGAAATTACTTTATCGGTGAGGAACTCCAAATCGAAGAACGCAACTGCTCTTCTACGGGAGGCTTCACCAAACTTTTTCCGAAGCTCTTCATTTGTTATAAGCAGTTCCAATTTTTCCGCAAGATCGTTTCCATTTTTCGTTTCAAATAAGAAAGAAGTTTCACCATCCACAGCTATATCCAAAATGCCATCTGAGTTTGAGCAAACCGACGAAATCCCCATAGCCATTGCTTCCACAAGCGCAATTCCAAACGCTTCGGAATGGGAAGGAAAACAGAAAATATTAAGTGCCGAGAGAACCTCGGGAGTGTCGGAACGGAATCCTGCAAAAACAACATTCGTTAACTTTTTCTCTGAAGTTCTTCGTTTAATTTGATTCGCGTATTCCTCTTCTCCTCTGCTTGCTTCACCAACGATAAGAAATTTTACCTGTGAAAATTTAGTTTGAAGTTTTTCAGCCGCAAAGAGAACTTCTTCATGTCCTTTCCCCGGGCTAAATCTTGCGAGCATGCCGATAACAATCTCACCGGCTTTAAAGCCAAATTCTTCTCTCACTTTTCGCGCGTCAACATTTTGGGGATTGAATCGCTTTGTATCAACGGCGTTATGAAGTAAAAGAATTTTCTCTTCCGTAAGGGGGCACGTCTCCAGCAAATTCTTTTTAATTACTTCGCTTATGGCAAGTGCGTAGGTTACACGGTTATAAATCCAACGATGCAATGCATCCTTCTTTACAATGAACGACCCAACTTGTTTTGTTAAGAAGAGCGGAACGGTACTTCGAAGTAATTTAAGCGCCGGAACCAATACCCATAAATCTTTGGAGGCTTGCGTGTGGAGTAAATCAAATTTTCCTCTTCGCAAAATTCCGGCAAGTTTTAAAATTTCAACCGGGTGAAAGTAGCTTTGCGCTTTTAAAGAATGGATTTTCACTCCATATTTTTTTGCCTCAAGATGAAGCTTGGAATTCTGATAACACAAAAGTTCCACCCCGATATTTCTTTTCAACAATTGCTGAACGGCGGTAAGCGTGAACATTTCCATACCGCCCCAACTGCGGGATAAACATGAGTAGAGAATTTTCATGTGAGTATTCGGGATATCGGGTTCAACCTCATGCGTTAGTAAGCCCGTTTTATCGATGAGTTTTTGTAGTAGTGGGATAAAATTTCATCAAAGAAAAATCCGGATTCAGCCATAAGCGCGGCACCAATTTGACACAACCCGGCTCCGTGCCCCCAGCCGGCGCCGTGCAAAATAAATTTTTGAGGAACTCCATCAACTTCATCTACCTTTTCGAAGACGATTGCCGAACTGTATAAGTGCGACTTGGAAAGAAGTTTGCGGATTTCTAATTCTTTGCCAATCACCATCGTCTTTTTTGTTCCCACGACTTTCAATTTAATTAAACGAGCAGATGCGCCCCGTTCAATGGGAATAAAATCGAGAATGTCGCCGAAATCAATTTTACTTTTTTCTTTGATAAGCGAGGCAATTTCAGATTGCGAATATTCAACTTTCCAACGATAGAAATCCGTTGTTTCCTGATCGTAATCAAGGAGAACTTGCGAAAGGACTTGCTTATCGGTGGTGTTGCAGAATGCCGGAGGAGAAGAGAGAATCCACTTTCGCGCGTTTCGCTCTTTCGAAAAATCAATTGTGTAATTCTCCGGTTGAAATTTATAGTCAACTACCGGAATTAAATAATTATAATGAATAGGCTCCCAGATGTTTTCAAACGATTCGGAAATACCGCCGCAAGATTTTGAAAATCGCGCGTCACAAATCTCACCGTCACTCATCAAAACAAATCCCCGTGTTTCGTTTACAGCTTTTTTAGAAATGTCGGTATAAATTTTTGTAATTCCCTGATACCGTTGACAATGATCGTCCGCGCAGACATCAAAAAATTCATGGTCTTCACGGTCGTACCAACGGATAAGTTCATCGTCATTGAATGATCCGGTTGAGTATTCGATGTTTTCTTTCTTAATTTTTTTGGCTTTTACAATTTGCGCTATCACCCAACTTCGGGAAACGATTGCATGAGCTTTCAGTAATTGCAGTGTTCCCTTTGCACTCATTTCTGAGGAAATGACACTTGTCAAATATTCTTCGAGAGGAACAATATTTATCGCGTGAATTTTGTTTCCCACTCTCAGCAGCTTTAACCAGCCGCGGAAACTTTGTTTCTCTTTTCTTTCCCAATGAAATTTTACTCCAATGGTTACCTCGCGAAGCGTAAAGTGTTCCGTACTGTGATTTGAGGGTACGAAATTAATTTCATTTTCAAATTGCAGCGACTGCTCATTATTGGTGAATTCAATTTTTTCATTAACAACCTTCGCTTTGCAAACCCCGCTGTACATTTGTGCATTTCCTCTTACCCGGAAATTTCCATGCAGCTCAAACTTGATTGATTTTTCAAAAATAATTCCGACGCTAATTTTAGGTTCGTTCATAAAATTTTCAGATGTTGCTAAAAGAATCGTGTTCAAATATAAGAAAAGCGGTATTGAAAAGCCCTTCCAAACAATTTCCCATTTCAAATTTCTCTGTTTCTTTTTCAAAAAATAAGCGGTAAGTTTCTTCTGAAAATGGAAACAAGGCAGCAACTATACCAAGCCAAATGGTGGCACAAGGAAAAAGGAAAACTCCTTTGTACCCTCTGTCCCCGCTACTGTACTATCGGAAACAATCAGCACGGCTTCTGTTTTGTGAGAAAAAATATTGAAGGGAAATTGTACTCGCTCGCGTATGAACATCCTACCGGCTTTGCGGTTGATCCCATAGAAAAAAAACCTCTCAATCACTTCCTTCCCGGCACAGAGATCCTGAGCTTTGGAACCGCCGGCTGCAACCTTGGCTGCAAGTTTTGTCAAAATTGGACAATGAGCAAAGTTGAATTCGACAAAGCGCACGCTGTGTACGCAACAGCGGATGATGTTGTTCGGTTGGCTAAGAAATACCGAACCCCTTCAATTGCTTTTACTTACAACGACCCGACAATATTTGGAGAATACGTCATTGACATTTCCAAACTTGCCCGCGAAGAGAAGATAAAATCTGTTATGGTTACGGCGGGCTATATCGACAAAGAAGCGCGCAAAGATGTTTATAAATTTATTGATGCGGCGAACGTTGATCTAAAAGCATTTTCGGAAATGTTCTATCACAAATTGACGTTTTCGCATTTGAAAGATATTTTGGATACTCTCTTCTGGCTGAAACATGAAACAAATGTTTGGCTTGAAATTACTACGTTGCTTATTCCCGGAGAAAACGATTCCGTTGATGAAACAAAAAGAATGATTGACTGGATACTTCAAAATCTCGGCGATGAAGTCCCGCTTCACTTTACCGCGTTTCATCCCGATTTCAAATTTCAACATAAAGAAAGAACACCATCTCAAACACTTGTAGCGGCACGGGCCATGGCCATGAAGGCCGGAATAAAATATTGTTACACCGGAAATATTGTCGACCCTGATGGACAGACCACCTACTGCCCTTCTTGCAATGGTGCAATAATTGAAAGGAACTGGCATAAAGTCGTAAAAACGCGTTTTTCGGAGGATACGTGCAAAAAATGCGGTGGCAAAATTGCCGGCGTCTGGAAAGTCTGAAAGCCGCTTAGGACTTTTTGCGCCTGACCAAATGCTCAAGTTTTTTAGTATATTTTCGATAATAATAAATACGTTTTCATATCTACTGATGAGCGGATGAAAAACCTCTCAAAGAAGTTCTTTAATTTTTTAGAAGGAAGTAAAGCAAGTAGTGGAGAATAAAAGTTCAAAAGGGGAAAAATTTACATCAAAATCTTTTCTTGATGAGATTTATCAGTCGGTTTTCCATCATTCATTTGATGCAATCTTTGTACTCGATGCGGCTTCCAGAAAAATTTTAGAAATGAACGAGTGTGTCTCCCGGACACTCGGGTATTCCCCGGCAGAATTGCTCGGGCAAGACTTTTCCATCCTTTTTCCCGATGACTTCGAACTAAGTCTCGAAAATATTTTAAAAAGAATTCACGCCTTTGATTCAGTCCTTTCGGGAGAAAAATTCCTTTGTAAAAATGGAACCACTCTTGCCATGGACGTTACCGGGTATGCTGAAGAAGTCGCCGGTCAAGCGTGTATAATCATTATTCTCCGCCCCGCAAAAGAACGTAATTCCATTGAACAAAAACTTTTCTACAACAATGAACTGTACCACAGTTTAATGGAAAGTTTGCCCGATTACGTCTACATCAAAAACCGCTTTGACGATATCGTTTCAGTCAACAAAGCTTTAACTTCTTTTATTGACACCATAACTGAAAAAAAACCCGCACAATTTCTCCCGAAATTTTTTACCGATATTATAGCGAAAGAAGACGAAGAGATTCTTCTCACGGGAAAAATTGTACTCAACCGTATCGACACACTAAACGGATTGAAAAACGGAAAAGATGTTTGGCTGCTGACAACAAAAGTTCCGGTCTATTCTTCCGCCGGAAAAATTGATGGTATTCTAAACATCTCAAGAGATATTACCGAAACCAAAAATGAAATGGAAGAGCTTGAGCTTGGCGAAAAACTCTACACTCTTCTTTTCAATATTTCACCCGTGGGCATTGTAATAGAAGACGAGCACGGTGTTATCCTCCAGGCGAACAAAGCTTATTGTGCGTCCACCGGATATTCCGAAGCAGAATTGGTAGGACAATCAATTGCGATGCTTGCGACAACAACCCCCATGCTTGCAATAAAAAAGAATATTGAGAAAATTCTTAAAGGTGATGTGCTAGAACATGAAGTGGAGAATATAGGGAAGAAAGGAATCAAGCGAATCTTCGAACTTCACGAAACAAAAATTACTCTTTCCGGCGGTAAACCGGGTATTCTGGTAATTGCCAATGATATATCCGAACGGAAAAATTCTGAAAAGAAACTCCAACAAGAAGGCGATTTACTCCGCAACTTGATGAATAACATTCCCGACACAATTTATTTTAAAGATAAGGAAAGCAGATTCATCAGAATTAACGCCGCGCAAAAACAAACGCTTGGAGTAAAAAAAGAAGAAGAAGCTATCGGAAAAACGGATTTTGACTTTTTCACAAAATCGCATGCCTCCAGCGCACTTATCGATGAGCAAAACATTATCCGCACCGGAAAACCTTTAATTGGAAAGTTGGAACATATACGCACCGCAGACGGTTCATACCGTTGGGTATCATCTACAAAAGTTCCTTTAATTTATGAAGACGGCTCAATTAACGGAATTGTCGGCATTTCCCGCGACATTTCAGAATTAAAAAAATTAGAAGAAGAAATTCGCGCCAGTGAAGAAAAGTACCGCTTCTTATTCGAGCATTCTCCCATCGGATTTTTTATTTACGATACCAACGCCCGTATAACTCAATGCAATCAATTATTCATTGACATTCTGCAATCTTCGGCTGATAAATTGATTGGTTTGGATATGCATCGTTTACATGACAGGATTATTCTCGACCCGATCCTTAAATCACTCCAGGGAGAAGAAGGATTTTACGAAGGATGGTACAGGGCAACCACAAGTTTGGCACACGTCTGCGTGATGCTAAAAACTACTCCTCTTTACAATGCTGAAAAAAAAGTGATCGGCGGAATGGGACTGGTTGATGAAATAACCGAACGGAAAAAAGCCGAATTGGAAATTCAAAAGTCGGAAAATCATTTCAGATCAATCTGGGAAAATTCTTTTGACGGGATGCGGGTGGTTGATGAAAAAGGTATTATCCGCTCGGTCAATAAAGCGTTTTGCGATATGGTAAAAAAATCCAAGGAGGAATTGATTGGGCAACACTTTTCTCTTATGTATAAAGCAAGCAGCCGCGAGCAAATTACAAAGAGAGCCGAAGAAAATATTAAGACAAAAAGTGTCCCCCCGCATTACGAGCGTAAATTAGAACTCTGGGACAACACGAATATCTGGTTCGAAGTTATGAATTCGTTTATGGAGATGTCCGAAAATGAAAATTATCTCCTCAGTATTTTTAGAAACATCAGCGAACGAAAACTTGCTGAAGAGAAAATCAATATCTATCTTGAAGAATTGAAAGAACTGAACAAAAGTAAAGACAAGTTCTTCTCTATTGTGGCGCACGATCTGAAGAGCCCGTTCCAGGGTTTGCTCGGGTTATCAGAAATTCTATTTGAAGATTACAATGACCTTGCCGAAGAACAGATTCTTCAGTATTTGAAAATGATACGAACCACAACAAAGGATGTCTATCGACTTATTGAAAACCTCCTTGATTGGTCGCGGCTGCAAACCGGTAGAATGGAATATAAGACAGAAAAACTTGAACTTTACCAAATTGCCGATGGAGTGGTAAAACTGATTTCGCCAACTGCATCGAAAAAGAATATTCAACTCTTTAATCAAATTAAAAGAAGCAGTTATGTTATTGCCGACATGAATATGCTTAATTCCGTTATTCAGAATCTTATTTCGAATGCAGTAAAATTTACCGACACCGACGGAATCATTGCGATTTCATCCGAAGAAAAAGAAACGTTTCACGAAATTTGTGTTGCCGATAACGGTGTAGGAATGAGTCAGAAAGATCTTTCAAAACTTTTCAAGTTGGACGACCATTTCAGCACTAAGGGAACGAGGGATGAATCGGGAACCGGGTTAGGACTTTTGTTGTGTAAAGAGTTAGTTGAAAAACACGGCGGAATTATTTGGGTCGAAAGCGAAGAGGGTAAGGGAACAAAATTTCATTTTACCATTCCGAAGGCGTAACCTCACTTAATTAAAAAACAATTGGGGAAAGACGAGGTTGGTGTTTTCATAAATGAGCATTTCATCTATTTCAACTTCCATGTATTTATACAGAGTGAACCCCGTTAATAACTGCCACACCTCTGCCTCGGAATCGGCAGTAAAGACAATCCATACCTTTGTGTGATCAACAGTAAGACCATAGGAAGAAATTTTTCTTTGGTTTATCAATTTGTTCATGTATTCCTTCTGATCGGGAATAAGCGAGAAAAATTCCTCGGTCAAAAGTCCCGACAGCCTTACACTAACCATATATTCTTTCATTTCAGCCTCAAAGATAAATCCGTGTATCTGTAGAACACACGAATCTGGAAAAAAGTTTACTTTTTATGTAAATAAGAGGAAAGAGCGAGCACTTGTGTTCCAAATCAAAAAGAAATGGTTTAACTACATTTTAAATACTCGGCTTCCTCCCTTTTATTATCGAAGGTTGTTCTTAATACTTAACTCTTATGTTCTTTTTTGGGTGCCGCTTTCTTCGTTTCCGTGATGGTAATCTAAAAGCAAGCAACTAATAAAAGCCTCTTGAGTGGTAAAAACTTTAGTATATTACCCTTTGGTTTTTCAAAAAGTGAAGAAAGTATGGCAGAAAAAATTATCCGCGTTAAAGGGGCGAGACAGCATAATCTCAAAAATATTGATCTCGAAATTCCTTCGAATAAATTAGTTGTGTTTACGGGTGTAAGCGGAAGCGGAAAATCCTCACTTGTCTTCGATACAATCTATGCCGAAGGACAACGGCGTTATGTAGAAAGTCTTTCTTCCTACGCCAGACAATTTCTCGAACGGTTGAATAAACCTGATGTCGATTTTATAACAGGCATTAGTCCGGCAGTTGCCATTGAACAAAAAACCGGATTAAAAAATACTCGTTCCACCGTTGGAACTTCAACGGAAGTATATGATTATCTCCGACTTCTTTTTGCACGCATCGGAAAAACCATTTGCTTTAACTGCGGAAAGGAAGTAAAAAAAGATACGACCTCAACCGTTGTTGAATATCTCTCCACGCTTGACGAAGGAACCAAATGTTATCTTGCTTTCCCTTTATCCTCGCACGAGGGAAGAAATGTGAAAGAAGAACTTGAGCTAATAAAGAAGCGGGGGTTCTTCCGTGTCTTTTATAAAAACGAACTTCACGATCTAACTGAAACGTCCCTCAATCCTAAATCAAAAAAAGATGTTGCGGTTGTGGTAGAACGAATGAAAGTACAGCACACGGGATTGAGAGAAAAGTTTGCGGATTCTATTGAAACGACCTTCAAAGAAGGAGATAACCGTCTGCTCATTATTAACGCAGAGACAAATGAACTGGCTGAGTTTAATAAGTTTTATGAATGCTGCGGAATCCGTTACGAAGAGCCGGAGCCCCGTTTCTTTTCATTTAATAATCCATTCGGCGCCTGTCCCGTGTGTCAGGGTTTTAGTAAAGTGCTTGGTGTTGATATGAATCTGGTGGTCCCAAATCCTGGATTGACCTTGCTTGATGGAGCCATCGCTCCGTGGCGGACTCCAAAGTTTAGTCAATATTTACGGGAGGTAATTCAACACGCAAAAAAATATCAAATCCCTTTAACGATTCCGTTCAAAGACCTTCCCAAAGAAATTGTTTCACTTATTTATAAAGGAACAAAAGATTTCACCGGAATAGATGAGTTCTTCGAAAAACTTGAAAGTAAAACTTATAAAATGCATATCCGCATTTTGCTTAGTAAATACAGAGGGTATACGGCGTGTCATGCTTGCAAGGGAAGCCGGCTGCGAAGGGAAGCGTTACAGGTAAAAATACAAGGTCATTCTATTTTTGATTTGGTACAACTGCCGATTAACAAGTCGCTCGCATTTTTCTCAGAACTAAAACTTACCGAGTACGAACTACAAATAGCGGAAAGAATCTTAAAAGAATTGCGGAGAAGGTTATCCTTTTTAAATGATGTAGGACTGAGCTACCTTACGCTTGACAGGTTAAGTTCAACTCTCTCCGGAGGTGAAACACAAAGGATTAATCTTGCAACTGCTCTCGGCTCGTCACTTGTCGGCGCGTTATACGTCCTTGATGAACCAAGCATAGGGCTTCATCCGCGGGATAACGAAAAGCTTATTGGCATTTTGAAAAATTTAAAAGATATCGGCAACTCTGTCCTCGTTGTTGAACATGATGAAGAAATGATTCGCGCCGCGGATGTGGTAGTAGATATGGGTCCGAAAGCAGGTCAACACGGTGGCGAAATTATAGCGCAAGGAACAGCTTCCGAAATTATGAAAAATGGAAATTCTTTAACCGGAAAATATTTAGCTGGTGAAAAAAACATTCCGCTTCCTATAGAAAGAAGAAAGAAAAAAACTCCGCTTCTGAAAGTATCGGGAGCAAAGGAACATAATTTAAAAAACATCGACGTTGAAATTCCGATGCACAAAATGGTGGTAATAACCGGCGTAAGCGGCTCGGGGAAAAGTACGCTTGTACACGATATTGTTTACGGAGGAACAGCAAAATACCTTGGAATGAATCCTCCTTCCATCGGCAAGTTCGATGAACTGGAAGGAACCCAGTACCTTGACCATATTGAAATTGTTGATCAATCACCGATTGGAAAATCCCCGAGATCAAATCCGGTGAGTTACATAAAAGCCTTTGAAAACATCCGTGAACTTTTCGCTTCAACTCATCAAGCGAAAGCTAGAGGGTATAAACCGGGATTCTTTTCCTTCAACGTTCCCGGAGGAAGATGCGAAACATGCGCTGGTGACGGTTTTATTAAAGTTGAAATGCAGTTTCTCGCTGATATTTATCTTAAATGTGAAGACTGCAAGGGAACGCGATTTAAAAAAGAAATCCGTGAAATTACGTATCGTGGAAAAAATCTTGTTGAAGTCCTGGATATGACGGTCGATGAGGCGCTGGAACATTTTCATGGAAATGAAAAAATTGCCCGCGCTTTACAAGTGCTGGCTGATGTTGGGCTCGGCTATATTAAACTTGGACAACCTTCCAACACGCTTTCCGGCGGAGAAGCACAACGCATTAAATTGGCGCTTCATTTAAATGCACAGCATGACCGGAAACATACGCTTTTCATTTTTGACGAACCCACAACGGGGCTTCATTTTGATGATATCTCAAAATTGCTGAGATGTTTTGAAATGCTTTTAGAAAAAAATCATTCGGTGGTAATAATTGAGCACAATCTCGATATTATCAAATGTGCCGATCACGTTATTGATTTGGGCCCCGAAGCCGGTGAGCAAGGTGGTTTTGTAGTTGCAACCGGAACTCCCGAAGAAATTGCAACTTGCACATCTTCGTTGACAGGAAAATTCCTGAAAACCCGGCTTATATAGCCGCTATTTATTTTCTTTGTTCGCTATAATTTCTTCCATCAGCGTGAGCAAAGCAGCTTTTGTAAACGGCTTGGATAAATAGTGAGAGCATCCCGCATTTAAAAATTCTTCTTTGTCACCTCGCATCGCATACGCCGTAATTGCGATAATAGGTGTGGTTTTATAATTCGGCAGTTCCCGGATAAGCTTTGTTGTTTGCATACCGTCGATTCCCCTGGCCAAATTAATATCCATAAGTATCGCGTGGTAGCGGTCGCTTCGAGCCATAACAACTCCCTCTTGCCCGCTTTTCGCCCAATCGAGCGTTACCATATTTTTAAGGAAGTACTTAACAACCGAGTAGGAAGTTTCTTCATCTTCCACATACAGAATTTTGGGAAGCGAGATTTCGGGTGCTGGCGGCGTTACAACCGGAGTTTGAGGTACTTGGGTAAAGGCTTCTGCTATCTTTTCGTCTTTTTCAACAATTCTTATTACACTGGAATATTCGTCATCTGCGGGCAACTTAATTGTAAATACCGATCCCTTTCCAAGCTCACTTTCACACCAAACAGTGCCTCCCAATTTTTCAACAAAACTCTTCGTAATCGTTAATCCCAAACCATTTCCTTCAAAGCTTCTCCCCATACCTTCACTTGCCTGCCGAAATTCTTCCCAGATGATTTCCATGAATCCTTTTGGAATTCCTATACCCGAATCAATTACCTGAATAAGCGCAAATACTTTACCGTTTTCTTTAATCCTTGAGGCTTTTAAGGTTATCCCGCCCAGATGAGTGAATTTAATTCCGTTGTTGAGCAGATTGTTCACCGCATGAGTGATCATCCGTTGATCTGTGGTAACGAGAAGTTTATCTATAGAAAAATCTTTTTGGAGGTATAGATTTTTTTCTTTAGCCATCGGTTGAAAGAGTGAACACAGGTCATCAAGCACCGTCAGCATATCAAACTGTTTCGGTTGAATGACGATGCGGTCACGCTCAACTTGCGCAAGGTCAAGAATAATGTTCAAGGTTTCCATTAACCGCTGAGCACTCTTGTGCATCATTTGCGCCATCGAACGAACTTCTTCGGGAAGCTGCATATCGGAGATGAACTCTGTGAAGCCCAATATCGGAATCATCGGAGTTCTGAGTTCATGACTCATGTTCTTCAGGAAGTTGGTTTTAACTTTGTTGGCTTCTTCGGCTTTTTCTTTCGCTTGAGTAATTTGCCGCTCGGCTTCTTTCCGTTCGGAGATATCAACAAATGTTTCGAGTAATGCTTTTTTCCCTTGAAAAATAATTCCGGTAGTAAACACCTCGAAAACTTTCCCCGCAATAATATTATCTTTTTGAATACTCGAGGTACGTCCGATTTCAATTCCCATAAAAAGAGGACATTTGTGGCATTGTTCCTGCTTGCCGTTATACATGTCCCAGCATTTTTGCCCACGTAAATTTTTTCCGGTAATTTTTTCTAAATTTTCATTTTGAAAGAGGATGGTCCCCGTTTCATCAATAATATCCATTCCAAACGGAAGGCTGCTAATTAAGGAGGCATTAAACTCATTGCTTTCTTTAAGGAGCCGTTCATTTTTTACGCGCTCGGTTACATCATTAAAGATTGAAAGCAGAAGCGGAGGCTGCCCTTCTATTTCAACAAATGAATTTGCCAGTTCAACGGACATCGGTTTGCCATACCATAAGGTAATATCCCTTTGCATGAACGGTTGAATACTTCTCTCTTTGAAATGACGAATAAAGGACTGTACGTCATTAAAACCGGAATCTTTACCATAGACAACGGTAAAACTTTTTCCGATTATTTCTTCTTTTTTCTTTTCGAACAGTTTCGCGAACGCATCATTTACAGAAACAATGGTGCCAGTTTCATCGGTTAACCGCATTCCGTCAATAGAACTTTCCCACACAGACCGGAAATGAGATTCCGAGCGGCTTAAAGCTTCTTCCGCGTGTTTCCGTTCGGTAATATTTTGGGCTACTCCGGTAAATCCAATTTGTGCTTCTTCCTGAAATAAAATGTTGACGAGAAAACTGAGCCACCGAATTTCTCCTTCGGCATTTACAATTCTAAAGTCTATACTTCTTGCAAGGTTTTTTGAGTTGGCTTGTTCCGCAAAATGGTCGAAAATTCTTCTCTTATCGTCTTTGTGAACAAATGAAAGATAAAATCTTCCAAGCAGGGTTTTTAATGGATAGCCAAGAACATCGCACGCGGCTTGGTTTGCATAGGTGATGCGTCCGGCGGTATCGGTATTAAAGAGAATCGCTTTCGTCCCTTCAACAATGTTTCTAAATTTCTTTTCCGATTCAATCCGGAGTTGCTGCAAGAGTTTCTGTTCGGTAATATCCTGAACTGCTCCATAAATTCTTGTTACACGGTTTTCATTTTCATCCCAAACCGGACTTGCATAGGTACGCATCCAAGTAAGGGTACCATTTTTATGGTAGGTTCGAACTTCACTAATAACTGTTTGATTCTTTTTAAGTTGAGCAAAAGCCGAAGCATCGTTTTTTATATCGTCCGGATGAATTACTGCGCGCCATCCGCCGATTGTTTTAAATTCCTCTTGAGTGTATCCGGTAATCCTTTCAAATGCCCCCATCACCCATTCAATGTCCGTCGTTCCGTCTTTGTTGAGAATAGTAGAAAAGATATAATCGGAGGTAAGATTTGAAATAAGTCTAAAACGTTCCTCGTTCCTACGGAGTGATTCTTCGGCTTCTTTATTTTTGGTTACGTCGCGGGCAATGGTTCGATATTCAACAACTTTTCCCTTTGCGTCGCGAAGTATTCTCGTATTTTGCGCAGTCCAAAAGATTGAACCGTCTTTCCGTTGAACGCGTAATTCCATATTAGTATCCTGGTCCCCGGAAGCAGTAGCCTTAGCATAATGCTCAATAACGCGTTCTCTATCTTCGGGATGAACTACCCTAATATATGAATGTCCAATAATTTCTTCGGGAGAAAATCCGGAAAAGAGATAAAAATTAGAATTACAAAAGAGCATTTTCCCGGATGTATCGGTTGTATAAAAGACATCGGTAATATTATCAACGAGATTTCTAAAGAGTTCTTCACTTTCGTTTAGCTTTTGTTCGGTTAATTTCCATTCGGTGATGTCTTCAACGGTTCCGTCATAGAAGAGAGTGTTGCCGGAGCTGTCACGAACAACACGAGCGTTTTCTCTCACCCAGACGTCGGTGCCGTCTTTTTTCTGCCATTTGACTTCGTATCCCCGAATGTAATCGTCTTTTTCTATTCGTTCTTTAAAATATTGTCTGTTGTAGGTTTGCGCATTTTCTTCCAAATTAAACGCCGCAAACTCATCAAAGGAAGCATACCCCAGCATCCGAAGCAACACTGCGTTACACGCTAAAATTTTTCCATCCGGTGTTGTACGGTAAATACCGAGCGGCGAGTTTTCAACAAGTTGATGGTAGCGGGATTCGCTTTCCTTTAAAGCGATCTCTGCCTTCTTCTGCTGAGACATATCCGTTGCAACAGCAATAAGGACTTCTTTTTCGAAGTATGTTCCTTTATAGAGCCGAACGAATTTGGGAAAGATTTCTCCATTTTTTCTTTTTCCCCAAAAGTCAAATTGCTGCGGAATTCCTTTGAACGCATTATTAACACATTGGAGAACCGCATGCATATCGTTTAGTCCATCGGCAGAAACGAAGAGAGGATTTTTTCCAATAAGCTCTTCTCTGGTGTACCCGTACATGCGTACAGCCCCCTCATTCACGTCAAGAAATGTTCCGCTGCTGTCTTGAATATAAATGGCTTCAGCAATACTGTTGATGATTCCTTGATAGGTATTATCGCTCAACCGAAGCCGTTCTTCAATCAATTTCTGTTCTGTAAAATCTCTTGCAACTAAAAGTACGGTATCTGCGGTAAGAGGAGAAAGATGAGCCGAAAACCAAAACTTTTTATCGTCAATGGTAAGTTCGTAGCTGAGCGGAATTATTTTTTTTGTGGCAAGAGTCTCTTGAACTTTTGATAGGAAAAAATCTGCCTGCTCTTTAGGAAAAATTTCGTGCATCGTTTTTCCCAATATTTCCACCGGAGGTTTATACAGCAGCGAAGGATTGGAAGGACCTATTTCGATGTAGCGCCCTTCGCTATTCAACTCCATAATTACATCAGACATGGCCGCAAAAATTGCATGCAGCTTCAGCTCTGATTTTCGCGAAAGTTCTTCGGCCTTCTTCCACTCTGTAATGTCTCTTGTAATGCTGATGATATGCGGAACGCCGCTAAGTTCGATAATGGAAGCGGACATAAGCCCGTTAACCAAGTCACCATTTTTTTTACGGAAGAGAGATTCCTGATTTGTGACAAATCCGTTTTTTTGCAACCCTTCAACAAGTTTTTTTCTATCATCATGATTAACCCAAATTTCAAGGTCCAAAGAAGATTTTCCAAGAACATCTTCTTCCGTGTATCCCATAATACTTGTAAAGCCTGCATTGATGGAGACATACACGCCGTCATTAAGTCTGTTCACATTGATGGAATCGGGGTTAAAATAAAATGATTTCCGAAATTTTTCTTCGTTTTCTCTTAAAATTTGCTCGGTCATTTTGCGTTGAGTTATATCGATAAGGTTCCCCATAATCCTCACGAGATTGCCGGCGTCATCAAAAATGCCCACCATGTTTTCTAAGGTGTTTATGGTTTTGCCGTCTACCGAAACGTGGAAGGCTTCGAGGTTTTCTAATTTTTTATTTTTTTTAAGCGCGTCCAGAAATCCTAACCGATCATTCTCTGTACGATAAAGTTTTTTTATAGGATACTGGATGGCTTCTTCTTTTGACTTAAAACCAAACATGGTAACAAAAGCATTATTGCAATAGAGAAGTTTTCCCTCCGGCGTAGTAATAATGTTGGCGAAGATTGCCCCCTCAAAACTTTGAATTAAATCCTGATAATCGAGCTTTTCTAAAATCTCTTTGGGAGTGGGAGAAGATTTTTTATCAGCAATAACCAATGGTTTTTTGCTTGATGTACTCTCACTTTTTTTAGTCGTTTTTTTTGTTTTTGGCGGTTCTGAAGGTTCCTTTTTCACTTTTCTTTTACTCTATAGTTGTTCCATTTCTGGTGGAAATGAGAAATTTTAGGGCAATAATTTTGCGGGCAACTTAAAGAAAAAGATTTTGATTTACAATGGAGAAAATAAATCGCGGAGGTGAAAGTGAGCAGGCTCTAAATCACTTTTTCCATTTCAAGGGTTTGATCATTATGCTCAACGCTCGATAAAAAGGCCGCCTTGGGATTCTTTTCACGCGTCATCCTAAGCGCAAATTCCGTCTCTGCAATAAACACAAGATTTTTAGCTTTATCAAAATAGAGATGATTCCCTCTCAACCGTAAAAGCTCTTCTATATCTTCCTTCGACTGATACTGCACCCAAAACGCTTTGTGAGCGTTCATATGAACGAAATCGCAGCTGGCGCCAAATTCATTTAAGAGGCGGTATTTGATAACATCAAATTGAAGTTCGCCGACAACACCGATAACTTTTTTAAGTCCGTCGGTATGAACAAACAATTGGGCAAGTCCTTCATCTGTTAAATGACGAATGCCGGTTTCAAGTTGTTTTGATTTGAACGGATCTTTGTTTTGTACGACTCTAAAAATTTCGGGAGAAAAAACGGGAATTCCCTTAAACATAAAAGCATCCCCTTCGGTTAACGTATCACCAATTTTAAAGAGACCCGAATCGTACAAACCGATAACATCTCCCGGATAGGCGGTATCTACGAGCGATTTCGTTTGCGCAAGAAACGAAGCGGGATTGGGAAATTTTACCTGACGGTTTAACCTCACATGAAAATAGTTTTTGTTTCGTTCAAAAGTCCCCGAGCACACACGAACGAACGCCATTCTGTCGCGGTGTTTCGGATCGAGATTAGCGTGAATTTTAAAAACAAACCCGCTGAACTTTTCTTCGGTCGGTTCTACGGACCCAAGTGTTGTTTCTCGTGGAATAGGTGTTGGTGCTATGGTAACAAACGTGTCTAACAATTCTCGAATTCCAAAATTGTTTATCGCGCTTCCGAAGAAGACCGGGGCAACCTCTCCCGCCAAATATTTTTTAGTATCGAACGGATCATAAATTCCGTTAATAAGTTCGATATCGTTCCGTAATGTGTCAGCCGCGTCTCCAAAGGTGGAAGTCAATTCGGGATCATTAATGCCGTTAAAGTACTTCACTTCGTCTTCAACTTGCTGTTTGTTCACGCCGAAGAAAGCAAAGGTATTATTGAAAATATTGTAGACGCCGCGGAAACTAATTCCCATACCGAACGGATAAGAAAGCGGGCGGACTTTTATCGCAAGTTTTTCTTCAATTTCATCAAGCAGTTCAATAGGATTTCTTCCTTCCCTATCGAGCTTGTTGATAAAAATAATTACGGGAGTATTTCTGAGGCGGCAAACCTGCATCAATTTTTCCGTTTGCTCTTCCACTCCTTTAACGCAATCGATAACAAGAATAACGCTGTCAACAGCGGTTAATGTCCGGTAGGTATCCTCCGCAAAATCTTTATGTCCCGGTGTATCAAGTAAATTTATTTTGTCATCTTTGTAATTAAAAGAAAGTACCGAAGACACAACCGAAATACCGCGCTGCTTTTCGATTTCAAGAAAGTCAGAGGTTGCCGTCTTTCTAATTTTGTTCGACTTAACCGCTCCGGCAATTTGTATAGCGCCGCTAAAGAGAAGTAGTTTCTCTGTTAGCGTTGTTTTGCCCGCATCCGGGTGACTGATAATTGCGAAGGTTTTCCTTCTTTGTAATTCTTTTAGAAGACTCATGTTTATACTATTATGGAATTCGTAAAAAGACGGAGGTTGTCTCTTTAGCTTAAATGGGAGTGTTCAATGTTATTTCGTAAAAAATCATGTTCAAATATACGGAATCCCGATGAAAGAGTATGGGTAATTTCTCCCCGGGTTGGGTTCCCGGAAATTGAAAGTTGGAGCGGTTTTCCATTTATTCTCTCATATTGTTTATATTTCAATCAATAAAGGAGCAATTTATATTCAACATGCATTCCCGATTTACTCACATATTCTACTTTCTGGTTTTTGCCGCACTTTTGAGTAAAGTTAGCTTCTCGCAAAAAGAACCGACAAGCGATGACCTTTTTCTTCAGGCGAGGAGTGCCGCATTCGA
>Ga0172371_10002320_pt1 | contig 30265 bp, 27 predicted proteins | sample Lak12m_FD_114543 | JGI IMG/M metagenome (GOLD analysis project Ga0172371, IMG submission 114543) | Freshwater microbial communities from Kabuno Bay, South-Kivu, Congo - kab_022012_12m | ecosystem: Environmental > Aquatic > Freshwater > Lake | place: Democratic Republic of the Congo: South-Kivu...
AGGCGGACGCGGTCGGGCGCCAGCTCCTCGAGGGCGTCGATCAGGGGCCAGGTGTTCAGGAAGGAGACGGCGGCGATGCGGTAGGTCATGTCGGTCTTCCCGGGGATGAGGGCCGGGGGCGGTCCGCCGCGCGGCGGTACAGTTCGCCCAGGGTGTGCGAGACGCGCGCGAAGGAGTACCGCTCGCGGACCAGGGCCAGGCCGCCCGCGCGCAGGCGCTCCCGCCGCTGCGGGTCGGCCAGCAGCGCGATCGCGGCGGCGAGGGCGATCGGGTCGCCGGGCGCGACGAGCAGGCCGCTCTCGCCGTCGACGATCACGTCGCGCACGCCGGCGATGTCCGTGCCCACGACGGGCGCGCCCGCGGCCAGGGCTTCCAGCAGGACCAGCGGCAGCCCCTCCCACAGCGACGGCAGCGCGAAGACGTCGGCCGCCTGCAGCGCGCGGGCGAAGTCCGCGACGTTGCCGGGGAGCTGCACGGCGTCGCCCAGGCCGAGGCGCTCGCGCAGCGCCTCGTGGTCGGGGCGCAGGGGGCCGTCGCCCGCGATCACCAGGCGGAAGGGCAGGCCGATCGCGCGCAGGCGTTCGGCCGCCTCGATCAGCGCCGCGAAGTTCTTCTGCTCGCAGTGGCGGCCCGCGGCCATCACCAGCAGGTCGCCTGGCGCGGCGCCGAAGCGGGCGCGGATCGCCGCCCGGGCGGCCGCGTCCAGCGGTTCGGGTTCGGCCACGCCGTTGGGCACCGCGACCAGGCGACCCGCCTCCCGCGGTCCCGCGCCCAGGTCCTCCAGCAGGGAGGCGGCCACCGCCTCGGAGACGGCCACCACCGCCGCGCAGCGTCGCAGCATCCGGCGGTAGGCCGCGCGGCGCAGCCGGGAGCGCAGGGGGTGGTCGGCGTCGCCGTAGTCGAACTCGCGGTTGTTGTGGACCGTGGCGATCACCGCGCAGCGCCCGCGCATGGCCAGCAGCAGGCCCCAGAAGTTGGCTCCCGGCAGGTGCGACTGCACGACCCGGATGCCTTCCGCGGCGATCCGCCGGGCGAGCAGCCGCTCGCCGCGCCGCAGGGACAGGGCGAAGCGCAGCGGGTCGCGCACCGACGCGCGGGCGAAGCCCAGGTAGTGGACGGCCACGCGGGGGTCCACCGCCGCGGACAGCGGGCCGGGGCCGGACATCACGATCAGGTGGGAGGCGTCGCCCGCGGCGGCGCGGGCGTTGGCGATCTGGACGGCGAGGCGCTCGGCCCCGCCCATCTCCAGGGCTTCGACGAGCTGGGCGACGGCGAGCGGGCGGGCCGCGGCCGCGACGTCGCCGGACGCCGCTCCCATCAGCGGATCCGGACGACCATCGTCCAGTCGGCGAGGCGGTCGGCGTGCAGCTGCGACTCGGCCTGCTGGGCCGATTCGAGCGTCGCGAAGGGGCCGATGTAGACCCGGAACCAGCGCTCGCCGCTGACCTGGGCGTCCAGGAGGTGGGCGGCGAAGCCGCGGCGCTCGAGTTCCGCGGCCAGGTGGCCGCCGCGCGCCAGGTCGCGGAACGAGCCGACGTGCACGTAGGTGCCGGCGGTCAGCGCCGAGCGCAGCCACGGCGACTCGCGGCGGGCGGTGTCGGCCGGGGCCTCGGCGAGGTCCGGCGCGGGTTCGGTGGCGCAGGGTCGCGCGTCCGTCGCGAGGATGCGGTCGCCGGTAGGCGCGGGGATCGCGGCCGGCCGGTCGGTCAGGGCGGAGCCGCGCGCGGGGACCGCAGCGGCGTCGGGCTCGTGGGCATCCGTCGGGACGATCGCGAGGGAGTCGCCGCCGGCGACGGCGGTCGAATCGGCGAACGCCGACAGGGAATCGCCGGCGGCCGACGCCAGGGAGTCGGACGGCGCCGCGGTCGTGTCCATGACCGCGACCGGCAGGGGCTCGGGCACGGTGCGGCCGCGCTCCGGCCACGGCAGCTTCAGCTCGCCGGACCGCCACGCCAGGACCGTCACGACCACCGCGGCCAGCGCGGCGACCGACAGCAGCGCCACGAGCAGGACGCGGCCGTTGCCGCGGCTGCGGCGGCGGTAGGCCATGGGTTCGTACTCGTCTTCCAGGGACTCGGGTTCGACCGCGGACGACTCGTCGTCGGACGGCTCGCCGGTCGCGTCATCCGCCTGCGCCTGCGCTTCGTCCTGCAGGCGGGTCTCCTCGACGACGACCCCGAAATCGGGGAGATCCTCATCGGCCAACGGGGGCGGCGGCGACGCGGGCGGCGGCGGCGGCGGCGCAGGCTCAGGGCGCTTCGCGCCCAGCGAGGGCGTGGGCGGCGGAGGAGGAGGCGGCGGTGGTGGTGGCGCCGGCGGCGGCGGTGCCGGCGGCGGCGGTGCCGGCGGCGGTGGCGGCGGTGGCGCCGTGCGGGGCGCCGGCGCGGGTTCCGGCGCGGGGGGCGTGACGCGCTCGGCGCCGCGGGCGGCGCGGGCGGCGTCCGAAGTTTCCTGCAGCGGCGAGCGGGACAGGTTCTGGTCCGCCTCGACGTGGTTGCCCTTCACCTCGTCGGCGCCGTCGACGTAGGCCGCCAGCAGGGCGCGGTCGGCCAGCACGTTGACCAGTCGCGGGATGCCGCCGCTCTGCTCGTGGATGCGCTCGACGGCCTCGCGTCGGAAGAGCTTGCGCTCGCAGCCGGCGACCTTCAGCCGGTGCTCGATGTACTCCTCGACCTCGCGGCGGTTCATGGGTTCGAGGTGGTAGTGCACGCGGATGCGTTGGCGCACCTGGGCGAGGCCGGGGTCGTCGATCTGGCCGCGCAGGCCGGGCTGTCCGGACAGGACCACCTGCAGCACCTGCTCGCCGGGGGGGCCCATGTTGGTCAGCAGGCGCACGCCCTCGAGCGTCTCGGCGGACAGGTTCTGGGCCTCGTCCACGATCAGCAGCACGCGCTGGCCCTGGCGGTGCGTGGCGACCATCTCGGCCTTGAGCGCCGAGAGCAGGTCAGCCCGGTCGGCGGTCGCGGGCATCGACACGTTCAGCTCGGCGAGCAGCAGCTTCAGCAGCTCGCGGAAGTCGATCTGGGTGACGTTGACCAGGGCCACGCGGTAGGAGCGGGAGACGTGCTTGATGAGGTTGTGCAGGGCCAGGGTCTTGCCGGTGCCGATCTCACCCGTGATCAGGATGAGGTCCTCGCCGCCCTCCAGGCCGTAGACCAGATGGGCCATCGTCTCCTCGAAGGCCGTCGACCTGAACACGAAGTTCAGGTGGGGGCTCAGCGAGAACGGCGCGGTGTAGAGGCCGAAATGGTCGTGGTACATCGCCTCGCTCACGGATAGCGGGTACGGCTGGCATCGCCGGATACCTCCGGCTCTCGGCCCGTGGGGGAAGGTAGCCCAAGCTTCCTGGTCGATCAACAGGAAGCTCGCAACGCCGTCCCGCTCGGGCCGATGTCGTTGACAGGCAGGGAGCGCGGAGCTTATATGGTCGCGCCACCGGTCCCTGCGCACGAGACTCTTCGGCGTGCCATCGGTCGTCCTCCCCCTGAAGAATTGCGCCCAATGATCAAGAAAGCCCGCAAATTCCTCACCCGGTGGCTCTTCGAGGGAGAGGTCCTGCGGCTCATGGGTCTGACCGCACTGGCGAAACCGATCGGCCTGTTCACCCAGGTCCTGATCGCCAAGCACTTCGGCGCCGGGACCGAATACGATGCCTACCTGCTGTCCATCTTCCTGGCGACGTTGCTGAGCCAGTCGATCGCCCGGGTCTACGGCTCCGTCGTGGTGCCCTTCCTCATCGACCTGAAGAGCCGCGCCGGCGCCGAGGAATACTTCCGCGTCCAGGTGGCGCTCAACCTGCTGTACACGGCGCCGGCCGTCGTCTTCATGCTGCTGGTCATGGTGTTCGGGGACTTCTTCGTGCGCCTGATCGCCCCCGACGCACCGCCGGAGACTTCGGCGCTGGCCGTTCGCGCCCTGCCCATGCTGGCCGTGCCCGCCCTCGCCATGATGGGCCTGGAGATGGGCAAGGTGATCCTCAACCTCAACAAGCGTTACCGGATCGCGGCCGCCATGCCGATCGTCAACAGCCTGATCCTGGCCGGCTCCGTGCTGCTCTTCCAGGGGCGCTGGGGGATCTGGTCGCTTTTCGGAGGCTACGCAGCCGCCCAGATCCTGCAGTTCGTCATCACCTGGGGCCAGGCCCAGAGCCTGGCCTTCACCAAGGTATGCCGGCCGACGATCGCGAAGGCGCAGGTCGCCCAGGTGTGGTCGCTGAGCTGGATGGTGTTCGTCGCCTCCTCCCTGGAGACGGCCAACTCCTTCCTGGAGAAGTACTTCGCCACCGGGCTGGCGGTCGGCAGCGTCTCGGCGATCGGCTATTCGCTCGTCATCATGAATTTTGCGGCCCAGATCTTCAGCTTCAGCCTGGTCGCGATGATGTTCACGCGCATGTCCGAGCAGATCGCCGCCCGGGATATGGGTGCGATGGGTTCTTACCTGGAGAACAACTTCCGGCGCCTGACCCGGTTCGTGATGCCGCTCTCCATCGGCCTGACCGTCGCCAGCCTGCAGATCGTCCAGGTCCTGTTCGAGCGCGGCAGGTTCGACCACGCCGACACGCTGCTGACATCACGGACCCTGGCCTTGTACATGGTCGGGCTGCCGGCCGTGGTGATCAACCAGGTCGTGGCCCGGATCTTCTACTCCCTGAACCGGATGCGGGACAAGATCTGGCTGGCGATGCAGTACATCGCCACCGCCACGCTCGGCAACCTCCTGCTCATCCCCAGCCTCCAGGTCAGCGGCATCGCCGTCTCCGCCACCTTGGCCATCAACCTGCACATCGCGCTGGGCCTCTGGATCCTGTCCCGCTACCGGACCGGCCTGCGGACGGGCGGGTTCATCCGGGTGATCCTGCGCGCCTACGCCATGGGAGCGGTCGTCTACGCGCTCTTCTACCTGGCCGGCCTCAGCGTGCTGACCGAGCGGCTGATCCCGGGCGATTCGCACCTGCAGATGTTCCTGCTGGGCTTCGTCCGCGTGGCCCTGGTCTTCGTGCTCTATTTCTCCCTCGAGGTCGCCGCCCGGTTCCTGAAGCTGCGCCGGGCCCGGATCGCAGCGGACCGGGAACCCGGCTCCGGACCTCAAGTCCGGTCTTGAACGGTCGAAACAGATCCAGGGAACGAGCAATCCGGCAATAGGGGTGGAAATAACCCGTACTGGCCGTACATTGACGTCTGCCCGCCTGGGGCCTTGCAACGCCCCCGCGCGCGTGATAGAAGACAGGCTGGGATGGCGTTACCGTGCGGCGGGTTGGAGCCCGCCCCGCGGCGTCCCGCCGGCCGTTCCGAGACGGCCCATTCGGAGCTAGTGACAGGAGGTCGACCGGCATGCCGACGAGCAGAGCGACGATCCCGGGATTCCCGCGACGACCCGCGCCTGCGCGTTGCCTCGTCGCCCTTGCCTGCGGCGCTGTCCTGGCGATCTGCGGAGGCTGCGGATCCGTCGGCGGGCGGCAACCGGTCCGGACCGAGGTCCAGCCCTTCAGCCCGGCGGAGGCGGAGCTCTGGAGCGCCGCCCGCAGCGCCGAATACACGTTCCGGATCGGCGACATCTTCGACGTCGTCTTCAAGTACGACAAGGACCTCGACCAGAAGTACGTCCAGATCCTCCCCGACGGCCGCATGTCGATCTCCGGCTTCGAAAACGTGCGCGTGATCGGCATGACGGTCTCCCAGGTCGACAGCTTGATCACGGCAGCCTACGCCCAGGACTACCTCACGCCCGATCTGACCATCATCATGAAGGAGTTCGGCAGGAGTTTCGTGTACGTCCTGGGTTCCGTGTCCAAACCAGGCGAATACAACCTGCCTGAATTCCGTGGCGGCGTGCTGCAGGCGATCGCCGCCGCGGGCGGCTTCGACAAGACCGCCTCCAGTTCGGAGGTCCTGCTCGTCAGGGCGACCGCCGAGGGCTTCCTGTACCGCCACTTCGACCTGTCGCACCTCGAGAAGCAGGGCCTGCCTTCCGCCGAAGCCCTGGACCTCAGACCCTACGACATCATCTACGTCCCCCGGTCGCCCGTCGGGGATCTGGCGGCGTTCTCCGATCAGGTGCTGGGCAGCGTGCTGCAGTTCAGCCAGCTGTTCTGGGACATCTACGCCATCACCAACCTCGACAAGATCGACACGATCCTGAGGTAGGGCCGTAACAGGAGACGCGAGGCCATGAACCAGTCGACCCAGCCGCAGGGCGCCGCCCTGCAGATGAACACCCGGCAGATCGGGCTGCGCGACATCGTCGCCCTGATCATCCGCCGCAGGTGGATCATCCTGGCCATCTCGCTGTCGATCACCGCCGTCGCCACGGTCAGCACGCTGCTCTCCGCCGAACGCGTCACCGCCAGCGCCCGGGTCATGGTCATCGGCCGCGACGCCGAGACGCCCTCCTTCGACCGCATCGCCACCAACTGGGACCTGGTCATGAGCACGGCGGCCCAGGTCGCCAGCAGCATGCCGGTGGCGGAGGCGGCGGCGACGGCCCTCATCGATTCCGTCCGGGTCATCGCGGCGACGGACCCCGACTTCCCCGCCGTGACCTCCGTGGGCCAGCTCAAGCGGGTGCTGCTGCGCAACGTCAGCTGCAACCAGGTCGGCGAGTCGAACATCCTGAACATCATGTTCAGCCACGTCTCGGAGCGGTTCGCGCTGCTCGCCGTGGACGCGATCATGAAGGCCTACATCGACTTCAACACCCAGAGCCAGCAGAACCAGCCGGCCGTCGAGTACTACACCGAGCAGATCTCCGAGGTGCAGTCGGAGATCGAGAGCCTACTGAACGACCGCGCCGCCATCATCAACAAGGCCGGCGTGATGACGCTGGAAACCAACTTCAACAACACCATCGCCCACGTCAGGAACCTGGAGTACTCCATGTTCCAGGCGCGATCGCACCGCCAGGCCTACGAGTCCCAGCTCCAGCACCTCCAGGAGCTCATCCGGGAGGATCCCCTCTACGTCCCGCTGCTGGGGGACAGCGGCGCCCTGATCTTCGCGACGGCGCGCGACCATCTGGAGCAGGCCCAGCGCAAGCTGGCCGAGACGCGGACCAAGTACCAGGAAGACTCCGAATGGGTCGCGCGCAGCCGGGCGCTGGTGGACGATGCGCAGGTCATCCTGCTGCGCGAGCGCGACAGCTACGTCCTCGACATCGAGACCAAGGTCCAGGAGAACCTGGGGCGCGAGAAGGCCTTCAGCGACGCGCTGGCCGGCCAGATGGCCTCGCTGTCCGGCTACCCCGACGTCCAGAAGGACATCGAGTCGCTCGACATGCGCATCCGGGCCCAGTACGACCTGCTGGAGGCCCTGCAGCTCAAGCGCGGCGAGGTCCGCCTCAAGGCGCAGACCGACTCCCGCATCAGCAACCTCTACCCCCTGGACGAGCCGTTCATCGCCGGCGCCGTGGTCGGCAGCAAGAAGGTCCTGTACCTGGTGCTGTCGATCCTGTTCGCGATCACGTTGAGCCTGATCGTGGCCTGGTTCGTCGACAACCAGGACCACCGCATCCTCGACCGGATGCAGGCGGAGCGCTCCCTGGACGTGCCCGTGCTCGGATCGATCAGCTCCGACCAGAAGTAGCCGCCGAGGTGGCCGGTGACGCGCCCATGAGACGGAACGAGACCGCAACCACGAAGTCCCCTTCCTTCGTCGGGGGACCATGGTTCGCGCTGCTGATGGCCGTCGCCGCCTCGCTGGGCGCCTGGACCGCCATCTCCCTCCTCGGCATGAAGTACTTCACGATCGCGCTGGGCGGCTCGGCCTTCCTGCTGTTCTTCGTCTGGTACTCGACCCGCGACATCTCGCTTTCCATCGCGTTGTGGCTGTTCTCGATGTCCGGCTTCAAATCGTCGGTGCTGGTCTCGATGCCGGGGCTCCCGGACTTCTCCTTCGACCGCCTGCTGATCATCTGGATCATCCTCTGGTTCCTGGTCAAGGCCGTCGTCCGCGGCGTCCGCGCCCGCGGGCCCTACGTCGCGGACATCCTGATCGTGCTGCACACCCTCTACGTCCTGTACCTGGTGACCAGCACCAACCCGGCCTTCTTCCATGCCTGGGTGTACAGCAGCCTGTCCCCGCTGGCCGGCTACTTCTACGGGCGCTTCGTGCTGTCGAAAGAGACGGAATACCGCAACCTGGCGGTGTTCATGCTGCTGATCGTCGGCTACTACGCCGTCACCTCGATCGCCGAGCACATGGGCTGGCACGCCCTGATCTGGCCCAAGATCATCCTCGACCCCAACGCCGGGCATCTCTGGCATCCCGGCCGCTCGCGCGGCCCGATCATGCACCCGCCCCTGTTCGGGCAGATCTTCTCGATGTTCTTCCTGGTCCATTTCTATTTCCTGTCCCGGCCGCTGCGCCCCCACGTCCGCACGCTGCTGGTGGTCTCCCTGTCCCTCAGCATCCTCGGCCTGTTCTTCACCTACACCCGGGCGCCCTGGATCGCGACCGCCGCGGCCATCGCGGCCATGGCCGTGCTGCGGCCCGGCTACCGGCGGATCGTCGGCGTGATATCGGTGGTGGCGGTCCTGGCCGGCGTGACCGGCGCCTTGCGGCTCGCGGATTCGGAGTTCCTGCGCGAGCGCATGAACTCCGAGAACACGTTCGAGAACCGCCTGTCGTTCCTGGCCACGAGCCTGCGGATCGTGCACGACTACCCGCTGACCGGTGTCGGCTTCTTCAAGGCGGCGGGGCAGCTGGGTCGCTACAACCAGGGCGTCGAGGTACCCTTCTACGGCTTCGTGAAGAAGAGCCTGGGCTCGGACATGGTCCCCCACGACATCTACCTCGGCCGCACCGCCGACGAGGGGCTGATCAGCACGGGGCTCCTGCTGGTGTTCTGCATCTTCATCGCGAGGGCGTTCGGGAGGCTCTGGAAGGCGAATCCGGGGCAGCGCTGGTTCAACCGCGACTACATCGCCCTCATCGCCGGCATCTTCGTGAGCTACCTGGTCGGCGGCATGGGCATCGACTACCGGTATTTCGATCTGGTCAACGTCATCGTCTACCTGTTCGCAGGCACCGTCTATCGCCTGGGATACGACCCCGGCAGTCTGGAGTCGGTGCCGACGAGCCCGCGGCTCCCGGCGACGCCTCGACGGGCGGCGGCCTGACGCACGACGCGGGAGAGCCGCGTTGCTACAGGCTCTGCATCCTGTTGTAGAGGAAGGCGGGGATGTCGAAGACCTGCCGGTTGAGCACCGTGCCCAGCACGTTCACGCCCTGGTTGCGCAGGTTGTTGATGCCGTTGCGCACGACCTCGTGCCGCAAGCGCCGCGCCTCGATCACCACGACGGCGCCCAGCGTCGGACGCGCCAGGTGCCCCACGTCGATGGAGGCGGAGATGGGGGGGGCGTCGACGATGCAGAAGGAGAACTGGTTCGACAGGCGGTCGAGCAGGTCGCGGTAGTTTTCGCCCACCAGGAAGTCCGTCTGCTTGAGCGAACGGCTGCCGTTGGGCAGCACCACGAACTGGCGCCCCGCCATCAGGCAGTCCGCCTCGGCGGGCTCCTCCAGGAGGGTGCGGAAGTCCGCGCTCTCGTTGACGGAGCGCACCGCCGGCGACTGGAAGTTGGCGTCGATCCAGACCACGCGCTTGTTCAGCATCAGCGACAGGTGCCGGGCGACGTTGTAGGACACGAAGCTGCTGCCCTCGCCGCTCACCGTCGAGGCGAAGGTCACGCTGACGCCCTTGGCGCCGGTGTGCAGGTTGATCAGGGTGTTGGCGAGACGCTCGAACTCGGCCATCTGCTCGGCCGCCGGCACCGGGAAGTGTCCGCCGCTGTCGATGGTCTCGAGGTTGTAGGCGAAGTCGATCACGTTCCCGGATCGTCTCTGCATCGCAGCCAGGATCTTGCTCATGTCCTCAACTCCCCCGTACGATCCGAATCCGAAGCGATCGTGACGGAATCGCAAACACGAAGTGCAGCGGGCGCTCAGGGAACTGGGCGGTATCAGGCGCGATTCAACGGGATGTGCCCGGCTCAAAGAACAGATCGGCCCTCGTGGACGTCACTTTAGCAAGTTCCTCGCCAGACTCCCTGGAGGTGGGGCAAGAGGCGCGCCAAGGCAAGAGTCGCGCAATTGGATTCAATAACTGCTATCATTATATAAGCGTCCGCCGAAGGCGTCAAGCCGGACGGACCGCCGCAGCGGCCGCCACCCACACCAGGACGGATGTCCATGCCCAAGCTGCCGATCCTGATCTTGTTCCTGGCCACGGCCGCCACCGCCGCCGACCAGCCGTCCGTCCGCACGCCCCGCGACGCCAGCCGCCCCGACCTGCCCCCCTCCTCCGCCCTGCGCGGCGGCGACCCCGGCTGCGCCGGCGCCCCCGTCCTGAGCGTCGCCCCGGGCCTGGACACGGTGGTCACCGGCGATACCGCCGGCGGCGTCTCGGCGGTCGACGGCTACGGCTGCGTCGGCTGGGTCGAGAGCGGCCCCGAGACGGTGCTGCTGCTGGACGTGCCCGACGCGGCGACCGTGCACCTGATCCTGGAAGCCGAAGCCGACCTGGACCTGTTCCTGCTTTCCGGCTGCGACAGCGACCTGTGCGTGGCCCACCACACCCGCGAATTCGTGGTCGAGCTCGCCGGGAGGCCCGAACCCTGGGTCGTCGTGATCGACGGCTACCAGGGCGCCGCCGGCCCCTGGAGCCTGACCGTGCGGGCCTTCGCCGCCGGGGTGCCGCCGGAGGTCTGCGCGACCGCCACGTCCCTGCTCTGCCGGACGGCCACCACCGACGCCGAAGGCAGCCTCTACGGCCTGCCCAACCAGCTCTTCGCGGACGACTGCGCGGAATACCTCGAGGCCGGCGGCGAGCGTTGGTACGCGGTGAGCCTGGCCGACAGCGCCCTGGCCACGCTCACGCTGAACGACCAGATCTTCGACGCCGCGCTCTGGCTCTTCGACGGCTGCGAGCCGACGGCCGCCTGCGTCGCCTTCGCGGACGACGGCATCTCCGGGGCCCAGGAGGTCCTGACCTACCGCAACCTGACCGGCACGCGGCGCACCTACTACCTCGCCGTGGACGCCGCCCAGCCCCCGCCGGGCGAGTTCGATGGGGACTACTTCCTGCAGTCGGTGTGCACGGGCGGGATCGTCCCCAACGAGACGACGGCCTGGGGCGCCATCAAATCCTTCTACCGCTAGGGGTTGCGCGCCGCGGCGGCCCGCCGACCGTTTGCATTCTTGATCTCCCGGACGGCTGCCGCTAGTCTTGCGGGATTCGACGGACCGCCCCTCCGGGAGACCAGGAAGGACCCCCATGCCCGCTGCCGCGAAACCCTCCCGGCGCCCGCCCCGCGTCGTCGCCACCGCCCAGAGCATGGCCGACAAGCAGCGCGAGATCTCCATCAGCGAGTTCTTCACCAAGAACCGCCACCTGCTGGGCTTCGATTCGCCCGCCAAGGCGCTGATGACGACCATCAAGGAGGCCGTCGACAACTCCCTGGACGCCTGCGAGGAGGCCGGCATCCTGCCCGAGGTGCTGGTCGAGATCCAGCCGGTGGGCAACGGCAAGCGCAACGGCGCCGAGGTCGAGACGGTCCTGGAGCTCGAGGCCGAGCCGGAGAAGCCGTCCCGGCGCAAGGGCGCCACGGCTCCGGTCAAGGAGGAGCGCTACCGGGTCATCGTGGAGGACAACGGGCCGGGCATCGTGCGCCAGCAGGTGCCGCGCATCTTCGGCAAGCTGCTGTACGGATCGAAGTTCCACAGCCTGCGCCAGAGCCGTGGCCAGCAGGGCATCGGCATCTCGGCCGCCGGCATGTACGGGCAGCTCACCACCGGCAAGCCGGTGGTCATCGTCAGCCGCACCGCCCAGCAGGACCGCGGCCACCGCTTCGAGCTGATGCTGGACATGAAGAAGAACGAGCCGGTGGTCCAGAAGGACGAGGAGTGCGACTGGGAGCGCCCCCACGGCACCCGCGTCGAGATCGAGCTGACGGGCTCCTACAAGCGCGGCCAGCACTCCGTCGACGTCTACCTGCAGCAGACCGCCGTCGCGAACCCGCACGTGCGGCTGATCTACCGCTCGCCGCGCGGCGACGAGATGATCTACCCGCGGGCCGCCGCCGAGCTGCCCGTCGCGGCCCACGAGATCCAGCCCCACCCCTACGGCGTGGAGCTGGGCATGCTGCTGCGGATGCTCAAGGAGACCAAGCAGCGCAACCTGACGGGCTTCCTGCGCCACGAGTTCTGCCGGGTCGGGCCCAAGACCGCCGACCAGATCCTCGAGACCGCCGGCCTGGCGCCGACCAAGTCGCCGCGCCACACCGACCAGGACGAGGTCCAGCGGCTGATGGACGCCATCGCCGCCACGAAGATCCCCAGCCCGCCCACCGACTGCCTCTCGCCCATCGGCGAGACGCTGGTGCTGGCCGGGCTGAAGCAGCGGCTCGAGGCCGAGTTCACCACGGCCGTCACCCGGCCGCCGTCGGTCTACCGCGGCAATCCCTTCCAGGTGGAGGTGGGCCTGGCCTACGGCGGCGGCCTGCCCGCCGACGACCTGGCGCAGGTGCTGCGCTTCGCCAACCGCGTGCCCCTGCTCTACCAGGGTTCGGCCTGCGCCATCCACAAGGCCGTGCTGGCCAACAACTGGCGCAGCTACGGGCTGCAGCAGTCCCGCGGGGCGCTGCCGTCGGGGCCGCTGGTGATCTTCGTGCACATGGCGTCGGTCTGGGTGCCGTTCACCTCGGAGAGCAAGGAGGCGGTGGCCCACTACCCGGAGATCGTCAAGGAGATCCGGCTGGCCCTGCAGGAGGCGGGCCGCCAGCTGCAGATCCACATCCGCCGCCGCGTGCGCGAGCGCGAGGCGCTGAAGAAGCAGGGCTATATCCAGAAGTACATCCCCCACATCGGCGACGCGCTGCGCGACATGCTGCACCTGGACGAGGGCGAGCGGACGGAGATCATCACCGTGCTCACCGACACCCTGGAACGCAGCCGCAAGATCTGACGGCGTCCGTCGCCACAATCACGGGAGCGACCATGTCCGAAGCCTATGCCCGGTACCGCGAACGCATGTCGGAGATCCAGGCCCTGAACTCCGCCCTGTCCCTGCTGTCCTGGGACCAGGAGACGCTGATGCCGCCGCGCGGCCTCGCCTCGCGTTCCACCACGCGCGCGGCGCTGGCCGGGCTGGTGCACGACCGCGCCACCGACCCCGCCCTGGGCGCGCTGCTGGAGGGCCTCGCCGGCGCCGGCCCGGACGACGACGCCGCGGCCAACGTGCGCGAATCCCTGCGGGACTACCGGCGCGCGGTGCGCGTGCCGCGCGACCTGGTCACCGAGCTGGCCGAAACCACCACGCTGGCGCAGCAGGCCTGGGCCGAGGCGCGCGCCCGCAACGACTGGCCCCGGTTCGCGCCGCTGCTGGGCCGCATCGTGGACCTCAAGCGCCGCGAGGCCGAGGCCCTGGGCTACCGGGACGAACCCTACGACGCGCTGCTGGACGAGTACGAGCCCGGCGCCCGCGCCGCCGACCTGGCGCGGATCTTCGCCGAGGTGCGCACCGCGCTGGTGCCCCTGGTCGAGGCCGCGCGCCGCGACCCCGCCGACCGCGGCGAGGACCTGCTGCGCGGCGGCCTGCCGGTCGCGGGCCAGGACGCGCTGGGCCGCCGCATCCTGAAGGACCTGGGGTTCGACCTCGAGGGGGGGCGGCTCGACCTCTCGGCCCACCCCTTCTCCACGCAGATCGCGCCGGGCGACGTGCGCCTGACGACCCACTACGACGCCGACGACCTGCAGAAGTCCCTCTACTCCACGATCCACGAGGCCGGCCACGGCATGTACGAACAGGGGCTGCCCGCCGACCAGGTCGGCCTGCCCCTGGGCGAGGCCGTGAGCCTGGGCGTCCACGAGTCGCAGTCGCGGCTGTGGGAGAACCAGATCGGGCGTTCGCGCGCCTTCATGAGCTACCTGCTGCCGCTGCTGCGCGGACACTTCCCGGGGCGCTTCGACGGCGTCGCGCCCGAGCAGCTCGACCGCGCCGTGAACGTGGTGCGCCCCTCGGCGATCCGCATCGAGGCCGACGAGGTGACCTACACCCTGCACATCGTGCTGCGCATGGAGCTGGAGCGGGCCCTGCTGCGCGGGGAGATCGCCGTCGACGACCTGCCCTCGCTGTGGAACGAGCGCATGCGCGCCGACCTGGGCGTGGTCCCGGCCGACGACGCCGAGGGCGTCCTGCAGGACATCCACTGGTCGTTCGGGCTGTTCGGGTACTTCCCGACCTACGCCCTGGGCAACCTCTACGCGGCCGAGCTGCACCTCGCCGCGAAGCGGGATCTGCCGGGCCTGGACGACGACGTCGCGCGCGGCGACTTCCTGCCGCTGCTGGCCTGGCTGCGCGAGCGCATCCACCGGCGCGGGCGCGAGCTGGCGCCGCGGGAGCTGGTGCGCGCGGCGACGGGGCGCGAGCCCGGCGCCGGACCCTACCTCGACTACCTGCGCGCCAAGTTCGGCGCGCTGTACGCCGTCTGACCCGCCCGGCGGGAGACTGGGAGAACGACGTGTCCGAGAAGAAGCCCGACCGCGAACAGCCCGAGCTGGCCTTCGGCTCCGCCCGGCCGCCGCTGCCGCCGCCGACCGCCCGCCAGGCCGCCGCGAAGAAGCCGGCGGCCGCGGCCCCGCGCCGCACCGCGCGCCAGGCCGCCCGGCCGACCGGCGGCGAGCCCCTGCTGAAGCGCATCGCCAAGGAGGCCGGCGACGTCCGCACCAGCATCCTGAAGGGCCGCAAGCCGACGCTGCGCTTCCCGGTGCGCTCGCTGCAGAACGTGACCTACCAGCCCGGCGTGGGCTACTTCGAGCTCAAGGGCCGCGAGAAGGAGCGCACCCTGACCGTCAGCACGGTCAAGACCTTCGCCCAGACGCTCAAGATGATGTCCCTGTCGCAGGAGCTGGTCCGCACCGACGACATCGCCACCAAGCGAGAGGCGTACTACGTCAGCAAGAACTGGGCGGAGGCGCGCTTCAAGGAGCAGCCCGAGTCGGACGCGGTCATGGAGGACGTCGAGGCCTTCTTCGGGGTCAACCGCGAGCAGCTCGGCTTCGTGCCCGAGGAGAAGGGCGGCGACGTGGCGGGCCGGCTGGTCGTGATCGACCAGGACCGCGACACCGGCGAGACGCTGCGCATCGACTGCACCCGCTTCGGCAGCGGGGCCTACTCGATCCCCATCTCGGTCGAGACGCTCGGCTTCGAGACCGACGCCGACTTCATCCTCTGCATCGAGACCGCGGGCATGTTCCAGCGCCTGGTGAAGCACAACTACTGGAAGCAGGCCAACTGCGTCCTGGTCTCGCTGGGGGGCGTGCCCACGCGCGCCTGCCGCCGCTTCGTGCGCCGGCTCGCCGACGAGAAGGACATCCCGGTCTACGTCTTCGTCGACGGGGACCCCTACGGCTTCTCCAACATCTACCGCACGCTGAAGGTCGGCAGCGGCAACGCCGCCCACCTCAACGAGTTCTTCTGCGTGCCGCAGGCCAGGTTCCTGGGCATCACGCCGCAGGACATCATCGACTACGAGCTGCCCACCCACCCCCTGAAGGACGTGGACATCAAACGGGCCAAGGACGCCCTGAAGAACGACCCCTTCATCCTGCACCACAAGCCGTGGCAGCTGGCCATGCACCAGATGATCAAGATGGGCGTGCGCGCCGAGCAGCAGGCCCTGGCCAAGCACGGCCTCAACTACGTCATCGACGAGTACCTGCCCCGCAAGCTGGGCGACGTGAGGGCTTTTCTGCCCTGAGGAGGCTGACATGACGAGACCGCACCGCGCCGCCGCGACCGCGCTGGCGACGATCCTGGCCCTGCTGGCGGGCTGCGCCACCACCGGCCCGCACGGCGAGCAGAGCCTGATCCTGATCGACACCCCCACCGAGATCCGGATGGGCCTGGAGACCGACGTCGGCATCCGCCGGGAGTACCCGGTCCACACCGGCGCCGCCCTGAACGCCTACGTCGCCGAGGTGGGCGCGCGCGTGGCCGCGCACAGCGAGCGCAAGGACGTCCAGTACACGTTCACGCTGCTCGAGAGCGACATCGTCAACGCCTTCGCCGCCCCCGGGGGGTACATCTACGTGACCACCGGCCTGCTGAAGGCCGCCCACGACGAGTCCGAGCTGGCCGGCGTGATGGCCCACGAGCTGGGCCACGTCATCGGCCGCCACTCGGTGCGCCAGATCCAGCAGACGATGGGCCTGCAGATGGCCGCCGAGCTGCTGCTGGGCGACACGCAGAGCGCGGCCTGGCAGCAGGTGGCCGGCCTGGGCGCCGGCCTGTTCACGATGAAGAACAGCCGCGACCACGAGTTCCAGGCCGACCAGTTCGGCGTCAAGTACCTCGTCGCCGCGGGCTACGATCCCGAGGGCATCCTGCGCTTCTTCCAGACGCTGGTCGACATGAACGGGGAGGGCCCGAGCGGCGCCGCCGGCTGGTTCAGCACCCACCCGGCGACCGAGGAGCGGATCGCGCGGGCCCGCACGGAGATCACGCTGTACGATCTCGGCGGTTCGCCGCGCAACCGCTTCGAGGACCGTTTCCAGCAGGCGACCGCGCGGCTGCGCGGCTGACCGGCCCGACCGAACCGAACCACCCCGGCGAAAGGCCGTCGCGTGCGCAGCATCCTGGTCGTCGAACGCAAGCACCTGTTCCCTGGCCTGAGCCCGCAGGGGTTCCTGCCGCCGGGCAGCGTCGACCTCGACGCCCTGCAGCCGCACCTGTTCTTCGCCGAGCGCGACTACATGGAGCGCAACTCCCACTACAAGCAGATCATCCCCTACCTGGTGCTGCACCGCGGGTCGGGCGCCGACGCCCGGGTCCTCTGCTACCAGCGCCGCAGCAAGCACACCGAGCGCCGCCTGGGCGGCCTGTGGTCGCTGGGCTTCGGCGGGCACGTCGAGCCCCTGGACCGAGACGATCCGGCCATCGCCGCCCACGGCCTGCTGCTCGTGAGCGCGCTGCGCGAGCTGGTCGAGGAGACCGGGCTGCGCGTGCCGGCGGCCGCGCTGGCGCCCGTCGGCTTCATCAACGCCGACGCGCAGGATGTCTCGAGCGTGCACTTCGGGGTCGTGTTCCGCATCGACCTCGACGGGGTCGCGGGCGCCGACGCGGAGCTGCTGGCGACCGTCAGCGCCCAGGCCGAGCCCGAGCGCGCCCTCTGGCTGCCCGAGGCCGCCCTGCGCGGCATGACGGCGCCGGGCGCGGCGCCCGACGGCGGCGAGTTCGAGGACTGGTCGCGGATCGTCGCGGCGGCGCTGCCCTGAGCGCCGACGCGGGAACACGGTTGCGACGCGGCTGGCACCGCCTGCACAGCCGGTACTGGTTCGTCTCCTTCCCCAAGAGCGGGCGGACCTGGACATGGCGCGTGGTCGCCGCCTACCTGTCGCGGCTGCACGGCCTGCCCGCCTTCGCGTACCCGGAGTTCATGCCGCCGCGGCGGCGCGGCGCCTGGCGGCGGGTACCGCGGGTCCACTTCGTCCACCCCCACTGCCGCGACGCCGACCCCGCGGTCACCGCCCGCTTCATGGCGGGGCTGAAGCGCAAGCGGGTGATCGTCGTGGTCCGCGACCCCCGCGACGTCGTGGTCACCTACCGCGCCCGGCTGCGCGTGCGGCAGCGCGACCCCGAGGCGCTCGGCCTCGATCTGCCCGCGTTCGTCCGTCACGGGACGCTCGGCATCGGGCGCATCGTCGACTTCACGAACCAGTGGCACGGCGCCGGCGGCGCGGTGGGGGCGCTGCTGTGCCTGCGCTTCGAGGACCTGCGCGACGAGCCCCTGGTCCACTTCCCACGGCTGCTCGGGTACCTGGGCCTCCCCGTGGACGAGGCGTTGCTGGCGCAGGTCGTGGGCGAAACGCCCGACACGACCACGACCGCCATCGAGAGCGGCGGCGATCGCCCCGGGGCCGCCGACCTGGCCTACATGGAGCGGGAGATGTCGCGGCTGGACCCGGCCCTGGGCTACGCTCCCCGGACGGAGGATGACCGATGATCAAGTTCGCCCTGCTGGCCGACCGGCGCTCCGGCACCACGCTGATGATCGACTGCCTGAACAACCTGCCGCGCGTGCACTGCGAGAAGCGCGTGTTCGGCCTCGACAAGCGGATCGCCAACCCGACGAAGGACCACCAGAGCGGCCTGTTCTTCCTGTACCGCACCGAGACCTGGCGGCGGCGCCTGCGCTACCTCACCGGGCGTCGCGCCATGATCCGCGACTACCTCGACGAGCGCATCTTCGTCCCGCAGGGCGACCGGGACATCCGCGGGTTCCGGCTGATCTACGACAAGGCCGACCAGCACCCCGAGATCCTCGACGGCCTGCGCGGCCGCGACGTCCGGGTGATCCACCTCGTGCGCGAGAACGTCCTGAAGACGTTCATCTCGTTCAAGACGGCGCCGCTGCACAAGATGCACCACCCGCGCGAAGGGGACGCGATCCGGACCGTGAAGCTGCGGCTCGATCCCGCGTCCCTGGTCGCGGAGCTGCGCCGGCGCGCGCGGCGGATCGAGCGCATGCGCCACGCGGCGGCCGGCTTCGCGACGCTCGAGGTGGGCTACGAGAGCTTCGTGCGGGACCGCCAGGCGGAGGCCGCCCGCATCCAGCCCTTCCTGGGGCTGGACGGGGTCCTCCCCTTCCGATCCGACCTCGTGAAGATCAACCCCGACCGCTTCGACGACCTGGTCGAGAACCACCAGGAGATCCGCCGCGTCCTGGCCGGCACGGAGTTCGAGCGGTTCATCGACGGTTGACGGACACGGCTGAATGATCCGGAGGCCAGACGTGGGTTGGTGGCAGGAACTCCGGCGCCGCGGCGCCGTCGATCCGGGGAAGCTGATCCACGGGGCCGGGGACTGGCTCCCGGAGGCCGAGACGCCGCCGGAGCTGCGGATCGCGCCGCTGGTCCACCCCCTGCGCTACGACATCGTGGTGCGCATGCGGCTGTTCGAGGCGTACGCCGCCGACCGCGACCGCTTCCGACGCGACCCGGCGGCCTTCGTCGAGCGGGCGCGCGGGCACGACTACCGCGTCTGGTTCGAGCGCGTGATGCTGGTGCGGCGGGCGGAGTTCGTCGCGCGCCACGGCGGGACGACCGAAACGATCTTCGCTGAAACCGTCCGCGGGGCCGTCGCGCTGTACGAGTCCATCGCCGGGACGGGTTTCGACCCGAAGCAGCCCGTCGTCCTCTTCACGGGCCGGCGGATCCTGCCCGCGGACAGCGGCGCGATCTCGGCGGAGCGGTACTTCCCGGGGGACGGCTGCCACCGCCTGGCCTGCCTGATGGCCCTGGGCTGCGCGACGCTCCCGCGCGGCCGCTACCGCCTCAAGCGGTTCGACCGGCTGCAGCCCCTGGACAACACGCGGCTGCTGCGGGACCACCTCGACCTCGACTGGCCGGCGTCCGTCCTGCCGGGAGCGTGACGGCGACGCCCCCATGCCGTTGACGCGGGCGGGGGCCTGCCCGATAATCGGGTCCCCGTGCCGCGCACCGCCGCGTCGGCCGACCGGAAGGGACCCCTGATGCGGCTGCGGATCGCGGAGACCCGATGAACCTGCTGTCGTTCGGATTCGTCCCGTTCATGGCGGTCGCGTGCGCGGCGTGCTGGGCGTCGCCGGCCAGGTTCCGCGCCCACGTCCTGCTGGTCGCCAGCCTCGCGTTCTACGCGTTCTGGGACGCGCGGCTGCTCGCGCTGCTGGTCGCAGCCGCGCTGGCCAACCACGCCGTCGTGCGCGAACTCGCCCGCCCCGCCGGCGTGCCGGCGGCGTCCCGGCGGCGCGCGCTCCTGCGCCTCGGCATCGGCCTGCAATGTGCGCTGCTCTTCGCGTTCAAGTACTTCGCCTTCTTCGCCGGGAGCGCCCGTTCGCTCCTGGAGGCGGCCGGGCTGCCCGCGACGCCGCTCGCGCTGGACATCGCGGTCCCGTTGGGCCTGTCCTATTTCTGCCTGAAGGCCGTCGCCATCCAGGCCGAGGCGTACCTGGGGCGCCTGCCGGCCGCGCCGACAGCGCTCCACCACCTCGTCTACCTGCTGTTCTTCCCGTCGCTCACCGCCGGGCCCATCGACAGGCCGCAGCCCTTCCTCGCGCAGCTCGATCCCGCCGTTCGCCCGTCGCTGCGGGCCTCCCTGCGGCGGGGCGGCGACCTGCTGTTCGCCGGCGCCGTGAAGAAGCTCGTCATCGCCGGCCACCTGGCGCCCGCGGTCGACCGCGCGTTCGCCGGCGAGTTCGCGGGCGCGGGGTCCGCCGCCCTCGCCGCCGCCACCTACGCCTTCTACATCTACGCCGACTTCTCGGGCTACACCGATCTCGCGCGCGGCTGCGCCGCCTGCCTCGGCTTCGACCTCGCCGTCAACTTCCGCACGCCGTACGGGGCGCACAGCCCCAGCGAGTTCTGGCAGCGCTGGCACATGTCCCTGTCGAGCTGGCTGCGCGACTACGTGTTCCTGCCGCTGGGCGGCGCGTTCCGCTCGCGCGGGCGGGCGTACCTGAACCTGGTGCTCACGATGCTCGTGGCCGGCCTCTGGCACGGCGCCTCGTGGATGTACGTCCTGTGGGGCCTGTACTTCGGCCTGCTGATGGTGGGCCACCGCGCCCTGCAGCCCTCGCTGAAGCGTCTGCGCCGCCGGTTGCGCCTGCGCGGCCGCGTCCGGCAGGCCGTCGAAGTCGCCCTCTCGTTCTCGCTCGTGGGTTTCGGGTGGCTGATCTTCCGCGGCGACGGCCCGCGCCAGCTGGTTTCGGCCTTCGCGAACGGTCCGTCCGTGGGCGCGGGGGACTGGCGGCCCTTCCTGACGACTGTCGTCCCCTTGGCCCTGCTCATGGTGCTGACCGACGCCCTCGGCGGCAGGGACGCCGAACCGGCCCTGCTGCGCAGCCGCCGGATCCCGTGGTGGGGCAAGCCCGTGCTCGTCGCCCTGGCGGCCTACGCCGTCTTCATCCTCGGCGTGCAGACGCAGTCGTTCGTCTACGCCCAGTTCTGAGCCGGGAGGCCGCATGAAGCGCATCCGCGGACTCGCCCGGCTGCTGATCGCGTGCTGCCTCGCGGGCGCCACCCTGGAGATCGCCGCCCGCGCCGACGACTGGCTGCGGTACCGGGCGGACCCGCTGGCCTACTACGGCCCCCTGAACCTGCGCTGGGTCGACGACCAGGGGCTCAGCTTCAACCGGCCCGGCATCCGGTACGAGATCCGCGAACACGACGAACACGGCTTCCGCAAGCACCCTCACGCCACCGCCGGCGACACCACCGCCCTGGACGTCGTCTGCCTGGGCACGTCGGAATCCTACGGGCTCTACGAGCGGGCCGGCCGGGAATGGCCGGCGGCGCTGGGCGCGCTGACCGCGCCCGACGGGTTCCGCAGCCTCAACGCCTCGGTCGTCGGCATGTCGCCCTTCCAGTACGCGGCCTACCTCGACCGCTACGTCCTGCCCTTGCGCCCCGAGTTCGTGATCCTGCTGCTGAGCCCCTTCGGCGTCGTGCAGGGCATGCGGGGCGACGAGCCACTCGGGGCGGCCGACTTCGCCGACCCCGTGCGCATCGACCGCATGCGCGCCTCCTGCCGACCGACCTGGAAGGACGGGTCGCGCTTCCTGGCCAAAGCCCGCGCCAGCGCCCGCAGCCGGCTGCCCGCGGCGTGGTCCGACGCGATCGCCGCCGGCCTGCACCGGCTCTCGACCCTGCGGCGCGGGGCGCCGTCGGGCCGGGCCGCCGCGCACCTCGACGCGCCGCCGCCCCGCGTCCTGGAGGTCTACACGCGGCTGATGGACGATCTGTCGCTGCGGCTCGCCGCAAGGGGAGCGGTGGCGATCTTCGCCACCTACCCCGACGGCCTGCGCCTGGACGGGTCGCTGGCGGCCGCCCAGGGCATGCGCGACCGGCAGCTGTGGCTGCCGGACTACACGCCGGCCGGTCTGCTGGCCATCTCGCACGAGTTCGCCGCGGCCACCCGCGCCCACTGCGACAGCCTGGGCTACCCGCTGATCGACCTCGAAGCCGCGCTCCCCAAGGACGCCGACACCTTCGCCGACAGCGTGCACCTCACGGAAGCCGGAGCGGCGCTGGCCGCGGCGGCGGCCCGCGAAACCCTGCTGCAGGCGACGGGCTCCCGGACGCGGCGAGGGACGGCGCCGTGAGCCCCGTGTTATAATCGGGGGAAGTCAATCGCCCGGACACCCGTCGGAGCGGATGGGAAGGAAACTCGCCCCATGTGGAAGTTCACGTTCCGCGTCGCGGCGTTCTGCGCCGTCTTCCTGATCGTCGCCGAAGTGGTCCTGCGCACGGTCGTGCCCGCCAGCCACCCCCCCTTCCAGGCCCAGGATCCGGAGTTCGGCATCCTCACCCTCGACGGCAGCCCGACCCGCAGCGGCCGGTTCACGGTCGGCAAGCTGGCGAGGGAGCGGACGACCTGGCGCCTCAACCGGGCCGGCTGGAACAGCCCGATCGAGTACGCGGGTCCCGAGGGGCGCGAGCGGCCCTGCGTCGCCGTCATCGGCAACTCCTACGTCGAGGGCTTCTACGCCGACGTCGCCCAGGAGGTAGGTCAGGGTCACGCCGCGCTCGGCGGCCAGGGCCAGCGCCTTGCGGCGGCCCTCGGCGGATGAGTCCACCGCGACGACCTCGTGCCCCAGGGAGGCGGCGTGGACGGCGTTGCGCCCCTCCCCCTCGGCCAGGAACAGGGCCCGGCCGGTCGGCAGGCCGGCGATCGCGGCCCGCACCAGCTCGTTGGGCTCGGTGCCGTAGTAGTAGCGGTCGGGTGCGTATTTGTCATCCCAGCGGTTCATGCCGACCATGGTAGCCCGTCCGCCGTCGCGCGGCCAGCGCCGGGCTGTGAGATTTTCACGTTGAAAGCGGGTTCTCGACCCGTGTAGATTACCGGGCTGCAGACCCAACCGTCGTCAGACCCCGAGGAGAACGAGCATGGCCATCAAGAGGAAACTGGGCATCGTCGGCGCCGGCAACATCGGCGGCATCCTGCTGCTGGAGATCGCCGCCCGCAAGCTGGCGCGCACGATCGGCATCGTGGACATCAAGCCCCCGGCGGTCGCGGCCGGCAAGGCCCTGGACGTGGCCGAGGGCACGCCCATCATCAACGCCGACGTCAACTTCGTCGCCTCGCGCGACTTCAGCGCGCTGGAGGGCTGCGAGTGCGTCATCAACACCGCCGGCGTGCCGCGCGCCATGCGCCCCGACGGCACCTTCCCGTCGCGCGAGGAGCTGCTGGCCACCAACCTGCAGATCGCCGACGCGGTCGCCGACGGCATCAACACCTACTGCCCCGACGCCTGCCTGGTGAACATCGCCAACCCTCTGGACGCCATCGTCTACCGCCTGCACCAGAAGCTGAAGAAGCCCAAGCACCGCATCTCGGGCATGGCCGGCGTGCTGGACACCGCGCGCTACCGCCTGTTCATCGCCCAGGAGGCGGGCGTGTCGGTGGAGAACGTCGAGGCGATGGTCCTGGGCGGCCACGGCGACACGATGGTGCCGATCCGCAGCTGCACCCGCATCGCGGGCATGCCGGTCGAGCAGTTCATCAGCAGCAAGCGGCTCGACGAGATCGAGGACCGCGTGCGCAAGGCCGGCGGCGAGGTCGTCAGCCTGCTGGGCTCCGGCTCGGCCTTCGTCAGCCCCTGCTGGGCCACCTTGGAGATGATGGAGGCCCAGGTCCACGACAAGAAGAAGATCCTGCCGGTGGCGACCCTGCTCGAAGGCGAGTACGGCGTCCACGGCCTGTTCATCGGCGTGCCGGCGGTCATGGGCCGCGGCGGCATCGAGAAGATCATCGAGGTCAAGATGACCCCGGCCGAGAAGGAGCTGTTCAAGGCCTCGGTCGAGGCCGTGCGCCAGACCGCCCGGGAAGTCGACCGCATGGGTGCGGAGATGGACAAGGCCAAGAAGGCGGCCAAGAAGCCGGCGGCGAAGAAGGCGGCTGCCAAGGCGGCGGCGAAGAAGAAACCGTCCACGACCAAGAAGAAGTGAGATCGCCACGAAGATCACGGCAAAGCCCCTGTCGACAGACAGGGGCTTTGTTCGTTGATGGCCGTCGATCCTCTATGAGCATCGCTAGATCACGTTCCAGCTTCCAGGCGCCTTGTATACCGACACTTCCTTCTCGAGCCGGTCGGCGAGCCGATCCTTCTCGATCTCCATGTCGTACCTGACCTGCAGGTTGATCCAGAACAGCTCGGTCGTGCCGAATAATCTAGCCAGCCGCAAGGCGGTGTCCGCACTGATCGCACGCTTCCCGTGGACGATCTCGTTGATGCGGCGCGGCGGCACGCTCATTTCCTTGGCGAGCCGGTATTGACTGATTCCCAGCGGCACGAGGTACTCCGCGTTCAGAATCTCGCCGGGATGAACTGGGGGGAGCTTCTGACCGCTCATGTCACCTCCTAGTGGTAATCGACGATCTCGACGCCATGGGCATCTCCCTGCCTCCATTCGAAACAGATCCGCCACTGTTCGTTGACGCGGATGCTGTACTGTCCGGAACGATTCCCCGACAGCTTTTCGAGCCGGTTGCCTGGCGGCACCTGGAGATCTGCCAACGCTCCCGCGGCATCCAGGATCGCCAGTTTTCGATATGCCGCCCGCTGGATCTCCATGGACAGTCCACGACATTCCCGTCGATCAAAGACAAATTCAGCCCATTTTCCCTTGAACGACTTGATCATGCCACTCCATAGTAACGCGATGCGTTATTAACGTCAACCGTTACTACCAGCCCATGGCCTTCACGAGAATCCACGACCCTCCCGAACGACAAAAAACCGAGATCTGGCATCAATCTGCCGGGCATGTTAGAATCGAGTACCCGCCGCAATCATCCTTGGCGTCCGCGACCCTCACGAGGCTGGAGGCCCCGATGTCCATTCGCCCGAATCCCCTCGCCCGCGCCCTGACCGCGGCGGTCCTGTTGTTCGTCCTGTGCCTGGCGGTCGCCGCCTCGGCCGAGAACCCCAAGTACGCGCTGGTGCGCGTCTCCCTGGACGCCCCGCAGGTCGAGGCGGCCCTGAGGGCCAACCCCGGCCTGGACATCGTGGCCCGCAAGCCCGGCCACCACGTCGAGATCGTGGCCCTGCCGAAGGATCTGGCCTGGCTCGACCAGGCCGGCGTCCGCTACGAGGTCGTGGAGCCCGACATGTCGGCGGCTTACGCCTCGCGCAACAAGGGCCTGAACTTCGGCCTCTTCCACACCTACTCCGAGACCGTCACCTGGCTCGACGAGCTGCACGCCCTGTACCCCGAAGTCGTCAGCGCCAAGTGGAGCCTGGGCAACTCGCACCTGGGCAACCCGATCTGGTGCGTCCGCGTCTCGGACAACCCCGAGATCGACGAGACCGGCGAGCCCGAGATCCTGTTCGACGCCCTGCACCACGCCCGCGAGGTCATGGCCTCGGAGACCGCGTCGATGCTCGTGGAGTACTTCGGCGAGAACTACGGCGTCGACCCGGAGATCACCTGGCTGCTCGACAACCGCGAGATCTACATCGTGCCGATCGTGAACCCGGACGGTTTCATCTACAACGAGACGACCGACCCCACCGGCGGCGGCATGTGGCGCAAGAACCGCCGTAACAACGGGGACGGGTCCTACGGCGTCGACTGCAACCGCAACTACCCCTTCCAGTGGGTGGGACCCGGCAGCAGCACGATCCCGAGCGACGACACCTACCGCGGTCCCTCGGCCGGCAGCGAGCCCGAAGTCCAGGCGATGATGGCCCTGGTCAACTCGCACCACTTCATCACCTCGCAGAGCTTCCACACCTACAGCAACCTGACGCTGTACCCCTGGGGCTACACCGCGAGCAACTCGCCCGACGAGGCCGTCTTCCAGCACATGGCCGCGATCATGACCCAGTACAACGGCTACGAACCCGGCCAGGCCCCCGACCTGCTCTACGAGGTCAACGGCGGCTCCTTCGACTGGGTCTACGGCGCTTCGGTCGAGCACCCCGAGTGCCTCGCCTTCTCCAACGAGATCGGCGGCAGCGGCGACGGGTTCTGGCCCGACGAATCCCGCATCGATGCGCTCTTCGGGGAGAACCTCTTCCCCGCGCTCTACCTGGTCAAGGCGGCCGGCCTCTACGTCCAGGCCCGGACACCGACGGTCGTCGGCGGCGACGGCGACGCCATCCTGGATCCCGGCGAGACGGCCGGGCTCGCCTTCACGCTGGAGAACCTGGGCGTCACCGTCGGCGCCTCGTCGGTGTCGGTGACCCTGTCCTGCGACGACCCCTACCTCCAGCTCCACGAGGCGCAGCGCACCGTGGGCGCGATCGGCGCCCGCTCCTCGCTGTCCCTGGCGTCGGTCCCCTTCTCGGTGACCCTCGACGCCGACGTCCCGCCGGCGCACAGCGTGCCCGTGCGCGTGACCGTGGTCGCCGACGGGCAGACCAGCTCGTTCGTCCTGGACTACCCGGCGGGCCTGCCCGTCTCGGTCTACAGCAACGATTTCGAGAGCGGCTTCGCCGGCTGGACGGTGACGGGCACCTGGGCCCTGGTCACGACTTCCAGCCACACCGCCACCCACTCGCTGCACGATTCGCCCGCGGGCAACTACGTCAACTACAGTGCGACCTACGCCTCGCTGAACACACCCATCGCCATGCCCGCCGGCGCCAAGCTGGCGTTCTGGCACAAGTACACGCTCGAATCGGGCTACGATTACGCCTACGTCCAGGTCTCGACCAACAACACGACCTGGACGACGGTGGCGACGTACAACGGCACGCTGGCGGCCTGGACCCTGGCCGAGGTCGACCTCGGCGCCTTCGCCGGCCAGTCGGTCTACCTCCGCTTCCGGCTCGAGACCGACTCCTCGGTCGTCTACGACGGCTGGTACCTCGACGACCTGGTCGTGACCGGCCTGGGCTCGCAGAACCAGACCCCGCCCCCGCCGGCGCTCGTGTCGCCGTACGACGGCGGCGACCTCGGCCCGTTCGCCGGACTCACGGCCGCTGCGGCGGTCGATCCCGACAGCGGCGACGTGGTCACCTACGGTTTCCGGGTCTATCGCGACGCCCTGGGCACCGACCCGGCCGCCCGCGCCGACGGCCTGGCCTCGCCGGGCTACAACCCGGCGCTCACCGAGGACGGCACCTACTGGTGGCGGGCCTACGCCGCCGACAGCGAGGCGCGCGGCGACCTCGGCGACACCTGGAGCTTCCTGTACACGTCCTACCTCGTGGGCGCGGGCGACGCCCTGCGCGGCCTGGGCCTGGAGGTCCTCGGCGGCGTGACCGGCGACCGCGCCGGCATCCGCCTGGACCTGCCCCGGGCCGGCGCGCTGACCGTGGACGTCTACAACGCCCGCGGCCAGGCCGTGCGCCGCCTGCACGCCGGCGACAGCGCGGCCGGCACGGTGCTGCTGACCTGGGACGGCCGCGACGACGGCGGCCGCCATGCGCCGTCGGGCGTGTACTTCGTGCGGGCCCGCGCCGGCGACGAGGCGAGGGTCGGCCGCATCGTCATGGTGCGCTGAGCGCAGGACACGGCAGACAGGAGGAAGGGGCGTCCCGCCCGGGACGCCCCTTCTCGCGACCGGTTCCGTCCGCCCGCTACTTCTTGGCGATGGCCTCGATCTCCAGCAACAGGTCGACCTCGTTGCCCACCGCCACGCCGCCCTTGTCCAGCACGGTGTTGTAGCTGATCCCGAAGTCGCGGCGGTCCAGCACGCCCTTGGCCGAGAAGCCGATGCGGTCGTTGCCCCAGGGGTCGGTCATCGCGCCGTTGAACTCCAGCTCCAGCTCGACCGGCTTGGTCGCGCCGTGCATGGTCAGGTCGCCGACGAGGACCAGGCCGTCGCCCTCCTGGCGCACGCCCTTCGAGACGAAGGTGATCTCGGGGTACGTCGCGGCATCGAAGAAGTCGGCGCCGCTCAGGTGGCCGTCGCGCTTGGCGTCGTTGGTGTTGATCGACGCGGTGGCGATGGTCGCCGAGGCGGACCACTGCCCCGGCTGGCCCTCGACGTAGTCGATGGTGCCGGAGAACTCGCCGAACGTGCCGGTCACCTTGCTGACCATCATGTGGCGCACCTTGAAGCCCACCGACGAGTGCGTGGCGTCGATGGCGTAGGTGGCGGCCGTGGCGGCGCCCGCCGCCAGGAAGCAGACGGCCAGGGCGGCCGACATCGTCTTGCGGAACGTCATCGCGTCTCTCCTTGCGTGTAGAGTTTGTGGCTGCCGTCGCAGTGCGGCTCCTCGCGGGAGCGCTTGCACTGGCAGAGGGCGGCGCGGGTGGTCTCGGCGATCTCGAACTTCAGCGGCGCGAACGCCGTGCCCGTGTGCGAGCCGTCGCAGAAGGGCTGGCTCCGCGACTCCCCGCACGAGCAGTAGTAGTAGGTGCCGGGCTGCAGCTCGAGCACCTTGGGTCGTGTCTCGGCGATCCGGGGCTTGTCCACGTGGGGCCTCCCATAATGGTTGTTGCAACAGGCATCACAGGGATACGCAGGATGTTCCGGTTCGGCAAGTCGGATTCCGCGGTCCGTCGCGTGAATCGTTCACGCCCGCGCCCGCGCCGCGGACCTGTTTTTCTTTGGACGGCCTGCCCCCGGAGCCTAGATTTGCAGCACGGCGGCGGTTCGCCCGCCGCCGCGACGCGCACCCGAGCCATCCCGGCCCGGGGTCCGGATCCGGCACCAGCCCCGATCCGGGCGCGGCACGGGACGATTCTCATCGAGGAGCGAGGACATGGCCGACAAGTCGTTCAACGCTTTCGCGATGGCCCAGCAGCAGTTCGACCGCGTGGCCGAGATGCTGGGCCTCGACCAGGCGACGCGGGACCTGCTGCGCAATCCCGACCGCGAACTCCAGTTCAACATCCCGGTGCGCATGGACGACGGGAGCATGAAGATCTTCCGCGGCTTCCGCGTGCAGCACAACGACGCGCGCGGCCCCTGCAAGGGCGGCATCCGCTTCCACCCCCAGGAGACCGTCGACACGGTGCGCGCGCTGGCCACCTGGATGACCTGGAAGTGCGCCGTGGTCAACATCCCGCTGGGCGGCGGCAAGGGCGGCGTGATCTGCGACCCGCACCACCTGTCCCAGCGCGAGCAGGAGGGGCTGTGCCGGGGCTGGGTCCAGCAGGTCGCCGGCTACATCGGCCCGATCCAGGACGTGCCCGCCCCCGACGTGATGACCAACGGCCAGCACATGCTGTGGATGATGGACGAGTACGAGAAGATCCACCGCGGCCACTTCCCCGGCATGATCACCGGCAAGCCCCTGGGCATGGGCGGCAGCGAGGGCCGCACCGAGGCCACCGGCTACGGCGTCGTCTACACGCTGCGCGAGGCGCTGAAACGCAAGGGCATCGACATCGCCAAGACCACGGCTTCCTTCCAGGGCTTCGGCAACGTCTCCCAGTACGGCGTCGACCTGTACACGAAGCTGGGCGGCCGCGCGATCTGCGTCTCGAGCTGGGACCAGGCCGACCAGACCAGCTACACCTTCAAGAAGACGTCCGGGATCGACCTGCACGAGCTGCAGGGCATGGCGGACCGCTTCGGCGGCATCGACAAGGCCAAGGCCAAGGCCGCCGGCTACGAGGTGCTGCCGGGCGACGCCTGGATCGAGCAGGACGTCGACATCCTGCTGCCCTGCGCCCTGGAGAACCAGGTCAACGCCACGACGGTCAAGAAGATCGGCAAGCGCGTGAAGTTCATGGCCGAGGGCGCCAACGGCCCGACCACGCCCGAGGCGGACGAGGTCCTGTTCGCCAACGGCGTCTACACGATCCCCGACTTCCTGTGCAACGCCGGCGGCGTGACCTGCTCGTACTTCGAGCAGGTCCAGTGCAACATGAACTACTTCTGGCCCAAGGACGAGGTCCTGGAACGCCTGGACGCCATCATGACCAAGGCCTTCCACGGCGTGGCCGACCTGGCCGAGGCCCAGAACGTTCACCTGCGCGACGCGGCGTACATGATCGCCATCCAGCGCGTGGCCGAGGCCTGCCGCCTGCGCGGCCGGGTCTAGTCCGCGATCCCGACGACGAAGCGGCGGCGGCCCCGGATGGGGCCGCCGCTGCGTGATCCGGGCTTGACGAGCCCACCCTCCGGCCGCTTTCTCATGAAAAGCCCCTCCCCGTGTAAACGGATCGCCCGCCACGGACGTCCTGGTGGGTGAACGGAGGTGGACACCATGAATGCGGAACCCTCAGGACGACCCGCCTTGACCGTCGAGCGCGACACGGCACGGGACCACGAGAAGACCTGGCGTACCCTCTACGAGGAGACCTGCCGGCCGCTCTTCAACTTCCTGTGCTACCAG
>Ga0172371_10002321_pt1 | contig 30264 bp, 28 predicted proteins | sample Lak12m_FD_114543 | JGI IMG/M metagenome (GOLD analysis project Ga0172371, IMG submission 114543) | Freshwater microbial communities from Kabuno Bay, South-Kivu, Congo - kab_022012_12m | ecosystem: Environmental > Aquatic > Freshwater > Lake | place: Democratic Republic of the Congo: South-Kivu...
ACTATAGGTGCCACCAGCTATTGATGCAGAAACAATAGATACTTGTGGAGTTGGGCTTGAGCCACCGCTACTTCCACCTGAACCTCCACTTCCACCTGAGCTTCCTCCACTACCAGAACCACTACTTGAGCCATTATTTGGTGGAGATGGAGGAGAAGAGATGTTGATTGTATAAACTTGTGTGTTTACATCACTTGTTGTATATCCATTCTTGTAAGCTATAAACTTTAAGGTTGTTGTTGAAGTGATTGGTAATGCACTTGTATATTTTGTGCTTGAGTTACTTGGTGTTGCTCCATTTGTTGTATAATAAATATTTGCATCAGCATGATCTGGAACGCTTAAAGTAACGTTTTGAGATGAAGTATATGTTCCGCCAGCTGGGCTAGATACTGGTGTTGGAAGAAGTGGAATTATTGTATAAACTGAAGTTAATATTGAACTGTTTGTCATTCCTGATTTTATAGCAATTGCTTTTAGTGTTGTTGTAGTTGTTATTGGAATTGTAACGCCAGCAGTATATTGTGTACTACTTGTTGTTGGATTATTACCATCAAGTGTATAATAAATACTAGCATCAAGTGTTGTTGTACTTAAACTTATGTTTTGAGATGAAGAGTAAGTACCACCAAATGGGTTTGCAGTCGGAGTTGAAACAACTCCAGGAATATTGATTGTATAAACTTGTGTGTTTACATCACTTGTTGTATATCCATTCTTGTAAGCTATAAACTTTAAGGTTGTTGTTGAAGAGATTGGTAATGCACTTGTATATTTTGTGCTTGAGTTACTTGGTGTTGTTCCATTTGTTGTATAATAAATATTTGCATCAGCATGATCTGGAACGCTTAAAGTAACGTTTTGAGATGAAGTATAAGTTCCACCAGATGGGCTAGATACTGGTGTTGGAAGAAGTGGAATATTGATTGTATAAACTTGAGTGTTTACATCGCTTGTTGTATAACCATTCTTATAAGCAATAAACTTTAATGTTGTTGTTGAAGAGATTGGTAATACATTTGTGTATCTTGTGCTTGAGTTACTTGGTGTTGTTCCATTTGTTGTATAATAAATGTTTGCATCAACATGACCTGGAACACTTAAAATTATGCTTTGAGATGAAGTATATGTTCCGCCAGCTGGGCTTGAAACTGGTGTTGGAAGAAGTGGAATATTGTTTACTACTATGCTTAAAGTTGCATTTGTGCTTGCAAATAAATTACCATCATGAACAAGAACAGTTAATAAATAAGTACCTACAGGAATACTTGTTGCAATAGTTTTTACTATCCCTGTTGAAGAATTAATATCAAAATAAGAAGATGAATTTAAAAAAGAATAAATCAGTGGACTTGGATTACTATCTGGATCTATTGCATTTACATCCATTACAAGTGTATTAATTGGGCTTGTTGTTGTAATTGCACCAGTATAACTAGTTGGATTAAAATAAGGTGCTTGATTAGGAGGCACGTAATTTGCCACGCTAACACAATTATTTGTATTTAAAAAATTAATTACATAACTTCCATTCATATCTTTAAAATGAAGAATATTAGACAAGCCCAGAGGATACCATTTATTTGTGCTTGGGTAACCATTTGTATCATATTCTGCTAACACCTTACAAACATAATCATTAGTTCGTATATATAAATTAATTATTTCTGCATAAGAAAAACCATCTTTTATTGGAGTGCTAGTAGAATCTCTAAACAAAGGAAAGATTATATTATTTACATCATCAAAAAAATAATCAGCTCCTCCACAAATATGATTCCCACCATAAGTTGGAGGATAAATTGAATCAAACTTACCAGCAACAGCAATAACTTCTTGACCCATATTTAAAACTCTTGCAGATTGCATAACAATTAATCCATGTATGTCTCCTGTATTAGTTGGCACAGAATTACAAAGCCCAATATTTATTGGAATGAAAGAACAATCTCCTTGACTACAGGTTAAAGCAGGAATTGAACTACAGTTTTGTGTTTCATGTATTGGATTATATTTACAAGAAAAACTAGTTAAATCACAATAATTATCTTTACAGAATGTATCTACTGGACAACTTGAATCAGAATTACATTCTCCAATTATACAATTACCATCATTATTACAAAAACCAGATTCGGATCCTAACATACAAGAAGAACCAAAAGGCTGGATAGAATTATATTCACAAGAATAATTATTACATTTATCTATTGTACATGGATTTGCATCATTACAATTTTGATCAATAGTACACTCTAGTTGTTCTGATTCTAAGCATACACCATTATTACAAAAAGTTTTTTCTCCATTACAAACCCCGCCATTATTTGAAATTGATTCAGGAGCACATACTTTCTGAGTTAGACTATAACCAGCTAATGTTTTACAAACAACTCTCCTTTCCCCAGACATACAATTAAAGTTATAAAAATCACATTCTGAATTTAGATCACAGTGATGTATATCAATACAATATCCATTATATATTACCTTATTATCCCCACAAGATTCACCATCACTTTTTGCTTGATAAACACAGGCATCTCCTAAATAAAAACCAGAACAAGATAATGGATTTGGACTTAATTTATTTATATTTATTTCTAAATTAATTTCAGGACAATCAACCAAAGAATTACAATATTTTACACTTGCGTTATTATCTTTACAAATTGTTCTTGAATGGTATGGAGATCTAGTTTGTGCCAAATCAACATACACGCACTCTAAATTACTACAGAAATCTAATGTACAATCACTATTATCATTACAATCAGTATTAAGAATACAAGAAGTTGGCAATGGATTTAATACACCCCCAGAAAAACCAGTAGTTTTAATTGAAGAAGTAACTAAAAAATAACCAGCAAACAATAGAATAATAATTAAAACAAAAATTTCCCAATTCTGTTTAATAAATGTGGATTTTTGTTTAACAAGCTTCTTTTTAATAATTTGCTTTTTATTTTTTTTTAAGTAATTTGTTTTTTCAACAATTCTATTTACTTTCTTCTTTTCCACAAAAATCAACCCTAATTAATTAAATAATACATAAAAAATTTATGTTTTTTAAAATAAACATAAATAATAATAGTTCGATTTCTTTTTAAACGCAATTATTTTCATTGGTCCTAAACAAAAATTTAAAAGTAAATTTTAATAATTTATTTCCAAAAAATAAGAAATGCCTTCATATCTAATTAAAGAATAAATTTTTAAATTAATTAGAGTACAATTTAATCTAAGCATACAAATAAATAAAGAATAAAAAAAGGAGACGAAAAAATATGTTTGAAAACTGGTCTTTAAGTCAATATATAGTTAGATTCACATCCTTAAATCAATGGTTTATTGGAATAATTATGACTCTTTTTGGAATTACATCTATCTTTTTAACTTCAATTATAAATTTATTATTTACATCATCACCAAATGATTTGGTTCCAGGATCATTTGCATCATTTGCTGGTGTTTTCTTTTTAATAATTGGAATATATTCTTGTATAACTGCATACGGACTTTGGAATTATAAAAATTATGGAAGAATAATGCAATTAATTGATCTCTATTTTATGGCAGTTGGATTAGTTATTTACTTGATTATAAGCATAATAACAATTTTTATAAATCCAATATTAGGTTTTATTGTGCTTATTATTATTGCTTTTTTTGGGTTTATACTTTACATGCTAATTTATTTATTTCAAAAACAAAAAGATGTTGTTGCGTTATTTAAAAATAGTTTATAATTTTAAAAAAAATAAGCTAAAAGGATTATACTTATAATCCTTTCTTCTTACTTCTTGTAATGAATGGATCATTAAATAAATGAATAACTGGAGAATAGAAACCAAACACATAGATTACAAGCGCATAAAATATTGCAAAGATTAAGTTTAATATCTCAAAAGTTAAAAATAAATCCAAAATTGAAAATAATAAACTAATCCCAATTAAAATAAGAGTTAATATTCGTGCCCAGTTCTTAAAAACCCATAACCCCCAGGCAATTGCAACCCCAAGAATACCTGAAACAAACATAATAATTCCAATCAAAATAAATAAAGATTGAGGATTACTGGTTAGACCAGCAATAAATCCATTAAAATAAAAAGTTGCAAGTTTAGAACTAAACAAAATAAAGATAGTTCCTAAAAATAAAGCAGATATTGCAAATATCCAATTCATTATTGAATAAACTCTAGTTATTATTATTGCATTTTTTTCTTGTTCAATATATTTTTTCATATTATTTTCTCACCTAGTTAATTTTATTTATCTTCAAAATTAATATCATCAATATCTTTTGCTTTATTTTTATCGTCTTCAATAGAACCCTCTCTATCTTTAAATGAGCTTCTTTTAAGCATTTTAAAAACGGTTGTGTGTCTTACTCCAGATAATATTTTTTCAATAATTTCATGAGTATCTTCAATTTTATCCACAGGAGCAATGATTGCAACCGTCTTACCATATATAGACAGAAAGCACTTATTTCTTTTTTCAATCATTTGCTTAACTTTGCCATCTCTTCCAATTATTCTTCCCTTTATTTGAGCATGCCTGTCTCTTGAATCAGAAACATACTCTGAAATATCAATAACATCGAAAGTATAATTATCCTCTAAAAGCTTAAATGCATGTTCTGGAGAAAAACCTCTTGCAATTGCACTAATAATATTTTTTGCTTGGTGTATTTCAAAATAAGAACCATCTGAAATAATATTTATTTCACCAGAACCACTATCTATTTCAAGAGTGGTTTCTGTTTTTTTTTCAATATCTTTTTTAGTTGAACCATTTGTTCCTATAATTACTGGAATTCTATTGTGCCCAACTCTTATTATTTCTTCCATAAAGCTCTTCTTTTTTCTTTTTTAAATCATCTAGAACAATATCATAACTTATATTTAACTTTCTAAATTTTCTATTAATAAAATCAGTTATACTAATTATATCTCTTTTTAAAAAATCTTTTGATTTTGGGTGAGAATAAATTACTGCTTGTCCAAAATCAATGATATATATTTTTTGAGTATCAGGATTAATTAAAATATTATATGCGGAAAAGTCAGAATGAACAATCTTTGCACCATATAACATTTTTGCATAGTTTTCAATTATTTGAGGATAAACAACATCAAAATCAAAACTTTTCATCTTACTTAATTGAGGATACGGATAATCTCCATCTCCAATAAAAGACATAATTAAAACATTTGATTCCTTTGCAACTACAATTGGACAAGAAACATTATTTCTTAATGCAAGAGTTAAGTTCTTATACTCTTTGCTTGCCCAAACCAAGAAAACATCTCTTTTATCTTTTGAAACTTTTCTAAACCTATAGTCCCCTTTAATGTATTTATCCATGTTCTTGAATTTACTTGTTGAGACTTTGTATATCTTTGCAACAACTGGGCTCTTATTTAAATGCCCTAAAAAAGTAACTGCCTCTTTACCTGAGGCAATAGGCATATCAATTGAATCAATTATATTATTGTGAGCAAGTTTAAATAGTGCATTCTTTGTTGATTCATCAAAAACATAACCTTCAATTTTGGTATCTATTTCAAATTTTCTTTCCATAATTAATTTCCAATGTTTGATTTAATTTTTACTTAGAAAAAATAGACAAAAGAACCTAATCCTTATCAATAGATTCATTATCTGTTACAAGCTCAATTTCTGGTTCAGGTTCAACTGCTTGAGAGGAAGAATTATATCTATAAGTATCTTGTCTAATTGTATCATGAGTGTGCTTGTAAAGTTCAGTTAATAACCCTCTTCTTTCAAGTTGAGTTATCTGGAAACCAATATATCTCCACATTACGTCTCCTTTTGTTGGCTGGAAATCCCATAACTTAACGATTACAATATCTCCTGGCTTTAACCAAATATGTTTAAACATCTTACCAGGAATTCTACAAATTCTTTCCTTTCCATCCTCACAAATTATTTGTATATTATTAACTCCCATTAGCTGGATTACTTTACCAAACATTTCAAGAACAGAAGTATTTGGTACTCTTAATTTTCTAGCACTAAAATCTGTGCTTGGCCCTGATTTATTTTCCAATTTTTTTCACCTTTATTTTTATAATTTATATATTTGTGTGTGCGGAACATTATTTATTAATATTATATGATTTTCTGAAATTAATTTATTTTTAACTAAAAGATTGCACACTTTTTTTCCAAAAATATTTGCACTATCACAGTTTTCTATTGCATCAATTAGTTCTTTTTCATTTATTTTAGTAGTTCCAAAAAAATCGTCTCTGATTTCAATAACTACTTCGTCGTGCATAATTTTTGTATTAATTAAATCTTTATCACAACATGCAAAAATAATCTTTCCATTCAAATTATGTTTTTTGCCAATCATGTAAATCAATCACACTTATAATTTTTGTAATGGAGTAATTGCTCCACAAGCTGAACACTTCAAAACCTTAATACCTGTTGTACTTATAATTTCTGTATCTGGTTTTTTACAAGCCGAACATAAAACAAAATTATTTATATATTTAGTTAATATTTGATTTAGCTTATAATTATTAAATATCCCATTTAAAACTAGGGTTTGATTAGTAATAATTGAAGAGGTAGATATTTCTTTCATAATAAACTTATATAGTTGATCAGGGTCTCTTTTTAGGTCTTTAGCACATTTAATGAAATTCTTCCAAATTGTTTGCTTACCCTGTATAATTGAATCAGCAACAGGGAGTTCAAAACGAGAATCACTAAGCGTTCTGTCAGGTAAAGACATGTATATTCTATTTAATAATTCCTTGTAATTTAAATCTAATTCTTCATTTATATTTTTAGTCTTTGTGTCAGTCATATATAATCTTGCTTTATATATAATATATTATAATAACTATTTAAAAAGTAAATGAATTAAGCAATAAGAAGAATATAACTTATAATAATTACAATTAACATAAGTATTGCTTGTGGTGGAAGAGCAGGCATTACTTTTATTTTTCCTTTTTGTAGTACATAAAATGTCCAAACCAGTCCAAGCAAAGAAGCAATCCATATCCCAATAATTGGAATAATTGCAATCTCAAAAGAAACGTGTTTTAATAAAATAAATAAATAGCTAGAAGAAACAACTAACGGAACAACAATATCTCCTCCACCAAGCTGATAAATTTTTTTTTTGCTTGGTATTGAAAAGGTTAGTGCAATCTTTTTCTTAATAAACATTTTAGCTAAAACAACCATGTGCTTAGTATAAAATACAGCAACAATATCATAAATTGACAATAAAATTAAAAAAACAATAACTGGTAAAATTCCTAATGACAATCCAATTATTGAACCAGCTCCTGCTATTGCAATTCCAAGCAAAAAATTATTGAACCACAAATTAATTTTCTTAAATTTAATTTTAGGATCAGATAATAAAACTTTAATTCCTAAGAGAACTAAAGCAATAATCATTGAAAGCAAATAAGACATAAAAATTTGAAAAACAACAACCATTCCTGCAAAAAGAGCTAAAAACTCAAAAACAAAAAGATAGTTTCCGCTTTTAAAAAATCTTTTCAATAAAAGCAAGATTAAAGTAAAAACAATAATCTCTCCAATAATAAACAATGCATTAACAACATCATTAGGATCTGAAGTAATTATTCCTTTAACTGCATCTGTTTTAGAATAATAGACAGAGGTAACAACCCCAATTATTTGAACAACTAAGAAAATAATTATAAGATAAATAATAAAACTATTATCTTTGGGTATTGATTTTTTCTTTAAAGACACTTTATTTAATTTTTCTTTTTGTGGCATATAATTATACTTGTAATTGTTTTAGTTTTAAAACATATGCTTTCTTTATTTTAAATAAAAATAAAATATAAACCAAATTTAAATATTCTCTGGTTCAGTTACCTTTAAAAGACCAGATCTAGGTTCATATAAATCACCAATCTTTTTAAGTTTTGATATTGCTTCTCTTACTCTTTCTTCTGGCATATTCTCTTTAATTGTTGCTGCCAAAACATCTGAAACAGAAACTGGATTACCATTAACTGTTAAGTCTCTAACAATTTTAGTTATGTTTTTTAGGAAATTACGCTCACTTTGAGATTGACCAGTTGTTAATATATCAATATCAATTGCTCCAGTTTCTTTATCTGTTGCTGTTTGTTCAAGAGAAGTCTTAAATATTCTAATTGCTCGGTCAGCATCTTCAATATCAATTGTTTGCTTTAGCTTAACTTTTGCACTAGCTTCAGATAACCTAATTAATCCTTCTAATTGACGAGGAGTTGCAGTAAAACTTTTCTTACCTCGTCCTAAATCTCTAAGCTCAACATAATAATTCATAATCTTATTTGATGCTTCTTCAGACAAAACTGGAACAATGTTTTGACGTGAGTATGCAACAAACTTTTTAAAAATATCTGGCCTAATAACTGGAGAAATTTCTTTTTCAATAATTTGCAGTTCTTCTTTAGACACAGACTTATTATGCTCAATTCCAGTATATTGTTGAGCAAGCCTATGTGTTTTTAGAATGTGCTTTGTAATATTTAGATCCATTGTTCTATCAAGTAAATCAGGGATAATAAAATAAAGATCAAATCTTGAAATTAATGAAAAAGGCAAATCAATTTGTTCAATTGGATTTTTGTATCTATCAAACCTATTGTATTTTGGGTTTGCTGCTGCAAGAATTGAAGTATCTGCTTTAAATTTAGTATATAATCCAGCTTTAGAAACTGAAACAGTTCCTTGAGCCATTGCTTCATGCAAGGCAGACCTATCTTCAGGTAACATTTTATCAAATTCATCAATCATTGCCATTCCACCAGAAGCTAAAACAACAGCACCAGCTTTTAGAGTCCAACCACCATCTCCAAACTCATCTTTAACAGCAGTAACAGTAAGACCTGCACCAGAAGCAGACTTACCAGCAACATAAATACTTTTAGGAGCTAATATATCTGCATACTTTAGTAATTGTGATTTTCCAGTTGATGGGTCTCCAACTAAAAGAACATGAATATTTCCTCTTAGAGATTGCTTTGCAAAATCTTTTTTAACACCACCAAACATTTGAAGAGTAATTGCTTCTTTAACAACCTCATGACCAAATATTCCTGGAGCAACAGATTTGCTTAATAAATCATAAATATCATCTTTCTTTGAAAGTTCTTTAATTTCAGTTTCTTCTTCTGGCAATATTTTAAGTTCATTATATTCTTGATCAACTCTTTCAATATGATTTGCAAGAAGATATTTAGTATAAATATTTGTTTCTCCTTTTGGTGGTCTTAATTTCATTATTCCAGTAACTATTATTTTATCTCCAGCTGAACATTTGTTAACTAAGTCATCAGATAAATACACTTCAATATTGTTTGCTTGATCACTGCCTTTTAAATTTTCAAGAGGTTCTTGCATATTTATTTTTTGATAATCAATAAACTTACTTTGTTCAAGATCAATATCAAATTCTCTTTTTTTACAATCAGGGCAAAACAAAGGCTTGACCATTAATTGAGTTTTTTGAATAACATCAACTGAAGCTGAACAGGACTTACAAATAAAATGAGCAATAGTTAATTTTTCTAATCTTTCTGTAATTATTCTAATTGTTCCTTCAACAGAAATTAATTTAGATATGTTCTCAGAACCAATATCTCTAATTTCAATTCTATATTCCTTTGGAAGATTAAAAAATCTTACAATTGGTTCAAATTTTGTTTCTATTTCAGAATCCAGAATACCAACATCCATTTTCTTAATTGCAATATTTGCAGCTTCAAGAAGTAGATTTGGATTTTCAAGAATTTTTTCTGCAAGAGGTAAATCAAAATCCTCAAGCTTTTTATAATCAACCATTAAACTACGCTCAGTTGGATAGTTTGATGCAAGATATTCTATATCTCTTTTACAATAACTTTCAAAGAATTCTTGGAATTGATTTATATATTCATCAACAGTAATATTACTTCTAGTTATGTTATCAACATTATTATTTTCAAAATCATCAAAATCAAAATCAACCATATTTAATCACATTATTTTATTTGCTTTTGCATTTCTGAGGGTAAGTAAATATCCGCCTAATTTTTATTCAATATTTCTTCCAATTATCCAATAGAATTATTCTAATTGTTTTATATTCAAACACAACTAACCATTTATTATTTTTGTTCATAAACAAGTCACTGCATATATTATAAAGTTGGATAAATATATAGTTTTTGGGAGAGGGAGGTCTTGGCCACTCAAAATTACCATATTACACCTAAATCTAGATTTTTGGTATTTTATTTGTTTAAAAGGCAATTTTAAACTATTAACCAAGTACTTCCCAAAAGAAAAACGGATTTGTAAAATTTCAATATATAATAAGTAAGAAAGAGATTATAATGTAATTGAGTTTGGAAATCAAACTTTTTTTTAAAAATAATAAAAAATACAAACATTAAGGTAACTGAACATAAACTGGAGTCTTGCTTTGAGTAGTTGTGCCATCCCCTAATTGGCCCACAACATTAGAACCCCAACACAATAAAGTATTGTTGTTCTTTAAAGCACAAGTATGCCCTGTATTAATATAATTCTCTCCACCAGTGGTAATTTTTTTAACATCAAAAATATTTAATACAGAGACAGGTGTTGATCTATGAGATGTTGAATTATCTCCTAGTTGACCATAACTATTTGCACCCCAACATTTTAATAAGTTAGTATCTAAAAGTGCACAATTATGACGACCTTGTGTAGATATTGTTTGTATATTTGATAATCCAGATACATTAACAGGAACGCTTCTAGTTGATGTTGAACTATCCCCTAGTTGGCCATAATCATTCATACCTATACACTTTACGTTCCTATCATTAAACAAAATACAAGTATGTGCGTACCCTGCACTTAATTTAGATACATTATTTAGATCTAAAGCAATAACTGGGGTGTTTCTATAATCTGTAGTGTGATCATCTAATTGATAATAACTATTTGCACCCCAACATTTAACTATTGAATTATTTAATTTTGCACAAACATGGAATGCTCCTAATGCAATTTGATTTACATCACTTATATTTACATCTTGTGGAGTTGAATTAATATAATTAAAATCACCAACCCCAATTTGCCCATACTGTCCATCACCCCAACACTTAACCCCACCAGTGTCTAATAATGCACATGCAAATGCTCTTCCAAGCTCAATATCAATTGCATTATTTATTCCAATAACATCAACAGGAACAGAATAACTTGCAGTAGTCGTTCCATTTCCTAATTGCCCATAACCATTAGCACCCCAACATTTTATGTTACCTGTATTTAATAAAACACATCCATGTGGGCCTGCACCAGATGCAGAACCATTAATTCTTACTTTAACTACATTACTTAATAAATTCATTTTAATTGGGATACTAGATGACACATCAGAATAATATCCGAAACAATAAACCTCTCCAGTATCAAGTACAAAACAAGAATAAGACATACCAGTACTAAAGTCCACAATCTGAGAAAAAGAGTATACTAACGTAAGAATATTACTACTTGTCCACCCATCTTTTAATGCAATTGCTTTTAGGGTTGTAGTTTCAGAAATTTCAATTGGAGAAATATACAATATACTATCAATTGTTGGTGTCGTTCCATCAAGTGTATAATAAATGGTTGCATCTTCAGTAGTTGTATCAAGAGTAATTGCTTTACTAGAAATATAGGTACCTTCATTAACATCTGCTATTGGATCCATAACTATAAATGTGTAAGCTACACTAAGAACATCACTATATAGATTATCTTTATATGCAATTGCTTTTAGATTAGTTGTTTGATTAATATCAATTTGAGAAACATACAAAGTACTTTCAATTGTAGGTGTTGTTCCATCAAGTGTATAATAAATACTTGCACTTCCTGTTTGGCAAGATAAAACCACTTGAAAAGAAGAAGAATGAACCCCAGAAGCATAATTTACAGTTGGTGTTGCAACAACCACTTTGGATTTTGTATTTCTTACATCTCCAATATTAATTACATTTCTAGTATTAGTATATAGTTGAACAGAAAAAGATTGGTCATTAGGAACAATAGGCAACCTAATACCATCTTGAGATCCCTTAGACAAAATTATAGAATTATCAAGATATTGTATTTCTTTATTGATATCCTCATCATCAGTAATTATTTTATATCCAATAATATTTATATCTTTATTGTCTGGACTAATATTTTTAAAAATCAAGGAGCCATTAACAAACTCCACTGGTTTAATAAAATACACATTATCTGTGTTTTTATTAAATGTATCTACTTGTGAAATAGATTTATTAGTAAATCCTTTACCCCACAATAATAAAATTGTAATTAAAGTAATTGCAATAACAATCAAAAGAACAGTTGCCATTAAAGCAGAAATTGAAAAATATTCTTCTTGACTTGGTTTATGCTTATTAATTGAAATTGCTTTTGATTTTCTCATAATTATATATACTTAATATAATTTAAAAATAGATATGTAAATTATATAATCTCAAGAGTATCACAAATAAATTCAAGCTTACCAGAAAAATTGTTTATTCTTCCTTTTCCAGTAACTGAGACCTTTTTACCAACAAGATTTGCATCTAAATTTTCAAAAATTTCATTTTTTTCTTCTTCAGTTAGTTCTTTCTTTAATTGCTCAAGTTTAAGATTAAATAATCTAGTTGCAATATCATTAAAGAAAACAATTTTAATTAATCCTGTCCCATCATCAATATCAAGAGACCCAAACAAATTTACAATTGGATTTTGGATTGCTTTATTACATTTTACACAAATAAAATCATTTTCTATTGGTTGTATTTTTTCATTACATTCAGGACACTTAAAGAAACGCAATTTATTTCTATTAACAGAAACAATCATTCCTTCTAGCATATATGATTTGTTTTCTATAAGTGAACTAATCTCTCCTTTTTCAATTTTATTTGAAATCATGTCTTTTAAAGGAGGTATTTCTTCTCTTAGTTTAATTGGATTTTTAATTATTGTTGAATTCCAATTTAAGTTTATTTCTTGGTCATACAATCCATCTTTAACTCTAACATCACAAAGCTTAATTATATCTCCTTTACTTAGGTGTTCTTTAATAAATTCAACATGAGTATCAAATGAAACACAGCGTATTGTTCTTTTTCCATCAGATATTTCAAAAGACATTAGTTTTCTTGGTTTTCCATCTTTATCAGCAAATGCTTTTTCTGGATAAATATTTATTATTCTTCCACAAGTATCAATTAATTGATCATAAGCTTGAATAATTTCAGATAATGGGATATAATTTTCTATTATCTTTGGAACCATTGCTTCATTAGTTTCAAGAGTAATGCTTCCTCCTTGTCTTAATGATAATTCATTTTTTTCATTGTAAACAGAAACATAAGCATCTTTAATTAATAATAAACTATTTTTATCTAAATTTAGTTCAGAAACAAGATTTGTTTTATCGTGCCATAGATTTATTTTAATTAATCCAGTTTCATCAGATAAATATATTGCTTGAACAACCCCTGGTGCACCGTCTTTACCTACAAATTTTTTAATTGGGGAAATCGATTTAACTCTAGCATATAAGCTAACTCCATCTATTGATGAATTAATTTCACTTATTTTTAAAAATGAGTTTGTTTTTTTCAAATCTAAGTTAACATTTAAGGATTTAGCAAGCATTATGTTTGCCCCAACATCTGATAGAAGGCCCTGGTATTTTTCTTTAATTGTATTTAATTGCTCATGTAGTTCAGAATCTGACTTATTTGTTTCTGCTTTTATTTTTTTATATATTTCATCTGAATTATTAAGTATTGTGCTTGCCATATGTCTTCAACTCATAAATTTAATATAAAGTAGTATATAATTATTAAAAGGAAAAGTTAATAAAAGGAAGTGTGAAGAAAGAAATATGTTGTCTATTAATAATTTAGAAATAGTATCTTTTTGCAAATTATTAAATGAATTTATTTTACTATTAAGCACATAGTTTCTTGTGCACAGTATTATCTTAGTGGAAATTGGGGGTTGCCACATAATAAAAAATTAATTCACATATATTTTTAATTGTTTACTTACTTATAAATATATGAGGAGTAAATATGCTAAATACATATAATATAGTTATTGAAAAAGATAAAGATGGATGGTATATTGGAGAAGTTATAGAGTTACCTGGTTGTTACTCTCAAGCAAAGAGTATGGATGAGTTAGTAAAAAGAACAAAGGAAGCAATTAAATGTCATTTACTTGATTCTAAAATAAAAATAGGAATATCTAATTTTGTAGGTATACAACAACTAAAGGTGTAAATTTTGAAAAAACTACCTTTATTAACTGGAAAGCAATTAGGGAAGATAATTATTAAGCTTGGTTACAAATATGATCATTCTTGTAGGAGTCACATGACATTTACAAATTTAGAAGAAAATAAAAAAATAACAATCCCAAATCGTGGTTCCGAATCAATAAGACCGGGGCTACTTCTAAAAATTATAAAAAAAGACCTTGGACTAAGCAAAGAAGAATTTTTAAAATTATTAGATTAATAAATCCAGAGGTTTATAGTGTAAAAACAATTTTTTGCATACAAAATAAATGCAATCCTTTTTCTTAAACTAAACTAAAAGTATTTAAAAACAAACAATTATTTTCTTTTGTTTAATAACCAAGAATAAAAGAAGGTTAGAGAATAAAACACAATTCCAACAAGAATTGTATTTATTATAAAATTAGGAATCGGTAATAAATCATAAAAGAAAGTAACAGTTGGTGTAATTATACCAAAATTAGGGCAATAACCAGCACAATTAATAAAGATAATCTGAATCAAAAATAATAGCAAGTAAGAGAACAATCAAAGAGATTTTACAAAACCAGAGAACAGAAATAAAAGACTGAGCAATCATCAAATAAACAAAAATAGAAAAAAGAAGAAGAAAGGATATAATCTTTATTGTTTTTAGGTTCATGAATAACCTACACCTATCTTTTAAATAAATTAAAGTTAATTAAAATAATGTATATGTACAAAAATATATAAATACATCCCAAAAAAAGAAAACAACAAACAATAAAAATACAAATATATAAAAATATTAAAGATATATATAATATAATAATTAAATAAGAAAATAAGGTAATTAATAATGAAGATTGGAAAATATACTGTTGGTAACTATGTAGTCACAAACGAAGGCAATAAAAAAAAACTTGTTTTTGATTGCCGTAATTGTGTGTACAATACCTCTGTCTCTGATGATCCAAGATGTAGATATCACATAATGAAAATACTTGAAATTGTTGATGCTGATGAGGTTATTCTAGCAGACGTTTATGAAAGAGTTTATGCTGAAAAACAAACAAGCTATTTAAAAGAAATGGTAAACCTTCTATTAAGCTTTGAAAATAGAGCAATCTGGGTATCAAGCCACTTAGGAGTAAAAGATATTGATTGTGATGAATGCTATCCTGAAAGACATAACAATATCTTAAAGTTTGCAAGAGATTTATTATCATTTGACCCAATCTCATCGTACATCTCTTTATTAAAAGAAATAGAAAATAATAACACAAGAAAAAACGATTCAGAGGGACAACCTTGTAATCCCTGCTTTAAAGCAAACTTAAATCATTTAATATCAATTAAAGAAGAATATGATAAAACAAAGTTCATTAAAGCAGTAAAACCATATTTAATGAAAGCAACTGATTTATCAGACTTAGCAGAAATCTATAAAGCAGTTTTTGAAGTTGAAATAAAGCCTGCTTTTATTGGTTCAAGAGTAAACTTTGAAGACATGGATAAACTTCAATTAATGGATGAATACATGGTGCTTAATACTCAAATACAAGTATTTCGCCATCCAGATAAAATAGAATATCAATACATAATTAATCCTCCAGAATATACTCTTTCTCCAGATCATTATTTTGTATTAACTAAAACAAAAGAAACTGTTGCAAACTATCAACCAGGTAAGGTTACTCTAACAACAGGAACATCAACAAAGAAATATTTCCAAAGAATATATACAAGCACAATAGCAGATATTGCAAGAAGATACAATATAAGCTTATTACCTGAAGACATTGAAGCATTATCAGAGATTGTAACAAGATACACAATTGGATATGGGATTTTAGAGTTATTATTATCAGATAAAAAAGTAACAGATATTTATTTAGATTCTCCGCTTGGTAGTAAAGCAATTTACTTAGTTCATTCTCAATATGGGCAATGCCAAACAAACATAAACTACACAGAAAGAGATGCAGAAAGCTTTGTTGGTAAAATCAGAGCAATGTCTGGTAGGCCTTTTGATGATGCACATCCAATTTTAGATTATGATCTAGCAGATCTAAATACAAGAATTGCAATAATCGGTAAGCCTCTATCAACTGATGGAATTGCATTTGCATTCCGTTTGCATAAAGAAACACCATGGACTCTACCACAATTAATTAAAGCAAAATCAATGTCACCTCTTGCAGCAGGAATGCTATCTTTCTTTGTTAATAATAATTGTACAATTCTTGTTGCAGGTTCACGTGGTGCAGGAAAAACATCACTTATGACTGCTCTAATGCTTGAGATACTACAGAATGCAAGAGTAATTGTCCAAGAAGACACTCTTGAACTACCAATTGAATACATGAGAGAAATTGGATATAATATTCAAAGATTAAAAACTAGATCAGCTATTGGAGCAGGAGAAGAAAGTGCAGAAGTCCCACCAGAAGATGCATTAAGAACAGCATTAAGACTTGGTGATTCTGCTCTAATTGTTGGAGAAGTTAGAAGTGTTGAAGCAAAAGTACTATATGAAGCAATGAGAATTGGTGCAGCTGGTAACGTTGTTATGGGCACTATTCATGCAGACTCTGCTTATGCAGTATGGGATAGAGTAGTTAATGATTTAGGTGTGCCAACAACATCATTTAAGGCCACAGATTTAGTTGTGGTTGGTAAGCCAATAAGATTTAAAGGTTCATTAAAGAGTCATCGTAGGATTGTTCAAATAACAGAAGTTAGAAAGCATTGGAATAAAGATCCTGATGCTGAAGGTGGGCTATTGAATATTATGGAGTATGAAGCTGGAAAGGACACACTTATATTAAATGAAGATGCACTTAAAGATTCAAAATTATTTTCTAAAATTTGTAGATTATCAGGAATGAATATTGAAGAAGTTTGGGATAATATTAAGATGCTTGCTACAGAAAAAGAATATCAAGTTAATGTTTCAGATGAAATGGAATGCCCACAATTATTGGAAGCAGAAAACACGGCCTATGCTCACAATAAACTTCTTTTAATTAAAGAAGATTACTTAAGTGAAGTTGGTAAGATTGATTATAATAAAGTAACAGTGACTTGGAAAAAATGGTACAAAGAAAGCTTTGCACCAAAAATAGTAAAACGCGTAAACGAAGAAAAGAAAGACCAAGTTAAAGAAGAATAAAAATTAATTTTTATTTTTTGATTTATTAGCAAATTGGTCTTCAAATTCAAGATAATCTTTTGCAGATAACTTTCTTTTATTATAAAAATAATTAAACTATCGTATTCCATTAAATTTAATAGTTAATTTTATTGTAAGAACAGCTGTAATTTATTAAAACAACAAATACAATTAAGAAAAATAATTCCAAATAACCACCGATCATAAATAATTAATTTTATAAAGAAAAGAAATTAATCTATTCTATTTTGTTATTTTAAACATTTGTGTGCTTTAAAGAAACACACAATTAATTAATTTTCTCAGAAAAACAAATTAATAAATAAATGCATTAAAAAATCTACAATTATAAAAAATTAATTGGGGAGGCTAACAATGCAAGAAATGAACTAACAGGTATTGCCAAAGTATTATCTTTTTCTAAATCAACTAACCCTTGAGGATACCTTGTGAGTAATAAATATTCTAAATTACCTGCAATTTTATTAGGCGCAACAATATTTGCCCTATACTTTACTTCTACGGCTTTATTATGCACAATAAAGTCAACTTTTTTATTTTTTGTAAATACATATTGTAAGTTCTGAAAATAGATATTATGTAAATGTCCAGCAACTACATTTTCAACTAATTTTCCTTTTGTTTGTTCATTTAAAATATAATTTAAAGATTCCATAAATGGATCTAGATTTGAATAATAAGAATTTATTGAGTGAACTATAAAAGGGTCTTTAAAATAATACTTCTTTTGGTAATCATTTTGCTTTTCTTTAATTTCAAATAATAATAATAATTCACTTAAATCAAATAAATATTTTTTTATTGTGTCTGGAGATAAACCTGCTTTCTGAGAGATGGTAGAATACTTTAATGAATTAGATAAACTATTATTTAGTATTGATAATATAGAAATTGTTTTTTGCTTATCTAGTTTCTCAAATATTTTTTGTATTAAATCTTCATAATACTTTTTGGTGATTAGATTATTTGTTAAGTAACAATTAATTGTTTCTGGAAATCCACCAGTTAATAGATATATGTCAAAATACTTTTCAATATCCCCTGTGTAAGGCTCTAATAACAAATACTTATCTTTAATTATTTTATTACTATCTTTCACTGATATGGTATTTTGTAATAAATTATTTAATTTCAGGTTATTTTCTCGAGTTATATTTAATAAAAATTGTCTAAATGTTAATGGAGCCATTATTCTTTGTTCTTCTGACCTTCCAATTAATTTTTGCTTACATTCTTCTATTGCTCTTGGGTCTGAACCAGTTACAAAAACAGTTGCTTCTTTTAATATATTTAAATCAGACATTGCTTTTAAAAAAGAACAACCATCCTTTAAGTTTTGAACTTCATCTATAAGTATTATTGAATCTTTTTTAAGATTAATAAAAGATTCTATTTCTCGTATTAATTCATTTGATTTTAGGTTTGAAAAAGAATCTAAATTAATATAAAACGCTCTCTCTATTAGCTCTCGCGATTTGTTTTAAATATATTGTTTTACCAACCCTTCTAGGGCCTTTAATTAAATATAATTTCCCTTTTACAATTTCTAAACTTGTTCGCTCTATTTTAAATTCAGATTTACTTATTTCTAAGAGATCAGCATCATCTTGTAACCCCCACCAAGGATTCTGTTGAATTATTTTATTTCTTTCCATATATAACTAATAACAAAGGACATATATAAATGTATCGCTAAATTAACTAATCAACTAGTTAAAAAAACCAATTTTATCACAAATATATTATATAATAATTATAAACTAATTTATATGAGAATAAAATAAAAAAATAAACTTATATCTAAAGAAAATAAAAAAAAGAAAAAAGAAAGAAAAGAAATTAATCTTTTCAATTTTTTGTTTTGTTACTTCAAACACATTTACATGTTTTCGAGAAGCTTGCTATTAATTCTTTTGCAGCGTTTGCAGTGTCAAGCACGCGTCTGTTCCAGCAACAACAATGTTACCGTTTGCAGCTTTTCCAACAACGTATGCTCCAGATTGTACTAACTTATCTTCAAGACCGTATGTATTCTTAACAAGGTTGTTTACAGCAAATCCACCAACAAGGATCATATTTCTGGCTTTTGTTTTCGTTATCTAAGTAAACAAGTCTGTTTGTTGAAGAATTCCAAATCTAAAATAAATACAAACTAATATAAAAAACCAAACAAAAATAAAGGTATTCTTTTATTGTCTGTAATTAAATCATCAACAACAATAAAATCTGCTTTTTGATTATCTTTTTTATTTTTGCCACCAATCTCAAAACTCACTTTATTCTTTATGAAATCAGCTAATTTTTCTTTACCTGTTTTTATGTAACAATCAGGATATACAGCATAAACAAAAAAATCTTCTCTTAATGAACCTATATTTGGAGTTTTATTTACACTATTATTAAAAAAATACCTAAAAGGTAAATTTAAAAAAATCTTTGGTTCAGTTCTAATTAATCCATACCCTGATGAACACGGTCTTAATTGTTTAATAACATTAACTTTTTCTAAATCATTAATTATAGATATCAATGTATTTTTACTTACACTATTTATTGATTTTGACAAATTAGAATAATTCATTTCAAATGGAGAAGAGGTAGATAATAAATATAATATATTATAAATATCTGTTTCAATCTTTGGATTAATAGATCTTAGATTACTAATATCAGAATAAATTATTTTCTTAAATATGCTATCTATTGATTTATAATATTTAGATAGGTCTTTATCTTTATTATATAAAAATCCACCTAATTTATAATAATCTTCATAATAATTAAAATAAGTAATATATTTACTTAAGATTTCTTTTCGTATTTTAGTATCTAATAAGTCATCAAATTTAATAATAGGGATATTTTTATCATACATTATATTTATATATTCTCTTAAAGATGCGGGCCTTAATTCAAATAATAATACTCTCCTAGAAAGATCTATTTCTTTTAAAATATTTAAAGATGACGAACTAGTAAAATATATATTTATTTTTTCTTCATCATAAATTGTTTTTAAATTTTGTTGCCAATTATCTTTATAGGTAATTTCATCAATAAATATTTTTTTATATCCTTTTCTTATCATAAATGTAATTATTTCATATAAAGTGTATTTTGATAAATAGATTGAATCGGCAGAGAAATATATGGCATCATCACCACATTTATCAAATAATTGTAATAATAAAATTGTTTTGCCTATCCCTCTAAGCCCATAAATACCAATAAAATAATCAGATTTATAATCAATTAAATCATCATATAAATATCTTTTCTTTGGGAAAGTACTTATAATTTGTTTTTTATTTTGACTTTCAAGTAAAATTTTTGAAAATATTACTTCGTCCATATCCAATCACAAATATAAATGAATGGAAAGGTATTTAAACTAGTCAGTAGATTGAACAAAAATACCTTGATTGTGGTCAAGATGTTGACTAAAATACACATTAAATTAGTCCATCCTTTGAACAAGCCTATCAATAGCAAAGTTAGAAAAAGACTTATGTTAAGTAGAGAAAATAAAAAAAAGAAAAAAGAAAGAAAAGAAATTAATCTTTTCAATTTTTTTGTATTGTTACTTCAAACACACTTACATGTTTTCGATAGCAGCAATCAATTCTTTAGCAGCAGCAGCTGTATCAGCAGCATCTGTTCCAGCAACAACAATGTTACCGTTTGCAGCTTTTCCAACTACGTATGCTCCAGATTGAACTAACTTATCTTCAAGACCGTATGTGTTCTTAACAAGATTGTTTACAGCAAATCCACCAACAAGGATCATATTTCCAGCTGGGTTTTCGTTATCTAAGTAAACAAGTCTGTTTGTTGAAGAATTCCATGTAGAAGGTGTCATAGCTTCTGAGCCTGTTGCTCCGCCAGATACTAACTTAACAGATATTGCTCCGTCTTCTGTTGTAACAACTGTTCCTGGTTCAGTTAAAGTAACTTCTCCACCGTTAAATGTAGTTTCAGATGATGATGCTCCACCAACAAAGAATGCTAACTTTAAATCATCTTGAGGAACAACTGCAGTAGCTTCTGCTCCATTAACTTCGAATTCTGCTCCATATATTGTGTATGCTTTTGCCATATCTGTGTCAGAATCATCTTGATCTAATGTCCAATCAGTTGCATTTGAATTTGTTGTATTTGCATCATCACTTAAATCATACCATACTTGTGCAACAAAGTGTTCAGAATTATTTGAATAATCATCTTTGATTACTAAATCTTCTGTATATGGATCAACAAATACAAATACATTCTTATCTGTAGTCACTCTAAACACAGCAGTTTCTTTTGCATCTTCTGCAGCAGTACTATAGAAGTTAGTTAAATCTACATCAACAACATTACTTGTATTTAAATCGTATGCAGTTCCAACAAATGCCCACGTAGCATCTGTACTCTTACCTAAATCATATGAATTTGCTTCAAGTGATAACATTAATTTAGATCCAGCGTACATCATCATATATTTAATAACAACATCATCGTTTCCTTTTATATTACTTGCTGTGCTTACCCAACCACTATCTACTCCAGTTATTGTTCCAACTGTAGAACCAGAACTATCATCATTTTTAATAGTTACTGTTCCTGATGCAGCTGTTGTGTATGCAAAGTAGTAATCTTCACCATCAATTGTTACTGTGTCATCTTTTACATTATCTTCAAATAATTGAGCTTCGTGTGATTTACCAGAATCATCTTCCCATTTTACCATGCTATTACCAACAGTAAAATTATAAGAAGTCTCTTCTGTTAATCCTCTGAATTCAACAGTACCAAGATTTAATGGCATTGTAATCTTATCTCCAATTACTAATCCAGCATCGTCATCAGATTTATCTAATGTATCCCAAACTTTTGCTTTATTGAATACATTAATACTTGTAACATAGTTTGCGTCTCCATTAACATTTACTTCCCATAACTTATCGTTACCGTCTTCATATCCTGTTAATGCTTCTCCATCTTCAACAGTAATTGTTGAGCCTGAACCAAGACTTAAAGTTACACTATCTGGTGCACCTGCTTCTCCAGCATCTAATATATCAATAACAGATATTGATTCTTTTAATGGATATCCAGAAAATTCAACATCATCATCAATTTCAAATGTTTGTGAATTAACAACAGAACCATCTTTCATTAATTTAAATTGAATTTTGTCTCCATTATTATATGATGAACCAATTTGTAAAGTATATGCTGTGCTATCTGTTCCAGTAACTGTAATTTCGTCACCAGTATTATATGTTGTCTTTGAGCCAGTACCAACTAAAACAAGTTTATCTCCTGCAGAAGAAATACTTTGTATAGAATACTTATTTCCCATGAAGAAGATATCTAAATCATCTCCTGTTCCAAAGTAATCTCCAACATCTTCGCTATGTGGGATTCCATTTCCTTCGAATTCAGTTGTGTAGTTTATATCTCCTTGTGCAATTAATGCCATGAAGTCTTCAACATCTGAATCATCTGAAAATAAAGTATCTCCGCCAACAGTTAATGTTTCTGTCTGTCTTATTTCGTAACTATTATCTCCTGTGATTTTTCCAGTTACATCTTCATCGTGTAATACTGAATAATCGCTTTCAGCTAATGAAAGAGCAGGACTGAATGCGGTTGCAGACATAGTAATAGCTATTCCGTCTTCAAATAGTCCGTCACCAGATACTGATGTTGTTCCTTCAGAACCAACTTCAACTACAACGTCACCTAATGTTCCGCCTGTTGTTGTTGTTGTGTATGCTTTCTTTCCGATTGCTGCTGCGATGTTTCCACCCCAAACAACATCGATTGGCATTGCTGCTGAACCGATAATAATGTTGTATGCAGGAACTCCGTTTGTGAAAAGGTCTGCCTTTGTTAAATTAGTTGGACCTGTCCATGTACTGTCTGTAACGTTAGCAGCAACTACAGCACCAGCAAACATTGCTGAAATACCAAGTGCAGCTGCCCCAGCTACAACCTTTTTCATGTTTATATTTTTCATTTTCTTACACCTCATGTGTTTTGTTTTTATATTTTTTTTGTATTGGTTGTTTTCCCAAAAAAATTAAGAATAGCTAATTCTTATTTCTTGGTTTGATGTTGGTTATTAAGATTGAACCAGCACGATACTATTCAACTTAGGATATTCTTTACTTGAAAGGTTATCCTTGGATAGAACTAAAAAATTAATGGTCCTACACCTAACTAAACTGATTCTAGTAAGATACTTAAGAAGAGTTTAGTTTAAAAAGGTGATGTTTTTGGAAAGTCAACAATAGGTTTTTAAAGGAATAATATTAAAAAATAAGGTTGGATTTATTATGTATATTTGGCGCATATAATATATACGCCTACCTTATTACTTCTTTGCAAAGCATTCCTTATTACTTTAGCCTTCTCTTAAGTTTTAGGAATATTAAGCTTGATTAGACTATTCAAGCTTTATAACTATTAAAGTATTATTATTAACTCTTTTCTTCAAGCTTTGAATAATAATCATAACTTAATGCCCTTATCTCCTTAATTATAGGGATATTGATTTTGCGATCTTCTAGTAGGTTTAACCTTTCTTCAAACCAAGTAACCCAAATCTTATTTCCACTTTTCTTTATTTGATACTTAATTTCTGAAAGGATTATACTTTCCAATCAAGATTTTGAAGAGAAAGAGAATAACAATCATCTATATCTCCTTCTCTATCTGTAATTGTTTTAAATACAAGAATGTCTTCATTTGAACAGGCATATAGTCTAATAAATTTATATTCTTTAACTAATTTTGCACGTAAAATCATATTCTTACTTAAAAATAAGTTTTTACAAACAATCTTATTAAAAATATCTATTCTATAGTTATCTTTCACTAAGATGTTTTCTAGTTCAAATCTCTTGTATTCTTTGGTTGGTTTCTCTAGAACAAAATTTGATTGCTTTAAGGCATTAGTTAATAGCTCATAATCAAGAGTATTATCTACTACTAGATCTATATCTTTAGTTCCTGGTTTTAAATTATTATATAATAGAACTACTCCACCAATTAAATATATGTTTAGATTTCTATTTATCTTTTTATCAATATCTTCAAACTTATTAATTACTTGTTTAAAATCAAAAATATATTCTTGCATAACTTAATCACATTTTTATATTATATAATTTTGCTTTTTCTTTGATTTCTTTTAATGGAGGATATCCGTTTATCTTCTCCCCTAATAATATCTTATTTATATTTTCTAATATCTCATGGTAAACATTACTAAATTCAGATTTATATTTAATATAAAATAATGACAAATATAATATATCTCTAAAGTCTTTTGTCTTCTCAACTATCTTAAGCGTATGTTCTAATATTTCCTTTTTAGTTAATTCCTTGTTTGGCAAATAATAATAACCAACATTACTTTGTATTAAAAGATCATATTTATTAAAAACAGTAAATGCAGTTGGAGTTGCAAAATCAAGATTTTTATTATATGAAAATAAAATTTCTTTTTTGTTTTTAAAATAAATTAAGGATCCAATTGGAACTCTATAATCATAACTTTCTTGAAAGGATTTATAATCAATTAAAAATGATTTAAGATTACTCCACACCTCTTCATTAAATACAAAATAATTCTTATCTTTAGATACTATTGACATATTCCTTGCTTTTTGAATAAACTTTTTAATAGTAATTTCTTTAAGACCTGATTTAGTGGATATTTCTTTTATAGTGGATTTATTTAATAATACAATTAATATATTTATTCCTGAATCACACAATATATTTATTAAGTTCTTATTTACTAAAAGCATTGCACGAAGTTTTAAAGCAAAAGGGAGATCAGAAATATTAAATGCTCTTTTTTCTTTTATAATACATTTTTGTTTAACTAATAAACTAAGTATTTCACTTGTGTGCGTATTATTTTTGTTTAATGCACGAGATATAGATGATAATCTATTATTTCCATTAATTACTTCATAAAATACTTTTAATTGAGTTTTTGTAAAATTCATAATTATATTAATAACCGAAGTAAATATATATTATTCGGTTTTAAGTACACTTTACTTGTGGTGCACCGTTAAATAACATTTTTACTACTTAACTGCTTTTTATTTTCACAGTTTAATTTATCAGGATTATTCGGTTGCTTTAAGTAGTTTTCGTTTGTAATTACTTTCTTTTTTGTTTTGTTTTCTAAATTAATTCTTGCACTTTTTGCAATCCCTCCCCCAACCTTTCCAGCAATCTTATTTTCAGATAAGTCCCTTACTTTTACATACTCTGCAACTTCTCTTGTTGATAGCTCTGCAAGAGCAGTAAAAATTAACTCTGCTTCGTTCATGTGATCCCTTAAGTTTTGGTTCTGTAATGATTTTAATGCTTTATGTTCACTTACATTAAGCCCAGTCCATTCTTTATGAATAATGTTTGTTAATATCGAAAATTATAGAAATAAAGGGGGTGGATTGACAATCCAGACTTTAGATAAATTATATGGATTATTAATCCATATATTTTTATATTGATTGGGCATAATATTAATATGGACTACACAATATTAAGACAGCTTGTAATTAATCAAAATGAATTACAAAAAACAAAAAACATAGGATTTATTAGAAATGCATTAGAAGATATTTCAAAACTAATTTCGGCACCATCTATAATTGTTATTACTGGCCATAGACGTGTAGGTAAATCCACTTTATTATTACAAATTGCAAATAAATATTATAAAGAAGATTATTATTATCTTGATTTTTCAGACCCCATTTTAAAAAATCTAAAAGTAGAAGATTATACTCCATTATATGAACTATTCCTAAAAGAAATAGGTAAAAAAAAAGCATTCTTTTTTGATGAAATTCAAGGAAAACCAGACTGGAATTTATTTGTTAATCAATTAAAAGAAAAAGGGCACAAATGTTTTGTAACTGGATCAAATGCAGATATGTTATCTATGGAAATTTCAACATACTTAACTGGCAGACATCAAGACAAAATACTATATCCATTTTCATATAAAGAATATATAACCTATAAAAAACAAAACATTAAACCAGAAACAACGCAAACAAATGCAAATTTATTAAATTTATTTGATGATTATCTACTTACAGGGGGTTTTCCAGAAGTAATTATATATGATCAAAAAGAAATATTAAAAGAAATCTACAAGGACATAATTACAACAGACGTTGTTGTAAGATGGGATATAAAAAATATATCTGAACTTGAAGATCTTGCTTTTTATTTATTATCCCACACAACTAACGAATACAATTATAATTCACTTAAAAAATATACCCAAATAAAAGATGCAAAAACAATTAAACAATACATAAATTATTTATGCAAAACTTATATGCTATATGAAGTGAATCAATTTGAATATTCCCTTAATAAGCAAAAAAAAAGAAATAAAAAGATTTATTGCATCGATAATGGATTTTTAACCCAAGTAGGATATGGCTTTTCAATTGGAAAAAGCAGATTTCTGGAAAATCTAATTTTTATAGAACTTAAAAGAAAAAACAAAGAAATATATTTCTATAAAGATGAACAAAATATAGAGTGTGACTTTTTAATAGTTGAAAATAAAAAAGTTACAAATGTTATACAAGTATGCTATTCATTTAATAAAGAAGAAACAGAAGACAGAGAAATAAATGGATTATTATCCGCAATTAAAAAATACAACCTTAAAGAAGGAACAATAATCACATACAATACAGATAAAGTAAAAGAAATAGATAATTACACCATAAAATACATTCCAGCATATAGATGGTTAGTTGAATAAATAAATGAGAATTACTAATCCACATAACCATTAAACAGAATCTATTTAACTATATTATCAAAGTTTTTTAAACACAAATCTAGAATCTTCTCTTGAATTATTTTTTTTGTTTTCTGATCTAGTTTATTATAGAATTCAATTGTCCTTTTAGCAATTATTTGATCTTGCCTTGTAGCTACAGAAAATATTTTATTCTTTAATTTAATTAATGCAACTCCACCTTTCTTATTAATAAGTTTTTCAGAAACTTTAATTTCAGGTTTAATTCCAACTAATTGTCGTGCTAACTTAAAACTACCCTTGATTGGATTACCTTTATAAGCTAAATTAAGTAAATATAATTCTTTTGGTATTTTTAAATTACATTTTTTATATAACGCATATAATTGATCTGGATCTTGGAAAGCAACTGCATTATCTGCAAAATAAAGTTTTTTTCTATATTTCGAATAAAAAAACTGCCTAAGTTTAAAATCCCAAGGAAGAAGGTTTTTAGAAATTAGCCTTTTACCAATAGTTTCAATTTCAGTTCTTAATTCGTTGATTCTAGAAAAATTTTTTTCATTCAATAAGTCCAATAATGGAACTGCATCAGGAATATTTCTTGAGATTAAAATTAACTCTCTATTTACTTTAACATAACCATATACTTCCGGAATATTAGATATTAGTTTTCTTTGTTCTTGATAATCAGATAATTGATGAGAATCAAAAATAGATTTTGTTTTTTTAATAAATATTCCTTTTTCCTTATAAGATGCAAAATCACCGCAAGCATTTTTTAATGAATGATACTTACAATTCTTTATATCTCTCAAAAGCCTAGTTTCAAGAACTTTGTTTTTTCCTTTTTCTGTAATTGTTATTGAAAAATTTGGCCTTTTGTACTCTCTGATTAATGGTTTGAGCCCCATAAATTTACCATTCGCCATTCATTTTATTTCTTTTTAATATGCCCTAGTTCTTGCTTTAGCTTATATATTATTTCTGCATAACCATGTGTCATATCAACTATAGTAAACAATGCTTCTTGAAGATCAGATATTGGAATAACTAGTTTGTCTGGCTTTAATACATCAATTGCAGTAACTCCATAATAATAAACTAGTCTTAATAATGAATTAAAGTCTTGGCAAGATACTTCTGCTTCAATGTATGTTGAAAAGAGGCCAGTTTGTTCTTGAATTACAATATCAGCTAAAGAACAATCATAAACAAAATAAGACTTATCTTCTTTTAATAAGTTTTCAATTTTTTGCATACCTTCTCTTAATGCGCCCTTATCACTTGCCATTGATTCAATAATGATTGATACTCTAATGGGGTTTGAATCTGTTCCTGACATTTCTTTTCTTGATTTTAATTTATCTAAAATATCTTTAGATAAAGTATACTTAACTGGGTAGCCATCTTTATTAACTAACTTTAAAGTAAGCATATTTTTTAGTGCAAGAACAATTTCTTCATATGTTGCACCAGGTATTTGCTTTTTTAGTTCATCATCAGTTTTTGGGCCAGTAGATAGTTGCTTTGCAATTTCATTTCTAAGCTCAAGAACAGACAAGTTTTTTTTAAGTTCTTCATCCTTATAAGATTTAAAATCTTCTTTTATTTCTTCACTCATACATTATCAGTTTCATTTATTTATCTAAGTATATATATTATTGTTATAAGATAAATATAAAAAGCAAAGCATACAATTTTCTTTAATATAAATAAAGGATTACACAGTTTATGGATACTACAATTATATCTCAAATAGGAAATGAAACAATTAATTTAGTTCATAATCCAAAGATATTGTTACTTGGTGTAATCTTAATTGGAATAACTATATTAATCATGTATCTATTAAAAAACTTTATTGCAAATAGTATTGTAGGAGTTATAGGCTTATTTATTTGCTCAATAATTGGCATCAAGCTTCCATTTATGTTTACTTTAATAATTACTTCTATTTTTGGTTTAGCCGGGCTTGGGTTCAGTCTTATATTAAAGTTTTTTGGAATTCTTTAGATTTAAGATAATATCATCAATAACTTTTTTGTTTTTAATAAAATTATTGTGCCCCATTTTATTTGCGGATTTTGTGTACCACATAAAACTTTTAAAAAAAGAAGGTTGTGTCTTTAAGTAAAAATGTTCTTTACTTAGACCCCATTCCTTTCTTAAGTTTTCTATAGCTCTTAAAAAATAACTAGTTTTAGTTCCAACTGCAGAAATATCAGCATCACAAATTATTTCCTGAAATTTATTTTTAGGATTAGTTGGATAAACAGTTGATAGAATAAGATTTTTTACAATCAAGATATCTTTAATTGGAAAACCATATTTCTTAAGCAATCTTTCTGCAAAAATTGATGATTTCAACTCATTATCTTTCTTGAAAGGAAAATAAATAACATCATGAAACAAAGCAGAGATTTTTAATAAATATAAATCTCTTATACTTACCCCTTCACTTAAACCCTAAACAGAAACCGTCTTATATACAAAAAGAGCACGAAAATAATTATGGTATTTATTTGGTTTCATTTTATTTTTAATTTCTTTCTTTAATAAAGAAATGACTTTATTTTCACTCATCTTAGAAAAGCCGACTTTTTATTATTATTTTAAATTTTAGTCTAGACACAAAAATTAATACAATTAAAAAGGTAATTAGAAAATATCCAAAATTTATTTAGACTAAAGTTTTCTACAGTACTAAACAATTTAAGCACTACATTGCAAAATTATTTTTTTATATCTGAATTATCTTTTTCATTTATTAAACCATCTTTTACAGAATTATCTTTTAAAACACTAAATACATCTTTTGGTTTTTCTTTTAAGTCTGAATCTCTTTGTTTAATAATCTTAATAACCATAAGGAATATAAATAAAAGAACAACAAAGATTAATGCTAGTAAAACAAACCCAATTACTTTCTTTGTG
>Ga0172371_10002324_pt1 | contig 30238 bp, 27 predicted proteins | sample Lak12m_FD_114543 | JGI IMG/M metagenome (GOLD analysis project Ga0172371, IMG submission 114543) | Freshwater microbial communities from Kabuno Bay, South-Kivu, Congo - kab_022012_12m | ecosystem: Environmental > Aquatic > Freshwater > Lake | place: Democratic Republic of the Congo: South-Kivu...
CCCGCGTTCAATTAAAGGAGTTGAATATTTATCAGGATGGCGCGGCGCTTCAATCGGTATAAAATCAGCAGAGGCTTTTATTTTAGGCAGGGTTGTTTTGTTTTAAAGGTTCGTAAATGGCACATAAAAGAATAATTCGAAGTCCTATTACGCTTGGGACTGCTCAGCTTGGCATGAATTATGGGCGTGCAAATGTTATTGGTATGCCTAGCGAATCTGATGCAATAAACATAATTAAAACAGGAATTCTTTATGGTATTAAACAAATTGATACAGCAAGAGCGTATAAAAATTCTGAAAAAATAATAGGTCAGGCTTTGTGTGATGGTTTAAATACGAATGTTGATGTTATAACAAAGCTTGATTTACCCCAAAATTCTTTGATGTCTGATGATTTTGGTCTTGAATCTGCTGTTGAAATAAGTGTGCTTAAATCTTGTCGAAATTTGCGATTGGATAAACTTCCTGTATTGTTGTTGCACGATTGGCAACACTATAATTTTCGTGGTGGTTTAGTCTGGAAAAAAATTGTTTCTTTGAAAAATGAAAATGTTATAAAAACATTGGGTGTGTCGGTATATAATCCAGATGAAGCTATAGCAGCGTTACAAGATTATGAAATAAAAATTCTTCAAATTCCATTTAACATATTGGATTGGAGATGGCGTACTGCAGAATTTTTAAATACGCTAAACAAGCGACCAGATGTTGAAGTACACGTTAGAAGCGCTTTGTTGCAGGGGGTTCTTTGTGCCCCGTTGGCCTATTGGCCTGCTATTAAAAAATTCGATTCGCTTGCTTGCTTAGCTCGACTTAATAAATTTGTTAAAGATTTTAAGAGACTTAATATTGCGGATTTATGTTTTGCGTATTTACACTCTAAGCCTTGGGTGTCTACTGTGGTTGTTGGTATTGAAACCTTAGAACAATTAAAAATAAATATTGGACTATTCCAACAACCATCATTAACCATGGAGCAAAGTAATTTACTGGAGTTAAGTTTTGAAGATATACCATGCGAGTTATTAAATCCCTCATTGTGGCCTCCTTTAAGTCGATAGCATTGATTAGCATGGTTATATAAAATTTGATTGGATGTTTATGTTGAAATTTGGAATTATTGGCTTAAGTTCTGGCAATGGCCATCCCTATTCGTGGTCTGCTATTTTTAATGGTTACAACAAAGAGTTTATGAATTCATGTCCTTATCCAGCTATTCCAGAATATTTATCAAAACAAAATTTTCCTGAAGATACTATTAAAAATGCAAAAGTAACTCACATTTGGACTCAGGATATAAAACAATCTGAACATGTTGCAAAATCTTCGAATATAAATTGCGTTGTTGAAAAGTATACGGATTTTATAGGAAAAGTAGACGCCGTTTTATTGGCGAGAGATGACTATCAAACGCATTACGAAATTAGTAAACCATTCATAGAAAATGGTCTTCCGATATATATTGATAAACCTTTTGCTGCAAGTGTTTCTGAGGCGTGTAAGATATTCGAATTAGAAAAATTTAAAAACCAAATTTTCACATGTTCTGCTTTGCGTTTTGCTAAAGAATTACAGTTGGATCAAGGCGATTTAGCATCATTGGGTGATATTCAATCTATAGATGCAGTTGTTCCCAAGACCTGGGAGTTGTATGGTATTCATGTCATTGAGCCTGTTTTGAATATTTTGACTGTTTTGTTACCTAATTTAAAAATGAATCAACATAGTCAGATAAAAAAAATAAAATCCTTTTATTCTGATGGGAAAAAGTTTGTCTGGATCGATTGGAATGGTAAAATAGTTTTGAAATTTTGTGCAACAGGAGATGATCATTCTCCAATCGCTATAAAAGTTTTAGGTAAAAATGGTACAAAAAATTTAGAATTTAAAGATTCATTTAATGCCTTTAAAAACGCCCTGCTTTTATTTGTAGATGTTGTAAATGGACTGGCAGATGCTCCTTCTAAAGATTTTGTACTTGATATAGTAAAGATTATAGAGCTTGGAACAAGTCATGAGTAGAGTAGTTTTGATTACTGGTGGTACTGGAAAAATTGGATCGCAACTGGTTAAACATTTTTTGAACAAAAATTTTAAGGTTGTTTTTACCGCTAAGGATGCTGCGGACAGGGATGGTTTTTTTCATAAAATTATTGCTGATAAAATATCTAGCGAAAAATTATTTGGCGTTGATATTGATCTATGTTTAAAAGATTCAGCAAAAAAAATATGTTTATTTTTGAATGAAAAAAAGTTAAGTCCAACAGATTTTATACATTGTGCTCGTAATGTTGAGTATTTGAAAACAGATGATAAAGGTGTGATTTCAAGGGAAAATTGGTTGGGCGAACTGTTATTGGATGTTGTTGTTCCTTATGAATTAGTTATGGCGTTCTTAACAGAAGAGCATGTTAAGTTAAAAAATATTATAAATATAAGCTCTATGTATGGCGTCGTGCCTTTTAATCCTAATTTATACAATGAGCCTCTTTTCGATTCACCAATTAACTACAGTGTTGCCAAAGCTGCACAGATTCATTTAACAAAAGAACTTTCGATTAGATTGGCAAAGCAGGATATTAAAGTTAATTCGATATCATATGGAGGCGTCGAAGGGCGAGTTGATGATTCATTCAAAGAGCGCTACAGTAGACTGTGTCCGCTTGGTAGAATGTTGAAGGACGAAGAAGTAGTTGGAGCGGTTGATTTCTTGTTGTCGGATGCAGCAATTGGAATTTTGGGTCATAATTTAATCGTAGATGGTGGATGGTCTGTATGGTAGCTGTAGATAAATCAAAAATAGTTGCCATAATCCCAGCAAGGGGTGGCTCCAAAAGAATTCCGCATAAAAATATTATAGATTTTTGTGGTAAACCAATGATTGCTTGGACAATTGAGGCGGCTCTTAAATCTGAGTTGTTTGACCAAGTGATTGTAAGTACCGATGACATATCAATTGCGGAAATATCTAAAAAACATGGAGCAGTGGTTCCATTTTTAAGAGATAGCCATAACGATGATTATTCAGCAGTAAGCGATGTTACAGTACATGTTTTAAAAGAATTACGAACAAGATTAAATTTAGAATACGATGTGGTTGTGCAACTTATGGCCAATTGTCCGTTGAGAAACTCGGATGATATCAAGAAATCGATTACTAATTTTGTTGAAAAAAAAGCATTATTTCAAATTAGTTGTTTTAAATATGGATGGATGAATCCATGGTGGGCGCATTCTTTTGATGAACATCAAAAATTATATCCGTTGTTTCCTAAGGCATTAAAAAGTCGTTCACAAGATTTGCCTGATTTGTACTGTCCAAGTGGGGCTATATGGATTGCTTTGGTAAAAGATTTTTTGAAATCAGGTAGTTTTTATGGTGATCAATATAACTTTTATCCCTTATCTCTCAAATCATCTATTGATATTGACGATTATGATGATTTAAATATGGCCAAATTTTTCTTTAAAACATGAGGTTGTGATGTCAAAGATTTTAAATAAAATAAAATGGAAAATCAGGGAATTTAAAAACTTAAGCCTTGATTATAAAATGATTCGAATTAGGAGACAGGTTAATAAAATTATTGCTAATAAAAATTCGACCGGACCAAAGATTATGTTTGCCTTGTCTTATAATGTATACTGGCCAAATAAAGTGCATGATTTTTTACTTACGCAATCTTTAATTCTTAGGGGGGCTACTGTAGTTCCTTTGATAGAAGGGCGTTTACAGGAAGGCGAGTTTGGACCATATAGTGGTGTTTCTGGTGGCTTTTCAGACGATTTACAAAAAAACATAAAAATTAGCCAGAGTAATGTTGATAGGTACTTGCATGGTGACTATGCTCTTTGGAATTATTGGAGCGGCTTAAATCCCATAAATTTATCTGAGTATTTGAGTAAAAAAGAAAAAGAGGCTCTAAGGGCTTTGGTTAATGATTTTGATATTTTAACATATAAAAATTGGGTCTACGAAGATATGCCTGTTGGAACATGGATAGATCGCAATGTTTGTGGAAATGAGCTTATAGGAGAGATTGATGACCCTTTTAAATTTGAACGACAAATAAAAAACAATCTACTTAATATCATTATAATGACCGAGGCCATAACGCGTGCTATTAAGGATATTAATCCAAATGTTATTTTTTCAAACTGTAGCTTTTATCCGCCATATTCGATTACAGAATTTGTTGCCAAAAAATTAAATATTCCATTTTACAACCATGTTCAAGGTGAGGGGCGTAAGAGTAGTTGGCATTATAACTTTAATGCGCCGGCTTTTTTATTTGACACTACTGAGTTGTGGAAGGCTTGGGAGAATGTTGATTTAACAGAAGATCAGAGTAATTTTATAAAAAAATATTTAAAATCGCGAATATCTGGCCACAACATGGTTTTAAATACTGCAAATACAGGGTCACGTAAATCCAAAATGCTTGATATTGATTATACTAAGCCAACGGCTTTGTTAGCCGCTAATACTGCATGGGACGCGGCCGGCTTGGTCGATGGTCTTCAGTTTAAAAGTATGTTTGAATGGTTAAGACAAACGGTAGAATTTTTGAAAAACAACCAACAAGTTAACTTGATAATAAAGGCTCATCCGGCAGAAATTAATCCGCAGTTGCCACGTCCAAGGCAAATGACAGAGGACGAGGTAATGAGAGCTGGCCCATTAACACCTAACATTACATTTTTGGGTCCGACTACCAAATTTAGTATTTATGAGTTGTTTAGCTTTATAAAAGTTGGATTGGTATTTAATTCTACAGCAGGGCTTGAAATGGCTTGCAATGGGATTCCTGTTATTACATCCGGCGTTTCTCCATATTACAACAAAGGCTTTACTTTTGATCCGAAGACACAGGACGAATATTTTTTAAAAATTGTGGATTTATTAAATAAAGGGGTTTTTTTATCTGAAAAAAATGAAATAATTTCCAAAGCCCAAAAGCTTTTTTATTTATATCATTTTGTGCATTCATTTAAGCTGGATTGGTTTGATTTTACATTGTCTTCTGGGTTAAAGTTGCAAGTATCAAGTGCAAAAGAATTATTACCTGGCAGGAATATGGCCCTTGATTATGTTTGTGATACAATTTTAAATAAAATGCCGATATTTTCTAAAACAAGATCCCCAAATTTTGAGGTAAAAAATTTTGAAAAATATTTATAAAACATGGACATTAAATGAAATATGCCACAGTCGCTTTATTCGTTTACAACAGGCCGCTGCACTTAAAGCAAACTGTTGATTATTTGAAACAAAATTTTATAGCTCGCGAGAGTGAGCTTATAATTTTTTCAGATGCGCCTAAAAAAGAAGAACATGAGCAGGGTGTTGAATCTGTGCGTAAATATATAAAGCAGATCTCAGGGTTTAAAGACATTGTAATTATTGAGCGTGATAAAAATTGGGGCTTGGCCAACTCTATAATTTCTGGAGTTTCTCAGGTTTTGGATGCAAATGAAAAAGTTATTATTCTGGAGGACGACTTGCTCACATCTCCGCATTTTTTGAATTTTATGAACGATGCTCTTGATTTATATTTTTACGATGATGTGGTTGCAAGTGTTCATGGATATATTTATCCTACGAAAAAAAAATTACCAGAAACATTTTTTTTAAAGTATGCAGATTGCTGGGGATGGGGTACGTGGAAAAGGGCCTGGCCTCTTTTTGAGGTTGATGCACAAAAATTATTAGACAATATTCTAAGTAAAGCTCTTTCATATAAATTTGATTTTGATGGATCTTACGTTTATACAGACATGCTTAAGGACCAAATTAATGGTAAGGTTAATTCTTGGGCTATTCGTTGGCAAGCATCATTGTTTTTGGCGAATAAATTGAGTTTGTATCCTAGTGAATCTTTGGTTATGAATATAGGTCATGATGGATCTGGGTTTCATGGAAGTGGTATTGATGTAAAGACTTGTACATTCAAAGATCCATATGGTGCAAAAATTACAACAAAACAATTTAAAGTAATCGGCATTAAGCCTTATGAAAATATTTTTGCATACAAACAAATTGCTAAATTTTTTGTAAAGCATCGTAATAATGAGACTTATTTGGATTTAGTTAAAAAATTTATACCAAAAAATATTAAATCATTTTTTAAAAAGATGGTTTTGTATGATTGAACAAGTTAAAAACAACGATCAAATACTTGCCATAATCATTCGAAGCGATTTTAAGACTTCTGGAATTACATTTTGTACACCTTCTGAATTTTCTCAACAGCTTGCATACATGAATCATCCGTCTGGTAAGTTAATACAGCCTCACGTTCATAATCAAGTTTCGCGTGAGGTTTTTTTGACGCAAGAGGTGCTTTTCATAAAAAGTGGAAAGCTACGTGTTGATTTATATTCCGATTCGCGGCAGTATCTTGAAAGCAAAATATTAACAACTGGCGATGTGATTTTGCTTGCGTCTGGCGGCCATGGTTTTGAAATGATTGAGCCAACTGAGATAATTGAAGTAAAGCAGGGTCCGTATTTAGGCGATCAAGATAAAACCAGGTTTGATGATACGGATAACAAGAATATTGTCATTAAATAAATGGCTACGAGTTTTTAGGAGAGTTGTCATGGAGAATTTAAAAACTGTTTCTGAAAAAATAAATTCATTTGTTCCTGTTAATCAACCAGCCTTTTTGGGTAACGAAGAAAAATATCTTTTAGAGTGTTTGCAAACAGGGTGGTTATCTTCTGATGGGCCTTTTATTAAAAGATTTGAAGAGGCTTTTGCATCTAAAGTTGAAAGAGCTCATGGCATAGCCGTTTGTAATGGTTCAGTTGCTCTTGATGTTGCTGTGCTTGCTTTAGGTATTGGTGCAGGCGACGAAGTAATACTGCCGACTTTTACAATTATCTCATGTGCTGCGGCTATAGTTAGAGCAGGGGCTATACCTGTTCTAGTGGATAGTGACCCCTTGACTTGGAACATGGACGTGACTAAGGTCGAAGAAAAAATTACACCAAGAACAAAGGCCATAATGGTGGTTCATATTTATGGAATGCCTACGGATATGGACCCAATTTTGCATTTGGCACGAAAATATAATCTTAAAATTATTGAAGATGCAGCAGAGATGCATGGACAAAATTACAATGATAGACCGTGTGGTAGCTTTGGCGACATAAGCACATTTAGCTTTTATGCCAACAAACACATTACAACAGGTGAAGGTGGGATGATTGTTACGAACGATGATTATTTAGCCGAGAGGTGCAAGTCGCTAAGAAATCTTTGTTTTAAACCCGAGCGTAGATTTGTTCACGATGAACTTGGTTATAACTATCGTATGACAAACATGCAGGCTGCGGTTGGGCTTGCTCAGTTGGAGCAGCTTCAAAAAACCGTAGAAAAAAAACGATACATTGGTGAATTTTACACACAGCTTTTAAAAGACGTTGATGCTATTCAAATTCCATTGGTCCAAAAAAATTATGCCAAGAATATTTATTGGGTGTTTGGAGTGGTTCTTAAAAGCGATCTGCCGTTCGATGCGATTGATGCTATTAACATGCTCGCGCGTAAAAATATTGGGTGTCGCCCATTTTTTTGGTGCATGCATGAACAACCTGTATTTCAAAAAATGGGTTTATATAAAAACGAGCGTTATCCTGTTGCTGAAAATTTGGCAAGGCGAGGATTTTATCTTCCGAGTGGGCTTGCTTTGACGGATGACCAGATGAGCCAGTCTGTATCGGCTTTAATGGAGATTTTGTAATGAAAGTTTTTGATCAGTATGCAAATTATTACGACCTGCTTTACAAAGATAAAAATTATGGCGCAGAAGCAACTTATATAGATTCATTGATAAAAAAATTTAATCCTGGGGCCCAGAGCCTTTTTGAGTTTGGAAGTGGTACAGGCAAGCATGCGGCTCTATTGGCTCAAAAAGGTTACAGTGTTTTTGGAATAGATATGAGTGAAGAGATGCTTGCTCAAGCATACAAAAAAATAGAACATGACAAAGAGCTTTCGAGTAAACTATCTTTTGCTTGTGCTGACTTGCGTACAGTTCGTGTTGATAAAAAATTTGACGTGATTTCTTCATTTTTTCATGTGATAAGTTATCAAACGACGAATCAAGATCTTATGGATTCTTTTAATACAGCAGCTCATCATCTTAAAAATGACGGTATTTTTATTTTTGATTGTTGGTATGGGCCCGCAGTTTTACACGATATTCCGAAGATAAAAATTAAGCGACTTGAGGATGAGGCAATTAGCGTTGTGCGAATTTCTGAACCAAATTTGTTTTACAACGAAAACAAGGTTGATGTGAATTTTACATTGTTCGTTGAAGATAAAAAAAACAAAAGCATAAGCAAGCTTTATGAAAAACATTCCATGCGATATTTGTTTAAGCCTGAGGTTGAAAATTTTATGGCAAATGCAGGTTTAACTTTGATTCATTGCGAAGAATGGCTTACTGGTTTGCCTGTTTCTCAATTAACATGGGGATCTTGCTTTGTTGGGCAAAAAAAATGAACATCGGGATTTATTTTGGCGGTGGCTTGCCTGATGCTTGCGCTGGGGGTGGTTTTACATTTCAGCAAGGCCTGTTGGTTGAGTTATTAAAAACAGAACATAAACATAATTTTTGTATTTTTTGTAATAATTGTATCAGGCAAAGTGATAACCCAAAAATTAAATTTATTGAGCTAAGTAAGTATGTTACTTGTAAAAATTCGGGATTTTTTAAAAAAATTATATTTAAAATTTTTAGAGTTTTTGAAAAATGGCATGTTACAAAGAACTTTGGTTCTCATCTCAATAAAACTGCCTTAGAAAATAAAATTGAACTTATGTGGTTTATGACACCGGCTTATCAAAAAGTTGATATTCCATATTTTTATACAGTTTGGGATTTACAGCATAGATTTCAATCATATTTTCCGGAGGTAAGTGTTTCTGGAAGTTCTTACGAACAGCGTGAGCAGTATTATCAAAAAATTATACCAATGGCTTCATACGTTATAACTGGAAATGAGCAGGGCAAAATGGATATTTCTAAATTTTACTCTGTTCCCGATTTTAGAATTAAAACTATTCCAATGCCAACTTCACCATTTGCACTAAGACAGGAATTTATTGATGAAAATATTGTAAATAAATTAAAGATTAAAAAATCGTTTATTTTTTATCCAGCTCAGTTTTGGCCTCATAAAAACCATATAACAGTTTTACGGGCTGCAAAATTATTAAAAGAAAAATTTGAACTAGATTTTGATATAGTTTTTACAGGTGCGGATAAAGGCAATTTACAGTACATCAAAGAAAAAACTGTTGAATTAGGATTATCACAAAACATTCATTTTTTAGGTTTTGTATCAATCGAAACATTGGTTCAATTATACAAAAATGCTTTTGCGTTGGTCTTCGCTTCATTTTTTGGACCTGACAATATACCTCCGTTGGAGGCATTTGGTCTTGGGTGTTCTGTTATTTCCTCAAATTTTGCAGGAGCGAAAGAACAAATGAGAGACGCTGCTTTGTATTTTGAGCCTGGAGATGAATTTGAGTTGGCAGCGCAAATAAAAAAGCTGTATGATAATCAAGTATTAAGGGCCGAACTTATTTCTAATGGGCGTAAAATTGCGGAAGAGTGCTCTTGTGAAAATTATCTTAAAAAAATTAACGAGTTAATCGATGAGTTTAGCAAAATAAGGCGTTGCTGGAGTTCTGATGAGCCATACGTTCATTTGTGATGCTTTAAAGTATAGAAACCTTTGCTTATGGTGAATTTTACAAATTTTAATTTTTACTGTAGAATGAGTTCCCCTAAAGTTCCAGTTTAATGTTTTTAAAACAGAGGTTTTTATGAAAAAAATAAGTTTAAAGATTTTGTTTTCGTTTTTATTAGGTGTTATTTGGTTTCAGTTTGATTGCGAAGCTCTTCGTTCAAGAACTATAAATGGTGTCTTTGCGTCAACCCGTTACGAAATAAAGCTGTATGACATCCGTGATTTGTTTAAGCCCTATGCAAAAAATGTAGATGAGAGTCAAAAGGAAACACCCAAGTTTATCTTTTCTATAAAGCCTTATGTTGCGAGTGATTTCGATTTTGACGTTGTCTACGAAAACATGTCGAATATTTTATCCTTCAATGGTGATGGTTTTTTGACTAACTATGAGGAAAAACGCATAAAGCCAAGTGAATTTGAGTCTTACGAAATGGGTGATTTTGGTTATGACAAACAAGCATTCAAAGATAGTTCATCTGGGCTTGAAGGTGAGTATGACGAACCTGTTGAAAAATTGCGTTACTACGATGATAATCAAATCAATATTGCAGACGAGCGGGCTAATTTATTTGACCAATTTTCCCCTAAAGTAGATAAATTTTTGTTGAAATATGGTGTAAAGGAAACCATTGAACATGAAGGCGATGCTCAAGTTCAAATATCAATTTTTGGTGAAATAAAAATAAAATATGGCGATGAAATTTTTTATTTTGAGCCTGGATTGTTTCAATATACTTTTTACAAAAACCAGTATGGACACGTTTGTTACCACAGAGCTTTTAGACCTATCAGATCTTTTCAAATAATAAGATTGAGCAGAGCTGGGACGCGGGCTATTTGGTGCAAAGTATTAGACGAAATTTTTGCATTGTGGCCCTTTGAGGCATCAGATGTAGAAAATCAACCATTTTATCAGCAGTATTTGACGAATGCTGAGTATTTTTTAAAAATGAATCCAGGCTCCGATTTAGCGCAACGCGCCTTGGTACTTGCTGCTTTGAATAGACCTCAACCAGTTGTTGTGTGATTTTTAGGTTGTAATTCGTTTTCAGCTATGTAAACTTATAGGCATCTTTTTGGAGACGTAGCTCAGCTGGTAGAGCATTCGCATCACACGCGAGGGGTCAGCGGTTCGAGTCCGCTCGTCTCTACCACTTGTTCAATAAGTGGATCCTGAATCAAGTTCAGGATAACAACAGAAAGCCATCAATTAAGAATTTTTGAGTCGTGAAAAAATCAAGTCCGCGGCTCTCTAGATAAAATATTTGTTCATCATTCAGGCGGCATATGGCTGCACCATGATTACATTTTACTTTATGATTTTTTATTTCTAATTTTGGAATAGCGATTGCCCGCGATGATGCGCTCAGCATTATGCATTTACTGCTTTGGCTTGCTTGGCAGTTATCAGCTTCTTTTGTGACATGTATAAGATTATCACATCTCATTTGAGCGTTGTCTTTTAATACACATCGAACTTCTACATTACTTGTAGTTTGAGTGGCTAGGTGTTTTTGCACGGTTGTTATCGTAAATTTTTGCGACTTTTGGCCTAGGTGCGTGCATTTTGCAAAAGCCTTTGCAAAAGAGCCTTCAAGGTTGAATGTGATTTTTCTTTCTATGTCATGTTTTGAATTTTTTGTATTTAAAACATAGTTTAATTTTGCATTTTCTTTGATTGTAAAAATCAATTCAAGCTTTTCATTTTCGATTGCATTGTCGTGGATTTCGATGCATGAGTTAGCTTCTATGTTAATCGAGTGTGTTGTTCCAGAGTTGTTTAACAATGACTTAAGGTCATGGTTGCTGAATTTTTCATTACTTAATTTTATGTTGCTCATGATGCGTCTTCCATTTCAAGTGAAATTAGCCTATTCATTTCAACGGCATACTCCATTGGAAGCTCTTTTACAAAAGGTTCAACAAAGCCATTTACGATCAATGTTCGTGCTTGATTTTTGTCTATTCCTCGGCTCATCAAATAAAACAATTGTTCTTCGCTTATTTGGCTTACAGAAGCTTCATGGCCGATGTCTACATTGTCATTTGCAACATCGATGTAAGGATAAGTGTCTGACTGTGAATCATTATCCATGATCAATGCATGGCACTGAACGTAAGATTTGCTGTTTATGGCTTTGTCTGAAATCTTTATAAGTCCTCTGTAGTTAGCTTGACCACCATTGCTGCTTATTGATTTTGAAACGACTCGAGATGTGGTGTCGGGCGCCATGTGTATAATTTTGCTGCCTGTGTCTTGAATTTGATCTTTGTGAGTGGCGAGAGCAATTGACAAAAGCTCAGCTTTTGCGCCTTGTTCTTTTAAGATTACGGCAGGATATTTCATTGTAATTCCGCTACCAAAATTTCCATCAATCCATTCAACTACAGCATCTTGATATGCAACAGCGCGTTTTGTGACAAGGTTGTAAATATTTTGTGACCAATTTTGAATTGTGTAGTAACGAACGCGCGCGCCTTTTTTTGCAATAATTTCTACCACTGCACCATGCAAAGATGTTGATGAATAAGCGGGTGCTGTGCAGCCTTCGATGTATGTAACCTGGCTACCTTCATCAGCAACAATCAAAGTGCGCTCAAATTGTCCCATTTTTTCGGACTGAATTCTAAAATATGTTTGCAATGGAATTTCAAGTTTCACGCCTTTAGGAATATAAATAAAACTTCCGCCACTCCAAACAGCAGTGTTGAGCGCTGCGAATTTGTTATCGTTAAGCGGGACAACAGAGCAAAAATGTTCTTTGAATATTTTGGGATATTTTTGAAGACCTGTGTCTGTATCTAAAAAAATTACGCCTTGTTTTTGCCACTCTTCTTTTAGGTTGTGGTAAACCGATTCAGATTCAAACTGAGCGCCAAGTCCGGCTAAGTAGGCTCTTTCAGCCTGAGGTACACCAAGATGTTCAAAAGTTTGCTTTATATCTTCGGGAACTTTTTTCCAAGATTGAAAAGGTTTTTTTACGGACTTTAAATAAAAGCATAAATCATCTGTGCTGAGTTTGCTTAAGTCTGGGCCCCAGCTTTGCAATGGTTGCGAAACGAAAGACTGTAAAGCTTTTAAGCGTAGTTCAAGCATCCACAATGGTTCATTTTTGAGGGCAGAGATTTCGCAAACCAATTCCTCATTCAGGCCGACTTCAGCCTTAAATTCGTATGAATTATTTAAACTAGGTTTATTTTTTTTTGATTTCATTAAATCCCAAAACGAATACAATCATTATTCTATAAGCAAAATGAGCACTTAATATATACTAAAATACAATATTTGACTAGAAGGCCTAAAAGTAGGAACATTAGAGGATGAAAGCCCTTTTGTAGGGCTTGATGTTTAAATGGGTGTTTTTTAGAGTAGACGGGGATATATGACTAGTTCAAAATTTGCTAGTTTTAATTTCAGTAGTTGCAAAGAAATTATAAAGTCTCTGGGGGTTGTTTTTGGTGATATTGGAACAAGTCCAATTTATACTCTTCCAGCTGTTTTTTGGCTTATTGGGCCAACTCTTGATAATGTGATTGGCATTTCTTCCTTGGTCATTTGGACCTTGATTTTGCTGGTTTTTGTTGAATATGCTTGGCTTGCAATGGGTCTTGGTAAAAAGGGTGAGGGTGGAACAATTGTATTAAAAGAGCTTTTAATGCCACTGCTGAAATCAAGCCGTCAGGTAACAATTGTTACGCTTTTGGCATTTTTAGGAATTTCGTTGCTTTTTGGCGATGGGGTTATAACTCCCGCCGTAAGTATTTTGAGTGCTGTTGAGGGATTTCTTTTGGTGCCTGCATTTGAAAATATCCATGTAGGACATCCATTATTAATTGTTATTGCTTGTTTGATAAGTTGCGGCCTTTTTATTATTCAGCGTAAGGGAACCGAGCGAGTTGCAAGCGCATTTGGTCCGATGATGCTTGTTTGGTTTTTGGTGATTGGTTTATCAGGGTTAGCTTCGATTATGACGGCACCTTTCGTTGTTAAAGCCATGAATCCTTACTATGCGTTTAAATTCTTATTTACCAACGGGCTTGCTTCATTTTTTATTTTGTCAGAGGTCATGCTGTGCGCTACGGGTGGTGAGGCTTTGTATGCTGATATGGGACACTTGGGTCGAAAACCTATTTTGCAGGCATGGTACATTGTTTTTATTGCGATTGTGCTCTCGTATTTGGGGCAGGCGGCTTATTTGATGAATCATCCTGCTGATAATCAACAGTTGATTTATAAAATGTTTAATCATCAGGCGCCATTTTTATACTGGCCCTTTTTAGTTTTAAGTTTGTTTGCCACTGTTATAGCCTCTCAGGCGATGATAAGTGGCCTTTTTTCTGTCGTTTATCAGGGCATAACCACACACATGCTGCCCATGCTTAAAGTTGAGTATACGTCATTTAAACTGCGTTCCCAGATTTACATAGGTTTTGTTAATTGGTTTTTATTAATCGCAGTTTTGTTCATGATTGTCCAGTTTAAAACTTCTCACAATTTAACATACGCTTATGGCCTTGCGGTGAGTGGAACCATGTCTTTAACAGGCTCTCTAATGACTTGGATTTTTTACTTGCGAAAATGCTATTTCAAAATGTCTTTTTCATTTTTGATAACATTAACGAATTTTGTATTTTTGGCCTCTAATACCTTTAAGATACCAAATGGAGGCTACTGGTCAATAATTATAGCCTTGATTCCTTTTGTAATTATATTGATTTATTCGTATGGCCAAAAAAGGCTTTATAAGGCTCTTGCGCCCCAGGATCTTGATGTCTTTCTTGAAAAATATAACCAAAATAGACCAAAGCTTAACAGGATCAATGGAAGCGCTTTGTTTTTCGTGCGAGACGTTAAGGCAGTTCCAACATACATTGCTCAAACTATGTTCAAAAATAACATTATCTATGAGGATAATGTTTTGATTTCGGTTGTTACTCGTGACGATCCTTTTGGGGTTATAAGCTTTTTTAAGGGAACTTTGGCTCCAGGTTTAAGAATTTTTGAAATACATCGTGGATACATGGAAGTAATTGAGCTTGAAAAAATACTGAGAATGTCGGGCATAGAAGCCAAGGTTATATTTTATGGGCTTGAAGATATAGTAGCCAAAAATCCTATCTGGAAGGTATATGCAATTATAAAAAGACTGGCTCCGTCATTTGTCCAATTTTACAAACTACCTTCCTATAAGCTACATGGCGTTATAACGTTTGTTGAGTTGTAAATAATTGTGATTATTTGTTCAAATCCACTTGACCTTATTGCCAGGTTTGGTAGCCTACTTCCATCGCGTTGATTGCTGTGCCGAAATGGCGGAATTGGTAGACGCGCGGGTCTCAAAAACCCGTAGTGGAGACACTGTGTCGGTTCGACTCCGACTTTCGGCACCAAATTCAGATCATGAAATTCAGAAGATGTTTGTTATGGATAGAACAAATTCGATTCAAAGATATTCCGATTCATGCGTGTTTTGTAAAATTTTACAAGGCGTGATTCCTTGTAAAAAAGTCTACGAGACAGAGTTTTCGCTCGTCGTTGAAGACATTCATCCAAAGGCTCCAATTCATTACTTAATCATACCCAAAATACATATCGAAAACCTTAATTTCTATAAGCCAGAGCTTGCTGATTATTGTAACGATGTTGTCGTCGTTGCAAAATTTTTGGCTGACAATAAGCTTGGTGCGGTCAAGGCGTTCAATTTAGTCTCTAATCATGGTATTGAGTCTGGTCAAAGTGTTTTGCATTTACACTGGCATTTTTTGGCGGGTAAAAACATTTATGGCGGTGGGTTTTCGCTGTGAAGTTTAATTTTGGTGGGCGATTTGCCTGGGCTTTGTATAGCGTGATTTTTATAACTTGTTCTGCCGTAATAGGTATTTCTTACATAGCGATGAAAAAGCTTACTTTTGCGGGTGATCAAATTATTTACGGAGAGAGTCAGTCTGTTCTTGCGAAAGATATTCGAGAAGAGCTTTTAAAGCGTGGGGATATTGAGTTTGTTCAGTTTAAAAGTTCTGATAATTTGACCCTTTCAGCATTGCTTTGTAAGCGAAAAGCTCCTGTTGCAAATTTGGTTGTATGCCATGGATACAAGGGTGCAAAAGAATTTTTGTATCGTTATTTTGATTTATTTATAAATTATAACATTTTGATTTTTGATTTTCGTGCGTGTGGTCAGAGTGATGGCTTTTTTACAGGCATTGGTAGTGATGAGGCTCCTGATGTTATTGCTGCTACGCGTTACATGAAAAAACGGCTTGAATATTCTGCAAATCTTCGTCTTCCAACAATTGTTCTGGGTATGTCTATGGGCGCTGCTGCAGCTATAAAAGCCGTAGAAACAGTGCCATCTTTATGCGACGCATTGATTGTTGATTCTTCATATACAAGTCTTGCAAAAATAGTGAAACGGGTTTTTCCAGCTAAATCAGGTTTGCCAGCTACGCCATTTGTTCAGCTTACAAAATTTATGTTTAAAGTTTGTTCTGGATGTGACATTGATAAGTTTCGTCCAGTTGATTATATAAATAAAATTAAACAACCAACCTTTTTCATTCATGCATGCAATGATAGTTTTATACCAGCAGAAAACAGCCTTGAGCTTTATGCAAATTCAACAAGCAGGTATGCAAAAATCTGGATAGGGCCTCAATGTAGACATGCTTGGTTGTTTAATGATTATGGGGATCTTTATAAGAAAAAAATTGAAAAATTTCTAACGAAAGCAATACCGTCGCTGCAAGTTTAACATAGTCTTGGAGAAAGTAATGAAACATAAAACGGTAATTTTAGGATCAGGACCTGCGGGACTCACCGCGGCCATTTATCTTTCGAGAGCAAAAATTGAAACTTTAGTTATTGATGGCGGTTTGCCTGGTGGTCAGCTTATGTTGACTTCGGCTGTTGAAAATTGGCCGGGAGAGAAATCTATCCAGGGAATCGATTTAATGATGAAGATTAGAGAACAAGCGGAATTGTGTGGTGCTAGTTTCTTGCAGGATAGCATAACTAAAGTTGATTTTTCCCAAAAACCATATCGTTTATTTACTCAGTCCGGAGAAACAATAGAAACTGAATCTGTAATTATTGCTACTGGATCGGTCAACAGAAGGCTTGGTTGTATTGGAGAGAAAGAATACTTTGGTCGTGGTCTTGCAGTATGTGCCACATGTGATGCACCTTTTTACAAAGGCAAAGATGTTGTTGTTGTTGGTGGTGGAAACACTGCTGTTATGGAGGCTGAGCATCTTTTGCACTTTGCTAAGCATGTTACGTTGGTCCACATTGGCGATAAACTTTCGGCAACAGATCCATTAAAAGACAAAATTTTGCAAAATCCAAATCTCAAGGTTATTTATAATTCGACAGTGTTTGAAGTTAAGGGTGATGGCCAAAGGTTGACGCATGCCGTTATTCAAAATCAGAAAGATAAGACGCTCGCAGAATTTTCTGTCGATGGTGTTTTTGTTGCCATTGGTTTTGTGCCAAATACCGAAATTTTTAAAAATCAAATAGAGCTTGATTCTTATGGCTACATAGTCTTAAATGGCCCAACAGGTACAAGCAAAGAAGGCGTTTTTGCAGCCGGTGATGTTGCGGATTATTCTTACAAGCAGGCCATAGTTGCAGCAGGAAGTGGCTGCAAGGCTAGTCTTGACTGTCAAAAATACATCAATGGTTTAAATAAAATTTAGAGCCCTTTGATTATTTCTTCAATTAAATCACTTAAAGGCATCTTTTTCGATACGCCGGCCGCGTTCGTATGGCCGCCGCCCTTAAATTTAGCTGCATAGCTGTTAACATCAAAATGCTTTGATCTAAATGAGGCTTTTGCGCGGTTATTTGAGGTTTCGTAAAAAAATATTGTAATGTCTGTGTTACAAAGTGCTGCAAAAGCGTTGCTGAAGCCGTTTATGGCTTCGTATTTCATACCGGATTCATCAAGCATATTTTTTGTTACTGATATCCATGCGCAGCTTCCACTTGGGGTAGTTTTGATGTTGTTAAAAAGCTTTCCCCAAAATGCCAAAATTTGAGGTGGTTGCAAAGTTGCTAGTTCATGCTTCAGTTCAGGAATGCTCAAGTTCCACATAGTGGCTAGTTCTGTAGATATTTGTAAGGTTCTTATAGTTGTAGATTGTGTTCCAAAGCTTTGACTGTCGTACAAAATTCCTACCAAAAGCGAGTGTGCAACGTCCTTTGTAATAAATTCTTTTCCCCATGCAAATATTATTGCAGCCAATTCTTCGCAGGCACTTGAGGCAGTATGATTTACAAAATTTAAAGTTCCTTTAATGGAATTACTTACGTGATGGTCGATGTTTATGCTTTTGACGTCATCAAATTCAGATGGATGATAAAGCATTGAAAAATCAGAGGTATCAAGACATATGATGAGGTCAGGATGTTGCTTGTGCTGGTTTACCAAGTACTCTTTAGCTTGGCTAGAAAACGTATAGGTTGGGATATCCGGATATACAATTTCTACAGATTTATTAAGGTTAACAAGAATAATTTTTAGGGCTGTACAGGCGGACATGCCATCAGGATCCGATTTCATGTGGGTTAGTAGAGTTATTTTTTGAGAATCCTTAATCAGCTCTAGGGCAGATTTGGCTTTGCTTACAAATTGGTCATTTAAAAAACTTAGTGCCATAAATTTCTTCCAATTTTGTCAACGGATATGCGCCTTCACGTATTAACTTTGGTGCTTCAGGTTGGGTAAGATCAATTATCGTGGATGGTTCATTTGCATTTACTGAACAGTCATCCTGGATAATGTATTCGACTTGTTCTTGTATATCAAGCGAAATTTTTTCAGGGCAAATAGGCGACTGCTCACCGCTTTTGTTAGCGCTTGTGGAAAATAAGCCATCAAAATTTGACAGTAATTTTTGCAAGTACAGATGTTGAGGACACCTTATCGCAACTGTATTACTGCCCATTCCTATAAAATCTGGCAATTTCAGCTTTGATTTAAAGATTATTGTAAGCGGTCCCGGCCAGCAGGCGTTTAAAAAATTTTGCATTTTTGTGGTCAAAGTTGATTCATTCACGAAGTAAAACAGCTTTTTAGTATCAGAAATTAGTACAAGGTATGGTTTATTTTGCCTGTCGCCCTTGATTTTATTCACAGCTAAAATGGTCTTTTGTGACAGATTGAAAATAAACCCGGGGATGGTATCGGTTGAAATTATTGATATTTGGTCGTTTTTAATTGACTGAACGAGCTTATTTACAGATTCCGCATCAGTCCAGAGGCATTTAAAAGGGCGTTTTTTAGTCAACATTTGTAAATAACCTTCGATATTATTCATGAACTATTACTCGTTTGACAATTTTAAATATATTTTTTATGATTAACGAATAGTTAAAATTTAAAATTGACATACGTTTTATTATTGAAGATTAAAATAATTTCATAATAAAATAAAGTTTTTAAAAGGGAGAGAGTTTAAAGGAGTTTTTGCATGTCGTAAAAACTTGGATTTTAGACTTTTAAAACTTAAGAGAAGGTTTTTTATCATGATTTCAACTATTGAACAATTAAGAAAAGAACCTGGCTTTGGCAAGTCAAAAAGCTACAATGATGTAGTTGAATACCTAGATTCGTTGAAAGCTATCGACTACAGTGAAGATGTTGTAAAAAGAATGAAGCAGCTTGACAGCCTCTTTGGTAACATTTCTTCGCAAATTGATACAGTTCTTGTCGGTGGAACGAATGGAAAAAGTTTGACAATGCATTTTGCATCCAAGCTTTTGAAAGAAGAAGGTTTCAAGGTTGGTGTTGCTTATTCAACACATTTTTTGACTTATAATGAGCGTTTATCCGTAAATTTTGAATGCATATCCAATAAAACTTTTGCTGATTGCGTTAACGAAGTTATTAGCGTTGCTGAAATGAATAAAATTAAGGCAACCAGCTTTGAAATAATGACAATGTCAGCATTGTTATACTTTAAGGCAGAAAACGTTGACGTTGCATTGCTTGAAGTTGGATACGGCGGAAAGTTTGATGCAACCACAATTTGCAGTCCAAAAATAGCTGCTATTACAAGAATAGCCGAGGACTCAAAAGGTTTACTTGGAACTGATATTGATAATATTGCATTTGAGATGCTTGAAATATCTAGGCCTGATTGCTGGTTTATTTCAGCAGAACAAAGCAAAATCAGATTACAAAAAATGAAAAATTGGTGCGATGAGCGTTCTGTTAAATGGGCTATGCCTATCAGAAAACTCTCCCAGTTGCCATACATTTATGAGCAGCTTTATGGGCGCGTTGCATCTCTTGGTGAGCGAATTGCTCAAATTTATGTTGAAGATATTAAAGGTAAATTCTCCCCATTTTTGCGCGGTAACCTTTTGGCTACACAAAAAGGCCAACGAGGTAGACCAACATTAGAAGCAAAAAGACAGGCTGAACTCAATCCAATTAAGACATTGAAAAGCTTTTGGAACGAACAATTTGACTTGTTAAAGGGTCGTTTTGAGTTGCTTGATAAAGAAAAGCCTTCAATCTTGCTTGATAATGCAAGCAATTTGGATGCCTTTACAAATTTATTCCTTGGTGTGCGCTTGTTGCATTACCAGAAATCCCTCAAGGGAATGTCACTTGTCTTGTCTCTTAGCAAGGCTGTGAATGCAATGGAATCTCTAAAGCTTATTCGTTACCTACTTAAAAAAGTTAGCGGACAAGTGTTCTTTGTTGCATTGCCTGGCGATGTGGCTGCACATGATTCAAGTGAATTGGTTTCAATTGCTAAAGAATTAAACATAAAAGCCAAAGCTTTTGGATCTTTTGCTGAAGCATTTGAACAAGCAAAACACGGTGTAGATGAACGCGACGGCTTAGTTGTCGTTGCTGGTTCACCAGCTCTAGTAACAGAGTACTGGAAGCATCGTGGTATGAAAAAACTATAAGATCTTAATTTCTTAAAATAACAAGAAGGCCTTCGAAATCTCGGGGGCCTTTTTGTTTTGGAATTGTTGAAAATAATGCTTCCGATGTATGAATTGTTTCTAATAATTCTTCAGGCGATACATTGAGTGTTGTTTGATGGTTTATTCCGGTTTCAAAATGATCAAAATTAATGGCATCCAAGAATGCTTTTTCGCATTTAACCAGTTTTTTGGGAATTAAGACATCTGAATGCGAAGCCTCACTTACATCATTTGATATTTTACACCATTCATTAAAATTGGCCTTTTCATCACGGCACAACTTTGTTGCCATAATTAAAGATGTCAAAAATAGGCGATATAAATTTGAACCTGTAAGCTGAATTTTACCTATGGCTTTTATTCTACTCATGAAAGCAAGTGCGTAAAAGCATTCGATAGAGTTAGTGCTTCTTTGGCAAACTTCTTGCGTTAATTTAAAAACAGAAATAATGCTTTGGTTGCTTTCAAATATTCTGTATAAAGTTTCTCTCGATGCAAGACTTGCATGAGATTGTTCTGTTAATAATTGTTTAAGATATAAGCATATTTGTATTGATGTTTTAATAATGGCTTCTTCTGCAAAATCTTCTAAAAGAACAGGAAAATTGGTTTTTGTAATAATTGTTTTTTTCATAGAATCGAATTTTTTTTGAGATTCAACTTCTTCTAGAGTTTGAATAAGAATTTCTTGTCTTTGGCGACTTAAGGCATCCTCGGCTATTCTTCGCATGATGGCTTCATGTTCTTGTAAATCTGAAAGATTGTCTTTTGGGATTTCTTCAGGGTCAGTGTCATCAGAAATATCTAATGTCGTTGGAATTTGGTGGATTGCCGGCGGTGGTGTTCCAAGTCTAGTTGTTTTTCTTTTTGCCTGAAATTGTTTTTCTAAAAAATTGAATCGAATTTCTGTTTCTTCAGACAGAAGTGGTTTAGGTGTAAAGTCTATCATGGCGAATAAACAGCGTGGAGTTGTGGAAACAAAAAACAAAAAAACGCCTACTAACGTTTTTAATGCGTTTATAGAATTATTCATTTTCATACCTTACATAAAAAGGACCCCTAAGATGTAAAGTATGCAACGAATTGCTTTTAAAGTAAAAGTAGGCCGTATTTTTTGTTACGGCTTGGTCCAGGATATTGTTTTAATTTACATGAGTTCGGTGTTTTTAATATTTTCAATCATCGCTAATTATCGACTGATGTTACACAGCGTGTGTTTTATTCAATCACATATGCGTTCAGTGCCTAATCTACCTATCATAACCATGAGTTCGGAGGGTGTTACGTGAAATGTATTCGCGTAAAAACTATCTGGTGTTTGGGTTTCTTCCGGTACATTAATGGCATCTATGAATGCAAGTTGTAATTTTAAAAGATCCGTCTTGGTAAGTTCTTCTTCAGCTATATTGACCCATTTTTGTTGGACAATTTTAAAATCATAACTAACTTTAATTGCCATCATTAACGATGTTAAAAATAAACGATAAATATTTGATTTAGTGATATTAATTTTACCTATTTGAATAATTCTGTCGATGTAAACTAGCGCATGTAATATCTCGAATGAACCGGGCCCAACGGGTCCTATGGGTTCAGCGAAACCTTCAATAGTTTTGAATCTTTTTAACAATCTAAAAATTTTATTCATTAAAACCTTTAGATTGTTGCTTGAGTTAATACTTTCAAATATTTGATATTGTGTGATGCTTCCATCAGGTTGCCTTATAAGTGGTGCTTGACGAGTAAAAAGTCCTTTTAAATATTTGCGAACATTTCCTAAAAATTTTGTATATTCTTCTTCGTTGGCATCAAAAAATTTAACTCTGGATGATATATAACCTAATCTATATTCAAAATCTGCTTGAAGCTGTCTTTCTGTTGGGCTGATCATTAAAGATTCGAGCTTTTGCTTGCGCATAGCCTTGACTCTCATTCGTAGAGCTAACTTTTCACCTTCAATTCGTTCAAGTCGTGCACGTTCGATTTCCTCGAGTCTTGCGGCTTCAGCAAGTTTTTGTCTTTCAATTGCCTCGGCCTCTCTTTGTTTTTTGGCTTCGATTTCAGCTTTTTGACGTTTAAGGTCTTCAAGATTTCTTTGGGCTTCTGTTCTCATAAATGTTGCTTCAATTTGTTTTTGAACATCTAAAACTCGAAATCTTGAATGAGAAGTAACCTTGCCAAGTAAGTTCAGCTCTTCATCACTTAGTGAAGGCTTTTGCGAGGTTGTTCCTTGCATAGCAAATAAATTGGTTGAAGGAACTGTGGCAAAAAATAAAGAAATTGTTATTAAATTTTTATATAACTTTGCAAAATTCATGGTAATCATCTCCATTCAATTAATTAACACTTTGATCAATTTTTTAATTACTGTTAACTAGCACGATCTTTAATTCCTCGTCAATTATTCTTTCAATCTCTTGGGGGCTTACATAAAATTCAAAATCAATTGCATCAGCAAAAGTAAGTTGTAATTTTAAAAATGTTTCTTTGTCTAATCTTGCCTCTAATAAGTCATTCCAATAGTATAAGTATGCAGCTCCGTCGGCGCAAAGCTTAGTTGCCATTATTAATGATGTTAAAAATAATCGATAAATATTTGATGGCGTTATTTTAATTTTGCCCTTACTTATCAATCTTTTTATGTAAACAAGAGCCTGAAAAATAACAATCGAACCTAGTTCAGGATCTTCTTGGACTTTTAATATTAATGGACCAAGAAGATTTGCTTTTTGTGGACTTATAAATATAGCTAGTCCATTCATTTCAGGGGTGTCGCTGAAATCATTGAATAAAGATCCAGTTGCAGGATTCATTATATGAAATGGATCGGGTTTTATTTTGCTGATGAAATATCGTAAAATTTTTTTGTTTAATACTGGGAAAAATTGATTTTTTGGATCATCAAAAATATTCGTAATGGATTGTATTTTGTTTGTGCGAGCTTCAAGTCTAATATCGATCTCTGTTGCATCTGGTTGAGAGTAGCGTGAGAGTTCATAATTTTTCCGTCTTTTGGCTCTCTCCATGATTGTTAACATTTCCAATTTTTGATCTGTTATTTTTAGTAAATCGCTTTGAGGTATTTCAAAATTTTCACATGAGCATGACGCTTCCATAGAGATTTCATATTCGGGCTCTGCATGATATTCGGTAACTGTTGCTGATTGCTCTGATAAAGCTGGAACAGTGTGGCCAATGATAGTTGCTCGCGGATTAAAAGGTCTTTTGATTTCTAGCCTGTCTGGCATCGGCTTAGATTGGTTCCTGCCGCTTATTTGCGATGCTGTTGCAGGTGGCGCATTTTTATTGGCATTTTCCATAGAAAAAAGATTATTTGAATTCGTTGTAGCAAAAAACAACAAAGAAAGAATTTTAAAATGTTTTGTTAATTTTACGATATTCATTTTTAAAGACCTCCAAACTATTAAATAACGACAAAAATATGCATTTTTATTAAAAATGTAATTATACGATATAGTGTGTCAAATAGTCTTGAAATTGTCAATCTGAAAATATAATATTGTCGTTTTTTATAAAAAAAGTAGATTTTTGAAAGAAACGAGGAGTTTTTTAGCTCCTCGTCTAAATATTGAATTTTTTAAAATTCTGGGGATGTAAGCTTGCTGCTTGGTTTGATACTGATTTGCTTATCAGCTTGACCTTGTAGTACCAAAAGATCTTTATCCAGTTGTTTTAGGTAATCAAGCGTTTCTTTTGCATATTTTGGATGCTTGAGAGCGAGATCGATATTTGCCTTAAGCAATCCAAGAGGCGTTCCCGCATCGTACCTTGTGCCTTGAATTTTGTATGCAAAAACTTTTTCACCAGAAAGCAAAAGAGTTTGTATTGCATCTGTAAGTTGAATCTCATCACCGGCGCCCATGGTCTGTTCTTCAAGTGCATTAAAAATGTTTGGTGAAAGAACATAACGACCAATAATGGCAAGATTAGAAGGTGCGTTTGCGATTGTTGGTTTTTCTACCAATTCTTTTACTTGAAAAAGATTTGGCGAAAATTGTTTTTTGATTCCGATGACACCATAGCGAGGTGTTTCCTCGATAGGCACTTCCTGAACAGCAATAACATTACATTTTTCTTGTGTGGCAATTTGTATAAGTTGTGACATGCATGGTGTGGAGCCAATGATGATATCGTCTGGCAAAAATACAGCAATTTGTTCTTTACCAATGACATGCCTTGTTGACCAGATTGCATGACCTAATCCAAGCGGTTCTCTTTGGCGAATATAAACAAAATTTGCGGCGTTAATAATTTTATTTAATCCATCAATCAGATTGTTTTTTTTCTTTGATGCTAAAAGTGCTTCGAATTCTGGGTATGGATCGAAGTGGTCTTCAATTACGCTTTTGTGTTTACCTGTAACGATAATAAAGTTTTTGATATCAGATTTAATACCCTCTTCAACAATGTATTGAATGGAAGGCTTGTCTAGCAGGGGTAGCATTTCTTTTGGCGTAATTTTAGTTGCTGGTAAAAAACGTGTCCCTAATCCGCCAGCAGGTATTATTGCTTTTGTGATAGCCATTCAAGTCTCCTTTTTAATCAAAAAAGTTGTTTAAAATTGTTCTAAAAATTTCAAATTTCCGCTGTATAAAAGCCTTACGTCATCAATATTGTATCTAAGCATGGCAAGCCTTGTAAGGCCAAAACCGAACGCAAACCCTGAATATTCTTCAGGATTTAAACCACCAGCTCTCAAAACATTTGGATGAATTAACCCGCCAGGAAAAACCTCAACCCATGTAGATTTTTTGCATACCGAACATCCGTTTTTGCAGAATGGGCAGCGCATGTCTATTTCTACGCCTGGTTCGACGAATGGGAAAAATCCAGGTCTTATGCGAATATCAAGTTCATCTTTTTTGAACAGGGCTTTTAAAAAAGTTTGTGCTGTTCCAAAAAGGTGTGACATAGAAACATTTTTGTCGATAAAAAAACCTTCACATTGCATAAACACAAAATCATGTGTTGCGTCTACGGCTTCATGTCTATAAGTTCTTCCGGGCACGACTGCAGCAATCGGTGGTTTTTGTGTTTCCATTGTTCGAACTTGCATTGGTGAAGTGTGTGTGCGTAGAAGATAATTTGTTTTATCTAGCCAAAATGTATCATACATGTCACGAGCTGGGTGGTCTTTAGGAATATTTAGGCCTGTGAAATTGTATTGGTCCGTTTCAACTTCAGGCCCATCAAGAATCTCGTAACCCATTGATATAAAAATGTTTTCAATTTCCTCAATGAACTGAGTATATGGATGAAGACGTCCTTCTGTCGGAGCTGTCTTGTTGATTGAAACATCAAAAAATTGATTTTTAAGCTTTTCGGCATTCGCTTCTTGTTCAATAAAAAGACTTTTGGATTGGTGTAATTCTTGTTCAATAAACTGCTTAAGTTCATTAAGCTTTGGCCCAAGTTCACGCTTTTCATCAGGTGGCAAATTTTTTAACTGAGCCATTAGATCATTGATGGGGCTTTTTTTACCAAGAAATTTTACACGAAGTTCTTCAATTGTTTTTGTACTTTTGGCTGTATTTAGTTCTGAAGAAAATTCAGTTTTTATTTTTTGGATGGCGCTTTGTAAGTCCTGCATTTTTTTTACACCCTTAAAAATTAAGACATCAACCAGTTTTGATTTACATAGAAGCGGACATGTTCATTTTTAGAATGATAGCACTTTTTGGATTCTTTACCTAGTGGTTTTTCTTGGTGTAAAACGAGCATTTATCTTAATTTTAAAGTGAGCAATGTTACAACGGCAAGGATGATTGATATTATCCAAAATCGTACTGTAATTTTGGTTTCCTTCCATCCAATTAGCTCGAAGTGATGATGAATAGGGGCCATCTTAAAGACGCGTTTTCCACGCAGTTTGAAAGACATAACCTGAATAATAACCGATACCGTTTCCATTACAAAAATTCCGCCGCAGACCAAAAGTAATAGCTCTTGGCGAGCCATAATTGCTGTCAAGGCTAAGCTTGCGCCTAGGGCCAGCGATCCTACATCGCCCATGAAAATTTGAGCTGGGTATGTGTTGTACCACAAAAATCCAAGCAATGCGCCAACAAATGTTGCACAAAGTATTGAGAGCTCTGCGCTTCCGGCGAATGGTATAAAAAGATAAGATGCAAATGCTTTGTGGCCTGCAAGGTAGGCGATAATGGAAAATGTTACAAAGTTTACAATCAGCGGTCCTGTTGCAAGTCCATCAAGTCCATCGGTTAAATTTACAGCATTGCAGGTGGATATAATTATATAAACAGCCCAAGGAATAATTAAAAGTCCGAGGACCGGTGTGAAATTTTTAAAAAATGGGATACAAAGTTCGGTGGTTGGGCTGCACAAAAAATACCAAGCAGTGATTATTGTTGTTGCCCACAAAACTTGTAGCCTAAATTTTAGGCTAGCGGACATTCCTTTTTTATGCTTAATTTTTGACCAGTCGTCCAAGAACCCTACAACACCAAAACCCAGCGTACATGCTATAAATATCCAGACCTTGGGATTTAATAAATCGTTCCAAAGCAGAGTGTTTATTAGAAAAATTAAAATTACAAAAAGCCCGCCCATTGTTGGTGTGTCATTTTTTACTTGGTGTGATTCAGGTGTTAATTCTCTAACTTTTGATCTGAAGTAAAGCTGTGATTTTTTGATAAACCAATTTCCGAGCAAGAATGAAAAGAATAATGAAGTCAAAAATGCACCGCTTGTGCGCACACTGACGTAATGAAAAACGTTTAAAAAAGAGTAAGACGATTTCAATGCTTGGGACGCATGGAAAAACATTTTCTTATATCCTTTGCTTACATTTTGTCATCCTGAACTTGTTTCAGGATCCAGGTTTGGCTTAAAAATATAAAACAACTTTATCTATGTTAACTAGGCATATTACTTTTTTGAAACAATTTTAACACCATGTTTTTTGATTATTCGATTTTATAATTTTGAATGGATCCTGAAACAAGTTCAGGATAACAATTCTCAGTCTTAATGCCACTCCAAGTTGATCACCCGTTTAAATATAAAAACATGGTTTAAGTTAATGCCTAACAAATCAAGTATAGCAAATATGAAAATAATTGTAGTTTGAAAATTTAAAAAAATGCGTTATTTTACGCGACTTCTTCTGCTTGGGTCAGTCTTGGCTTGGCTACGGCCGCAGGCTTAGCAATTGTTTTTTCCAAAAAGCCTCGTGCAACACGACTCCAGTTCATAGCTTCTTTTAACACTTGACCGACAAGTCCAGGTTTGGCTTGCGAGTCGCCTTCTGTGTCAAAAGTTTTCCACACGTTTTCAAGCATAGAAATCGCTGTTACTAAAACTGTCTGTTTCTCGTTACTTTGACCAAATAGTCGCAAGATCTTCGCTACTGGGCCGGCGTTTTCATATTTTTGTAGCGCAAACTTAAGAATAGCCAGCGTTTCGTGAAGATCTTGGATTATTCCCTGTTGTAAAGAATTTGTTGAAATATAAGTTTCCATTATTCGCTTAAAATTACCCAAAGCTTTTTCAAGTGACGAGCTTGTTGAAAGGCTTACAAATGTTGCATCTTGGCTTAGTGTTTTGTATTGAAAATAAATTTTTAGCATCGTTTTATTTTCAGAATATTGTTCTGATTTGTTAATAAACAGCCATGCTTCCATTTTTATCAAAATTAAATGATTTTCAAGAGCTTCTAAAAAAGCAAATTGCTTGTTTTGAACATCCAATGAATGGGTGAACTCTTTTGCCTTTTTATGAGTTGTATTTTTACTTATGGTGTCTATTATTTCCTGTTTCTTAAATTCAATTAATTTAATTGTCTGTGCTACTTTTTCGATAAATGATTCGTTCAATGTATCATCAATAGAAAACTTGAATTTGTTAAATGATTCAACAATGTTTGCGTAGGAATCAAATACCGCTTCTTGTGTTTTATAAAAGTCTGAATTAACGCAAAATTGAGATTTAATTAATTCTAATTTTTCGGGTTGAGAACTTGTAAGTTTTACCCAGTATTCATTCATTTTTTTGCAAAGTTGGTGAGCTACAAAAACTCGAGCTCTTTGTTTTTCGCAATAGTTTGGCATGTCGCCTTGTGATATGCATTCTAAAGTTTTTAACTCCAACATAGCGTCATGCTCTTTTTGTAAAAACACAAAATGTTCTAAGAGGCCAAGTGTTGCATTGGACATGGCCTTTGTTTGCTCGTCGTCTTCTTGCTCTGAATAAGTTTGAGCTTCTTCTAAAATCGAATCGATCATAAGTCCTATTTTTTCGATCAAGATTTTTTCTTCAGTCGAGTATCCGCAGTTGAGTTTGAAGGGGGCGTAAAGCTTTGTGATTCCTGAAACGATATTCTTTAGCCTTTCCGCATTGGTCGGAGTAGTTTGTGTTACAACTTCCTGGCTGCTTTGTGCAGGTGGCGTTGTTTGACTGTCCATGCTGACTAAAGGTACCGTTGTTGCTAAAATCATTGCGCTTAAAGTTAATTTATTAAGTTTCATAAGTCCCCCCGTATAATTTTTTATAAATCAGTTTTATTTAATTCAAACCGCAATCAATACCACCAGCAGCAATTAAAGTTTTAGCGTTTGATAGATGGCCATGCCTTGAGGCTAGGTGTAAAGGAGTTGCTCTTTTGATTTTGTCTTGAGCGTTTATATTAGCGCCAGATTTGACTAAAGCTTTAATAACGAAAGCGGTATCAGCGGTATCAAAACCCGCAGCGGCGTAGTGCAAGGGCGTTTCACCTTCACAGTTTTTTGCGTTTACATCAGCACCAGCAGCAATTAAAGTTTTAGCGTTTGATAGATGGCCATGACTTGAGGCTAGGTGTAAAGGAGTTGCTCTTTGGAATTTGTCTTGAGCGTTAACATCAGCGCCAGATTTGACTAAAGCTTTAATAACGAAAGCGGTATCAGCGGTATCATGCGCAGCGGCGTAGTGCAAGGGCGTTTCACCTCCATTGTCTAGTGCGTTTACATAAGCACCAGCTTTGACTAAAACTTTAACTAAAGATAAGTGGCCGTTCATAGCAGCACAGTGCAAAGGCGTTTTACCTTCATAGTTTTGTGCGTTTACATCAGCACCAGCTTTGACTAAAACTTCAACTACAGATAAGTGGCCGTGCATAGCAGCCCAGTTCAAAGGTGTGTTTTTTTTATAATCGTCTCGTGCGTTAACATCAGCACCAGCTTTGACTAAAACTTTAACTACAGATAAGTGGCCGTACATAGCAGCACAGTGCAAAGGTGTGTTTTTTTTATAATCGTCTAGTGCGTTTACATCAGAAGAGGAAGCTTTTTTTAATAAAAAATCAACGAAAGATGAGGGGCCTTTCATAGCGCATGTCAAAATAATATAGTCAACGTATTGTACGTTAATAACATCAGCGCCATCCTTTATTCGTGCGTTTACATCTGCCCCTGCCTTTATAAGTTCAGGTATTTGTTCGACATTTTTGCCTGTTATTGCAATCTCAAACAACTTGGCCGTTGCATCGTTTTTAGAAAAGGA
>Ga0172371_10002325_pt1 | contig 30237 bp, 24 predicted proteins | sample Lak12m_FD_114543 | JGI IMG/M metagenome (GOLD analysis project Ga0172371, IMG submission 114543) | Freshwater microbial communities from Kabuno Bay, South-Kivu, Congo - kab_022012_12m | ecosystem: Environmental > Aquatic > Freshwater > Lake | place: Democratic Republic of the Congo: South-Kivu...
CACCTCCCCGCCCGATGATGGCCGCGAGCGTCGAAGCGTAGGCCTCGGCATCGAACAGGAGCTCTCCGGAGCGTGCGTCCGCGAGCAGCATCGTCTGGATCGTCAGCGGGACTCGGCGCGACATGGCGAGGATGCCGTCGACAATCTCGCCCAGTCCGAACGCGGAACCTGAGAGCTGGCGATGCAGCCTTTCGGTGCCGCCGTCGAGCTTGGCCCATATGTCAAACCGCGCCTCAGTGTGGAATTTCGCCAGAAGATCGACGATCTCCGGCCGGAGAAATCCCGTTGAATTGGTGATCAGCACGATGGGCACCGCCGACAGCGTACCGTCGCGCGCCGCTTCGTCGCCGAGCGCCCGCCTCGCGGCCCGCAGCGCCTCTTCCAGGCGCGGCGAGAGGGTCGGTTCGCCGCTCCCGGAGATAGAGATGTCCTTCAACTTGTATTCTTTTTTATACAAAAACCAATTTCCCTCGAAAAACAAGCGCAATTCGCGCTCGATATCGCCATCGGCGAGTCCTGCGCCAGGGTTTGAGAATGGCGCTATCTCGCAGTAGGGGCAGTCGTAGTCGCAGACTTTCCGCTCGGGAAAGAGATTGATGCCGAGCGAGAGCCCCCGCGCGCGGCGCGAAATGACCGGGTACACCACAGAATCACCACGCTCGCCGCGGGGGTGGCGCTCAGGCGCAAGCGTATCCGGAATGAAGTGGTTCTGGTTGGTCATGGTCAATCCTTGGCCTCTACTATGAACTATAACAATGAATTGAAAAAGGTGCCGAAGACCAACCGTGTCGAGACGCTCAACGCGTGGGAACCACGCGCGGGAACGACGAGCCCTCTTGACAATCTTGCCATAATTCGCAATCTTATACACGCAATGTGCAATTTTATTCCGGGCTTTCGCGCCGCGCACCACCATCATCATGGCCATTTCTCATGGAGCCGTGAGCGCTGAGGCGTAAGCCTATAGCACGAAACACCAGCAAGCCGGCTCCAGACAGCCGGCTTTTTTTGACCTTCATCAAAGAAGCCGGCTCACCGATGGCCGGCTTCTTGTGTTTTCAGAACCCCAATGTCGAGCATTGAAGGAGAGAGTGATGAATGAATCGGAAAAGAAGGTTATGGAACTCCGCGTCGCGCTGCCCAAGGGGCGGATGCAGTCGAAAGTGGTCGAACTTCTCAGCGGCGCGGGCATTCCCGTGTCGATCGACGAGCGCGAGTACCGGCCGCGCATCGGCAACGGAAGGAGCCTTGTATCAGCCTCGAGCATCCTCTCCTACGAGGTGAAGCTCCTCAAGCCGCAGAACATTGTCGAAATGCTCCAGGCGGGTAGCCGCGACATCGGTTTCGCGGGCGCGGACTGGGTGCGCGAGCTGGGCGTCGACATCGTCGAGCTCCTCGACACGGGCCTCGACCCCGTGACGATTGTCGCGGCGGCGCCTGAGACTGTGGCGGCAGCGTTCCGCGCCTCAAAGGGCAAGGTTGCGACAGTGGAGAAAGTCTGCGGCCGTACGCCCATCATCGCCTCGGAGTACGAGGGCCTCGCCAAGGCGTGGATCGAGAAGAACCTGCCCGGCGCCGAGTTCGTGCGCTCCTACGGGGCGACCGAAGTTTTCCCGCCCGAAGACGCCGACATCATCATCGACAACTGCGCGACAGGAACAACGCTCCGCGCCAACAAGCTCGAGATCATCGACACCCTGATGTCGAGCTCGACACGTTTCTACGCCTCCAAGACCGCGATGGCGGACCCCGCGAAGCGCGAGGCGGCCGACACCCTCATTCTTCTCTTCAAATCTGTGCTCGAAGCGCGCAGGCGCGTAATGCTCGAAGTGAACGTTTCGGCAGAAGAGCTCGACCAGCTCGTGGCGGTCCTCCCCTGCCTCAGGGCACCGACGATTTCGCCGCTCGGGAAGGGCGACGCCTTCGCGGTGAAAGTCGCCGCGCCGCGCGACACACTCGCGAACCTCATCCCCGAGATCAAGCGCAGGGGCGGAACAGACATCGTCGTAACCCAGATTTCCCAGCTTGTGCCCTGAATTGAAGGAGGAAGCCATGCTTCGACTCGACGCGAATGAAGGACGATGCCTGCTCTCCGAGCGGGATCTGCGTGAAATTCTGAGCCCCGAGATCGCGCGCCGCTACCCCGTGCGCGGCTTGCTGGAGGAGCCCCTCGCCGCGCGGCTGGGCCTTCCGACAGAGTGCGTGCTCGCGACCGCGGGCGCCGACGACGCCATCGACCGGGCGGTGCGCACGCTCGCCGGCCCGGGCGGCCTCGTGATGAGCACCCACCCGGGCTTTGTGGAGTTTCTCGCCGCCGCGCAGCGCTCTTCGGCGAACTACGACTCCATCCCGAAGGATCCCTTCGGTCCCTTTCCCATCGACGCGATCCGCGAAACCATCGCGGCGCGCAAACCCCAGCTTTTGATCCTCTCGAGCCCGGACAATCCCTCGGGGCGCGTCCTGACCCGGGCTGACCTCGCGAACATCGCCGGTGCCTGCGCCGAAGCCGGCACCATCTTCATCTTCGACGCGACCTACGGCGACTTTTCACCGAACACGGCAACACCCGCAGATGCCTTCGAATTCTCCAATGTCCTCGTTTCGGGAAGCTTCTCGAAGTCGAGGGGGCTTGCGGGCTTCCGCATCGGGTACATCGCGGGCAATATGGAGATGAGGAATGTCATTGCGCGCCTCGCTGAAGCCGGTCCGCCCTTCTCGCTTTCGAGCTCGGCGATCGAGGCGGGAAGAAGGGCGCTCGCGCTCGGGCCCGATACCGTGGCGCGCTTTGTCGACGAGATCCAGCGGGAAGTGCGCGCGCTGCGCGAACAGCTCAGAGGCATGGGCTATCGCGTATCGGAGAGCGAAGCTAACTTTATCCTCGTCGAGACTCAAGGCGCGGGTGAATTCGCCGGCGCGCTCCGCGACAGGGGCATTCTCGTGCGCACATGGGGCGCGAAGCCTGGTTACGAGGGGCTCGTGCGGATCACGGTGCCTGGCGATGCCGAAGAATTCGAAGAACTCACGCGCGCGATCGCGTCGATTCGATGACAAATGGAGGCGCTACAATGTCGAATGCCATGAAAACCGCGACGGTCAGCCGCGTCACGAAAGAGACAAATGTCCAGCTCACGCTCGCGCTCGAGCCGGGGCCGATCGAAATATCGACTGGAATCGGATTCTTCGACCACATGCTGAACCAGCTCGCTTTCCACGCGGGCTGGAGCCTTAAGCTGACCTGCAAGGGAGACCTCGAGGTGGACGACCACCACAGCGTCGAGGACACCGCGATCGCGCTGGGAAAGGCCTTCGCTGAGCTCGTGCCATCTGGCGCGGGAAGAGCGCGCTTCGGATATGCCTACGCGCCTATGGACGAGGCACTGGTCCGCGTGGTGCTCGACATTTCGGGCAGAAGCTGGTGCGTGATCTCGGGAACCTTCTCCGCGATCTCGATCGGCACCCTCTCCACTTCGAACATCGCGCACTTTTTTCAGAGTTTCGCCGCGAACGCGGGACTCACCCTGCACCTCGACATCTTGCGCGGCGAGAATGACCACCACAGGGCCGAGGCGCTCTTCAAGGCGGCGGCGCTGGCGTTCAGGGCCGCCCTCGAGCCGCGCACCGACGCGCGCGGCAGCACCAAGGGCGAGGCGGCGCTCGACCTGCGCGGAGTCCGCGCATGAGCGAGCGTCCGAAACTCATCATCGTCGAGACGGGCGTCGCGAACCTCGCCTCGGTGCGTGCCCTCGCCGGCAGGCTTGGACTTGAGCCGGAGGTGAGCGCCGACCCCGAAGTGGTGGCGCGCGCGCCCATCGTCATACTGCCGGGGGTCGGAGCCTTCGGCCCCGCTATGGAAAAGCTCGCGAATGCGGGCCTCGACCGCGCGATGCGCGCGCGTGTCGGCGCCGGGCTTCCCACCGCGGGCATCTGCCTCGGCATGCAGCTCTTCTTCGAGGAGAGCGAGGAGTCCGAGAGCGTGCCCGGTCTCGGCATCTTGAAAGGAAAAGTGACGCGGCTCGCGGGAAGGCTCCCCCTGCCCCAGCTCGGCTGGAACAGAATCGAGCCGGAGGCTAGCGCGCGCCTCCTGGAACCGGGCTGGGTCTACTTCGCAAATAGCTACGGGGTGGACGCCGTGAATTTCCGCGCTCCCGATGGCAGCGCGGCAGCCGATGCCGCCGATGTGACCGACACCGCAGGTGTGCCCGGTTTAAGCAACCTGGCCAGCACGCGGCCAGGCGGAGCGCAGTTCAGCACCGCCTCCGCGAGCACCATCTACGGCGCGCCATTCATCTCCGCCATCGAAGGCTGGCGAGACGGAAAACCCAATCTCCTCCTTTGCCAGTTCCACCCCGAGCTCTCGGGTCCCTTCGGCACAGCGCTCTTCGCGCGCTGGCTCGAACTCAATAGATTAAGGAGCCTGCAATGAGCGGACTGGCGGTTCGAATCATACCCTGCCTCGACTTCAAAGATGGCAGGGTCGTCAAGGGCATCAAGTTTGAAAACCTCGTCGATTCGGGCGACCCCCTCGAACGCGCCCTCGTCTATGAGGAACAGGGCGCCGACGAGCTCACTTTTCTCGACATAAGCGCAACCGTCGAAGGGAGAAAGACAATGGCGGCCGAAGTGGCGCGCATCCGGTTGCGGCTCTCGATTCCCATCACGGTGGGCGGCGGAATCGGATCGATCGGCGACGCCGGGCGTCTCCTCGAATCGGGAGCGGACCGAGTGTCGGTAAACAGCGCCGCTGTGCGCAACCCCTCCATCGTCGACGAGATCGCCCGGCAGTTCGGCGTGCAGTGCGCGGTGGTCGCCATCGACGCGGCGAAAAACGACGCGATGCCCTCGGGCTACGAGGTCAAGATCGCCGCGGGCGTGGTGCCCACGGGGCTCGACGCGGTAGCGTGGGCGCGCGAGGCCGCGTCAAGAGGCGCGGGCGAAATTCTCCTGACCTCGATCGACCGCGACGGCACGAGCCTCGGCTACGAGTGCGAACTCACTCGCCGCGTCGCGCGCGCGGTGGGCATTCCTGTCGTCGCCTCGGGAGGTGCCTCGAAACTCGAGCACTTTCTCGAGGGATACCGGAGCGGCGCCTCGGCCCTCCTCGCCGCGGGCATCTTTCACCGTGGTGAAGTATCAATATCTGAAATTAAAAATTACCTTGCATCGCACAACGTGGAGGTGAGACTATGATCGTCCCCAGCATCGATATCATGAAGGGCCGCGCGGTGCAGCTGCGCGGAGGAAAGCAGGCGCCGCTCGACGCGGGAGATCCGCTTGAGCTCGCAGAACGCTACTCGAGGGTGGGCGAATTCGCGGTGGTCGACCTCGACGCCGCGATGGGAAAAGGCTCGAACCGCGACCTCGTCCTCAGCCTGTGCAAAAACTACGATGTGAGAGTCGGAGGCGGCATTCGGACGATCGAACTCGCGCTCGAGTACCTCAACGCGGGCGCCAGAAAAATCATGCTGGGCACCGCCGCGACGCCTGAATTCCTCTCGAACCTGCCGAAGGAACGGCTCATCGCCGCGCTCGACAGCAAGAACGAGACCATCATGGTGGAGGGCTGGACGAAACCGCGCGACGGCACGGTCGGAGACGCCATAGAGGCGCTCGTGCCCTATGTGGGGGGATTTCTCGTCACCTTCATCGAGACCGAGGGCGACCAGTGCGGCATCGACCTCGAGCGCGCGAAGGCCCTGATGAAGCGGGCGCCGAAGAGCAAATTCACCTTCGCGGGCGGCGCGGCGGGCGGCGCGCGGGGCATCGCGGACATCGCGGCGCTCGACGCGGCCAGCGCCGACATCCAAGCGGGCACCTCGCTCGTCCTCGGAGAGCTCTCGCTCGCGGACGCCTTCGCGGCTCCCCTCAAGAGCGACCGATCGGACGGCCTGTGGCCCACCCTCGTCTGCGACGAGTCGGGCAAATCGCTCGGCCTCGTGTACTCGAACCGCGACAGCCTCAAGTTCGCGCTCGAGACCGGCAAGGGCACCTACCACTCGCGCTCGCGCGGGCTCTGGGTCAAGGGCGAGTCTTCAGGCAACGGGCAGCGGCTTCTCCGCGCGGACCTCGACTGCGACCGGGACACGATCCGCTTCACCGTCCGCCAGGAAGGCGCCGGTTTCTGCCACCTCGGGCAGAGGACCTGTTTCGACGACGGCTACGGCCTCGAGAAGCTCAACCGCACGATCACCCAGCGCATGAAGGACGCGCCGCAGGGCTCCTACACGCGCAGGCTCTTCACCGACGAGGGGCTCCTCGCTTCGAAACTCCGCGAAGAGGCGCAGGAGCTCGTCGACGCGAACACGAAGGATGAGGCGGTCTTCGAGGCTGCCGATGTGATGTACTTCTCGCTCGTCAAAGTGATCTCCATGGGAGGGAGCCTCGCGGACATCGAGGCTGAACTCGAACGGCGCTCGCTGCGCGTGACGAGACGGCCCGGAAACGCGAAGCCTGGTTTTGAAGGCCCTGAGGGAAAGAGCGAATGGAAAAGCATACACTGAGAAGGATCTCGATCGAGGAGATACCTGAACCATCGCTGCGGCTCTTTGACGCCGAGGTCGACGCGGTGGCGCGGAGCGCGATCGAGCGCGTGCGGAGCGACGGCGAAGCCGCGCTCCGCGAGTTGGCGGTCAAATTCGACAGGCTCGACCCCGCAGCGCCTCTCCTCATTTCGCGCGAAGAACTGAAGGCCGCCTACGATTCGCTGCCACCCGAGGTGGCGGCGCTCCTTAAGCGCGCCAAAGGCCGCATCGCGGCCTTTGCGGCCGCCCAGCGCGCATGCCTCGCGCCGCTCGACGTGGCGATCGGGGAAGAGACGGCAACGGCCGGGGCGGCGGCGGATGCTGGCGCCCAAAATGCCGCTTCCGGTGCGCGCGCCGAAGCAGAAGCTGAAAGCGGATACGAAGCAGAAGCCGCCGCGCCCGCCGACGCTCGAAAAAGCGCGCCGGGCGGCCGCCACGGGCACGAAATCGTGCCCGTGGCGCGCGCGGGCTGCTACGTGCCCGGCGGAGCCTTCCCCCTGCCCTCCAGTGCCCTCATGACCATCGTGCCCGCCAAAGTCGCCGGCGTCGCCGAAGTGTGGGCCGCAGGTCCCAAGCCCAGCCGCGAAACGCTCGCCGCGGCCTGGCTCGCGGGCGCCGAGGGTTTTCTCCAGTGCGGCGGCTCACACGGCATCGCCGCGCTCGCCTTCGGTGTCGCCGTTCCCAAGTGCGACGTCATCGTCGGCCCCGGCGGCAAGTATGTCGCCGCCGCCAAACGGCTCTTGTTCGGTGTGGTCGGCACCGAGGCGCCGGCAGGACCCTCCGAACTCCTCGTGATCGCCGATACCAGCGCGAAACCGGCGGTTGTCGCGGCGGACCTGCTCGCGCAGGCCGAGCACTCGCCCGACGCCATGCCCGCGCTCATCGCCACAGACTCCGCGCTCGCGGACCGCGTCGAGGCCGAGCTCGACTGCCAGCTCGAGGCGTTACCCGAGCCCAACAAGAGCATCGCGCGGGCGGCCCTCTCGAACGGCTTTCTCTGCATCGAACCAGACATGGCCCGCGCCGCCGAGGGCGCCAACCGCTGCGCGCCCGAGCACCTCGAACTCGCCGTCGCCTCCCCGCGCGCACTCTCCTCGCGCGTCAAGAACGCGGGCGCGCTCTTTCTCGGCGCTGGATCGGCCGAAGTCTTCGGTGATTACGGCGCGGGACCCAACCACACGCTTCCCACAGGCGGAGCGTCGAGGTTCGCGGCCGGCCTCTCCGTGCTGCACTTCCTGCGCGCGCGCACCTGGCTCGAAGTCGGCGATCCTCAATCGCTCATCGACGACACGGCCGCCTTCGCCCGGCTCGAAGGCCTGGAAGCCCACGCGCGCGCCGCCGAAGCGCGCCGGCAACTTCACCGCTGATATCATCAAAAAATGAAAGGCGGCCCCGCATCGCGCGGGGCCGCCTTTCATTTTTATCGCAGTCTATCGCTTTTTTACGGACACACGATTACATCAATCGATTCCTCGTCACTCCTGTCCACTCAAAATCCATAGATCTTCGAATACTTTTCCCGCAGATAGCGCTCGAAGTAGCGCGCGTCGAGCGTCTCACCCGTAACCTTCTCGACGAGCTCACCCGGCGTGTAGCGCGAGCCCTGCGTGTGGATGTTGGCGCGGAGCCAGTTGAGAACCGAGAGCGTGTCGCCTCCGGCAATCCGCGACTCGATATCCGGCACCTCGCGTTTGAGCGTTGCCCAGAACTGCGCGCCGTAGAGGTTCCCGAGCGCGTAGCTCGGGAAATAGCCAAAGGCGCCCATCGACCAGTGCACATCCTGAAGGCAGCCCTGCCGATCGTTCGGCGGCTCGATGCCGAGGAGCTCTTTGTACTTCGCGCGCCACGCGGCGGGCACATCCTCAACCTTGAGACTCCCGTCAAAGAGCGCCGACTCGAGCTCGAAGCGCGCGATCACGTGGAGCCCGTAGGTCACCTCGTCGGCTTCCGTCCTGATGAGCGAGGGGTTCACTCGATTGACCGATTTCAGGAAACTCTCAAGATCGATGCCCTGGCCGGCCTGGCCGAGGAGCGCGCTGAGCGCCGAGAAATTCCGTTCCCAGAAGGCGCGCGAGCGTCCCACGATATTTTCCCACAGCCTCGACTGCGACTCATGGATCGACATGCAGATCGCGTCGGCGAGCTTGGTGCCTCTGAAGGCTGGATTCGGATCGATGCCCATCTCGTAGAGGGCGTGGCCGGACTCGTGGATCGTGCTGAAGAGGCTTGAGGGGAAATAGTCCTCGAGATACCGCGTCGTGATGCGCACATCGCTCCCTCCGAGCGTGGTGGTGAAGGGGTGCGCCGAAACGTCGAGGCGGCCGCGGTCGCGCTCGTAGTGCAGCACGCCCATGAAGTATTCGCTGATGCGCGCCTGGGTATCCGAGTCCACGCGCCGTCCTTCGCACATGTCTTCGATCTGGGGTCGCTTGCGTATCTCTCCGAGGATGTCGACGAGATAGCGCCGCATCGTGGAAAACACCGAGGCGATCGACTTCTGCGTGCTGCCCGGTTCGAAGAGGTCGAGGAGCACGTCGTAGGCGGGCGCCGTGGGGTTGAGGTAGGCGGCGCGACGCCTGTTGAGCTCGACCATCGCCGCGAGGTGGGGCTGAAAGGCGCTGAAATCGTCGTTCTGCTTCGCTTCCGCCCAGGTCGCCTGCGCGATGCTCGCGGCCTTCGCGTACTCGGTGACGAAACTCTCAGGCAGTTTCGTCTCGCGGTCGTAGTCGCGCCGCACCACGCGGATGTACGCGCGCTCATCATCGGAGAGTCCCTGGACTGCCTCGAGCGCGGTGAGGAGTTCGCCGATCTCGGGGTTCACCGCTTTCTGGTGCGCGAGTCCCTCGAGGAGGGCGAGCTGATCCGCCCTCTCCTCGATGGCCTTCGATGGCATGTAGGTCTCCTGGTCCCAGCCGAGAATCGCCCCTATGTGGGCAACCAGCGTATGCTCTCTGTCCAGCTCGATGAGACGAGCGATTTTTTCGTGCATGTTGATTCTCCTTTCGCCGCTATAGTAGCACCGTGGTGACTCTATTTGTATACTGAGTCCGTGTTTTTACGGGAATTGACGCAGGATGTCACGATTCTGAAGGGGACAGGCCCCTCCACGATCCGCGCGCTCGCGAATCTGGGGATACGCACCGTCGCGGAGCTGCTGCTCCACCTCCCGAGGGACTACGAGGATCGCACCCAGCTGGTGCCCATATCGCGCTTCTCCGAGGGAAAAGTGTACACGGCCGCCCGCGTGATTGGCCACGACTGGTTCGGATTCGGCCGCATGCGCACGCTCAAGATCATCATCGCGGATGAATCGAGCGAGGCAGTCCTTTTGTGCTTCAATCGGCCCTTCCTCGAGCAGCTGGCTCCTGTTGGCGGCATCGTTCAGGTGTACGGCAAATTTCAATTCAAATACGGAGAAATCCAGTCGTCATCGTTTGAAATAAAGAGAATCGAGGGCGGACTCAGCCCCGAGGCAGAGCTTTCGCCCGTCTACCCCCTCACCGAAAAATTGAATCAAGCCTCGGTGAGAAAGCTCGTCGCCATCGCGCTCGACAAATTCGCCTCCCACCTCGAGGATGAGCTTCCGGCGACCCTGCGCGAGGCGCGGGGTTTTCTCCAAAAATCCGAGGCGATCCGGGAGATCCACTTCCCCTCGTCGTGGGAACAGGCGAAGCGCGCCCACGACGCGCTCGCATACGAGGAGCTCTTCTACTTCCAGCTCGGGATCGCGCTGCGGGTACGATCGCGCCGCGCGAAGAAGATCGAGCGCGGGCCCTGCCCTGGCGTGCTCGCCTCTCGCCTCAGAGAGCGCCTGCCCTACTCGCTCACCGCGGATCAAGACTCCGTGCTCGCCCAGATTGTCGAGGACATGCGCAAGCCCTACCCGATGGCCCGGCTCATGCAGGGCGATGTCGGCTCCGGCAAGACCATCGTGGCCCTCTTGGCCGCCCTGTACGCGGTCGAGCGCGGGGGTCAGGCGGCGATCATGGCGCCGACTGAGCTCCTCGCGCGCCAGCATGCCACCATCGCGGCCCACCTCGTGGAGCCCCTCGGCGTGCGGCTCGCCTTCGTCACCGGGGCCGTGTCGAGCGCGGCGAGACCGCCGCTGCTCTCCGCGCTCCAGAGCGGCGACATCGACATCGCGATCGGCACACACGCGCTCTTCTCCGAGGATGTCGCCTTCAAGAACCTCGAGCTTGTAGTGATCGACGAACAGCAGCGTTTCGGCGTTCTCCAGCGCATCGCGCTCTACCGGAAGGGGCGCATCCCCGACCTCCTCATGATGACCGCCACCCCGATCCCGAGGAGCCTCGCGCTCACCTTCTTTGGCGATCTCCAGGTTTCCACCATCGAGCATCTGCCTCCCGGCCGCAAGCCAGTCGTGACCCACCTCGCCCGAGAGGACCGGCGCGCGAGCGTCTACGATTTCGCCCGCCAGCGGCTCGCGGAAGGCCGCCAGGCCTACTTCGTCTACCCCGTGATATCCGGATCGGACAAGCACGACCTACGCGACGCCGAATCGATGGCCGAACACCTCGCGAAGGAGGTGTTCCCTGAGTACCAGGTCGGACTTCTGCACTCGCGCCTCAATGATGAAACAAAAATGGAAGTGATGACGCGCTTCGCTTCGGGCGAGCTCTCGATCCTTGTGGCGACTACGGTCGTCGAGGTCGGCGTCGACGTTCCGAATGCCACGGTCATGGTGGTCGAGCACGCTGAGCGTTTCGGGCTCTCAGGCCTCCATCAGCTTCGCGGCCGCATCGGGCGGGGCGCGAACCAGGGCTACTGCTTTCTCGTGTACTCGAAGGAGCTCAGCGAAGAGGGGCGCGATCGGCTCAAGGCACTCTACAACACGAGCGACGGTTTCGCGATCGCCGAGGAAGACCTCAAGATACGCGGCCCCGGTGACATGCTTGGCATCGAGCAGTCTGGTGAACTGAGGCTCGCCATCGCCGACATGAGGAAGGACTTCGAACTCTTGAAACTTGCGAGACACGATGCGTTCGGGATTATAGAAGGAGACCCCGCACTCGACGAGCCGGGGCACAGAGCCATCGCGCAGGTGCTCGCCCGCGCGAATCCCTTCTCCGAGAAGTGAATCCGGAGGCCTGGTCTCAGCTCGCCCTTCGCTCAGGCAATGGCGCGCTTGCGTGACTTCGGACCGCCGTGCTGCAGCACGAGCTCGGAGCAGCGCATGTACTCGATGATCTTCTCGCGGCGGGCGCTCGGTCCAAGCATCTTGCGCACTTTGTTGTACTTTCTGCGGAGGTACTGGATCGAAGGGATGCTCGTCCCGAAGTGCTCGGCAAGTTCCCAGTCTCGGTGGACATAGCGGCCGTAGGAATCTTTCCGGTTGAGACCGAGAAATTCCGCGATGTGTTCGCGCGACCACTCGATGTTCTTGCCCTGCGAGTAATCGTGGGTTTCCATTCGCCGCTTCGTGCGCTCCGCCGCGCCTTCCATCTTGCGTTTTCGCCAGTAGCTGTTGCGGTTGCGCGCACGGATGATGTCGTCGCGAGAATAACCGGTGGCCTCCATCCAGAGGCGAGCGAGCTTGGCTTTCTCCGCCGGTCTCAGACGAGACTTGAGCGAATTCTCAACGTATTCGTCGGGCGAGGCCGACTCCAATATCAGCTTTTCAGACTTTTTCATACTATAAGTATAATAAAGACTTGCGAAAATTCAAGTAATTGGAGTTATTTCATCTCAGTCGCGGCGGAACGCGATCGCTTCCCAGCCTTTTTTCCGCTCAGAGTGAGGAATTCGCGAGAAACCGCTCGGCCGCTGACGCGCCGCGCGGTCGATCTGCGTGCTCTCCGCGGCGATGATGAGCGCGCCCCCGCGCTTCAGTGTGCGCTCGGCGAGGGACCAGTAGCGGCTCGAGGTGTCGAAGCGCGGAATGTCTTCGAGCGCGAGGATTATTGCGTCGATACTGTGCGGTTCGAGCCCGGAATCAAGTGCCGAATCAGCGTCGGCAGGATCGTTTTTAAGTAGGAATTGCGGTTCGAGGCTTCGGAGGATTTTCAGGGGGCGCGCGCTCTGCGTTCCGCGCTCTAGATTGCGGCTCGCCGCGATGAGGGCGAGGGCGTCGTGGGAGTGGAGGATGATCTCATCGGGTCCGAGCACTTCACGCGCCCAGAGCGCCGCGATGCCGACGCCCGGTTCGATGACGAGCGCCCGGCGCACGAGAAGTCCGGCGAGCGCCTTGCGCGAGAGTTCGAGCGCGCAAACTGTCGCGAACGAGGGCTCGTCGAACTCCGGAAGGCCCTGAACGCCATCCCACGCAAGGCGGGCATTGGCGATGGTGCGCGCGACGTGCGAGCGCAGATAGTGGGAGAGCCAGTTCCGCTCTGCGCCACCCGACGCCGGGTTTGGCGCGGCATCCAGGGGCGCGCGCGCCACGCATACCATGTGGTTCTTTGTCGAAACAGTCCTTGCCACGGTGAATCCCGCCGACGCGCACCAGGCGCGCGCGCCCTCCGCAAGCGGCGTCACAATGACGAAGGCGAAGGTGCCGCCCGGCTTGAGGAGGGATGCGCGGACAAAGGCGAAATAATGCTCGAGGAGTTTCGGCCCCGCCTTGGCGGGCAGATTCGACACGACCGCGTCGTAGGGACCGCGAGGGTCGGGCTCGCCGAGGGCGCCTGGCTCCGCGATGAGGGGGCCCGCGACTCTCGCGAGGCACTTCACTTTCGCGAACGTGCGCTTGCGGCAGGCAGAGAGCTCTTCGCCGTCGAGGCCGAAGAGGTGCGCGCCGAGGCCGTTTCTCGCCGCGTTTCGGGCGGAAAACGCGACCGCGCGGAAATCCCGGTCGCGCATCACGACGTCCATCTCGGGACAGGACGCGGCGAGGCTCACCCCGATGACACCAGTGCCGCAGCCCGCGTCGAGGAGACGCTTTGCGCCGGCAATCCCTGGGTCTGAGGCGATCTCCTTGAGGAGCAAACGCGTTCCCGCGTCGATGTCGTAGGATGAAAAGAGGGCGTGCGACAGATCGAACTTGAGCCGCGCGCCTCTGTAGGCAAAATCGACGGTTTTATTGACGAGTGGATCGAGGGGGCATCCCTGATCCTCGGATTCAGCTGTTGACACGCTCGACGTACTCGTTGGTCTCCGTGTTGATGAGGATTTTCTCGCCCTGCTTGATGAAGAGGGGAACGCGCACCACGAGGCCGGTTTCGGTCGTCACAGGCTTGGTGGCGCCGGAGACGGTATCCCCGCGCACGTAGTTTTCGCTCTCGACGACAGTGAAGACCATCTTGTAGGGAATCTTGATGTCGATAGGCTCGTTCTCCCACATCACAAGGGTGTAGGTTTCGCCCTCTTTGAGGTAGGGGCCCTTGTCTTCGTGCGCGGCGATGGTGACCCCGAACTGCTCGAAGGTCTCATTGTTCATGAACATGTAGTTCTCGCCGTCGGAGTACTGGTACTGGCAGTCCACCAGGTCGACCTGCGCATCCTCGACGGAATCCGCTGTCTTGATCGTCTGCGTGATCACGTTGCCGTTTTTAAGATTCTTGGCCCGCACGCGCGCAAAGGCAGACCCTTTGCCGGGGCTCACGAATTCGCGCTCGACCACGATGTGCGGCGTTCCGTTGATAAGAAGGCAAGTTCCGATTCCGATATCTCCACCACGAACCATACATTGTTCCTCGATAAATAAAGAATTGAGTCGCGCTATACTAGCGCGGAATACGGTTGAGTGTAAAGACTGAAGGGTTTTCAGACAGCTGCGCAATGCGCGTCGCGGCGATGCGCGCCATGGCGGACTACACCGCGGCGGGTTACGCCGAATGCACTACGAGAAAAACGTCTCGAAGGGAAAGAGCGTCACCTCGTCGATCCGCGTTTTGCCGAGGAGCACCATCATGAGGCGCTCGAAGCCTATCGCCACCCCCGAGCAGGGCGGAAAATGTTCGAAAACAGAAGCGTAGTCGCTGTCCACCGCGTGCGGAACAAGCGCTTCAGCCTTCTTCGCCGTCTGCGAGCTGAAGTACGCGCGCACCGCGCGAGGATCGGCCATCTCCGTAAAGCAATTGGCGATCTCGATTCCATCGGTGTAGAGCTCCCAGCGCTCCTTGTAGCCCGTGCCGGCGATGTCTGCCGCGAGGCACTCCACGCCGGCGGGGTACTGATCGAGGACAAGCGGCCGATCCCGAGGGAGGGCGGGTTCGACGAGGCTCAAGAAGAGAATATTGAAGGCGTCTTCCCAAGCCGCGTTCTCCGGCACGAGAAGCCCCCGCTCGCGGCAGGCGGCGCGCATGGCTTCGGGCTCCGCGAGGCTGCCCAAGTCGGCGCGCGCGAACTCGTGCCAGGCTTCGGCCATGCTCATCACTCTGAAGGGAGGAAGGGCGCGCTCTGGTGTGTCGGGAAGGGCAAGCGCTCCGAAGAGTTCCTCGGTGAGCCGGATATTGTCGATCCGCGAGTGCCCGACGCCGTAATACTCAAGCATGGTGAACTCGGGGCTGTGGATAGGCGAGACCGACTCGGCGTTCCGCCAGGCCTTGCAGAGCTGAAAGACGCTCTGGCCGGTCTGGGCGATGACGCGCTTCATCCAAATCTCGGGCGAGGGTATGAGATAGAGCGGCCTGCGCGGCGTCCTGGGGTGGACATACTCCGTGGCGAACACTTCGAGGCAGGACTCGGGGATGAGGGAGGGAGCGAGCGCGGGGGTATCGGTCTCGAGATAGCCGCGCGCGAGGAAGAATTCGCGGGTGAGAGTGACCATGCGCGAGCGGGCGCGCATCATATCGGGGTTCATAGGCTGAGAGTATAGCGTTTTATCAGTGTTTCATACACGGCCGCGCCGGGACGTCTGTCCAGCCTCAACGCGGTTCCCTCGAGGCGGTCTTCGACGCGTTGCGCGCGAGTGCCTCGATCGATATCCAACGCTGGTCGAGGGTCGATGTTTTCAGGGCGCGACGCAGCTCGGACCTGTCCATTCCCGCAAGCGCCGCCGCGTCGAAGCTGCCACCTATCCTGCCCCCGCGGACATGCGCTTCAGGATCGGGCACACCGTGCGGACAAGCTTCAAGGCAGATATCGCAGCCATAGAGCTGGTCGCTCCACGCGCGATCGACGAGCTCGGGCAGCTTTCCCTCGATCGAAGTGTAGTGCTGGATGCATCTAGCGCGCGCGAATGATGGGGATATCCTTCCTTGCGCAGGGTACCCATCAGCCTGCGCGTGCCGTCCCGCAAGCGCTCCGGTTGGGCATGCCTCCACGCAGCGCGCGCAGGACGCGCAGAGCTCGAGCGCGGCGCGCGGCGGCCGCCTTGGATCGCAGGCGGCGCGCGGCAGGTCGAAGGGAAGGAACATGAGACCGAGCACGACCGCGCTGGACCAACGTGGCTCCTGCGCGCCTTTTTCATGCTCGCGATCGGGCGCGCCACTCCGCTCGGCGATGAGGAGACTGTTGCGGCCGATGGTTCCGAGCCCCGCCGCCACCGCCAGCGCCTTCTCCGGAAAACGCGAGTTGGCGAAGCGGTGCCAGCGATTCGCGGGTATTCGAGGGAGGCCTTCGGCCGCCATGTCCTGGGAAGTTCCAGCGGCGCAGGCCGATAGCCTGTCTAGAAGTTCGCGGTACCAGTTTCCCCTCGCGAAGCGCCCTACCCTCGCGACCTGCTTCCCCGGAATCGGCGCCGGCAAGCGCGGTATATCTCGATGGCCGCCGCTCTCAAGAAGCGCGCCGCCGCTATCAGGTTCCACATCGGGTGCGTAGCGGAGGGCGGCTACGAGCATCGCGCCCTGGTCGTCGAGCGCATACCGCGCGCGGAGCGCCTCGATGGCGGTGTCCCCCCGCGCCGCAGCCACGGCCGCGTTGAGCGAATCGCCGCCCTCGCCTTGCGCGGGGCGATGCGCGCCCAGCACCGCGATCCATTCCTCCCGCGAAAGCAAGGCATACGAGAAGAAACCCTGTTCAGCCGAATGCGAAAGGAGCCGGCGCGCGAGACGCGCGCCGGCTCCTTCGTCGAGTTCAAGATACTTCGATTGAAGGACGCTCATCGCTCAGGGGAGTGGAAAGCGCGCGGTGAGGGCGAGGACTTCGCGTTTCACGCGGGCGAGCATCTGGGCGTCACCCTTGGACTTCAGGACATCCATGATGAAGGTCGCGATTTTCTCCATCTCCGCGGGCCCCATACCGCGCGTCGTCACCGCGGGCGTGCCCACGCGAATGCCGCTCGTCACGAAGGGGCTCTTCTTGTCGAAGGGTATTCCGTTCTTGTTGACCGTGATGTTCGCCTCGTCGAGCCACTTTTCGGCGTCGCGTCCCGTGATCTCGAGCGGCGTCAGGTCGACAAGCATGAGGTGGTTGTCGGTGCCGCCGGATACGATGCGCGCGCCTCCGGCGGTCAGCGCCGAAGCCATTACCTTTGCGTTGGCGAGCAGTCTGTTGATGTACACGGCAAAGCCAGGCTCGAGAGCTTCCTTGAAGGCGACAGCCTTGCCGGCGATCACATGCATCAGCGGTCCGCCCTGGATTCCCGGCATGATCATGCTGTCGATCACCTCCGACCACTTGCGCAGCGCATCGCCTTTCGGGGTCATGATGCCGCGATTGTTCTCCTTGTCGCGCCCCACGAAGATCATGCCGCCGCGCGGACCGCGCAGGGTTTTATGGGTTGTGGTCGTGGTAAAGTCCGCAACGGGAATCGGGCTCGGGTGACGGCCGACGGCGACGATGCCCGCGATGTGCGCCATGTCGACCATAAGGTAGGCGCCCACTTCGTCCGCGATTTTTCGGAACGCGTCGAAGTCGATGATCCGAGAGTAGGCGCTCGCCCCCGCGATGAGGATCTTCGGCCTGTGCTCGCGCGCCAGCGCGGCAACCTGATCATAGTCGATGGTCTCGGTGTCGGGATTCACGCCGTAGCTCACGACTTTATAGAACTTTCCTGAGAAGGAGACCGGGGCGCCGTGGGTGAGGTGCCCTCCGTGGGCGAGGCTCATGCCCATGATTGTGTCGCCGGGAGTGACCGCGGCGAAAAGCACGCCCATGTTCGCCTGACTTCCGGAGTGGGGCTGAACGTTGGCATGGTCGGATCCAAAGAGCTTCTTCGCGCGGTCGCGCGCGAGGTTTTCGACGATATCTACAAATTCGCATCCGCCGTAGTACCGTTTGCCGGGGTAGCCCTCGGCGTACTTGTTGGTGAGCTCGGAGCCGACAGCTTCCATCACGGCTCTGGATGTGTAATTCTCGCTCGCGATGAGTTCAAGCTTGTCGCGCTGGCGCGCGCGCTCCGCCTCCATCGCCGCGAAGAGTTCCGGATCCAAGGACTGAATGTACGACATATCTCCTCCCTAGGCCATTCTACCACAGAGGCCATCGGCATTACTACAAATGCCAGCGGATCATGGCACGGCTTGCGGTAGGGATTGCGGCGCGGGTTTGGGCGCGGCGCTGGATGCGGCGCTGGGCGCGGCTTGTTCTTCGCGCCTCGGTCCGCTCCAGGTCGAGGAATAGTTGACCCCAGCCGCCACCTCATCGTAGTCGAAGAGCGACCACGGGATGCTCGACTTCTTCACCGCGCCTGGCTGAACTGGAGGGAGCGCGCGGTAGCCCGAAGCCATCTCGATGTGCCGGTCGTCGATTCCTCGGTAGTAGACGAGGCGGTCGGAGAACCCTCCTGAGAATCCTTGCGGGCCCTTTCCTACCGCCAGCGCGGGATCGAAGGGAATCCAACCGATGCCGAGCAAAAAATACTCTGCCCAGTAGTGCGGGATGAGCGAGGCGCCCTCCCCCGCTAAAAACCCTGATACCGGCAGGCTGGGAATGCCGAGCGCGCGCAGCAGCGCGCAATCGAGCAAGACAAGCGCCCGCATGTCGCCGCTTTTCGAACTCAACGCGGCGCGCGGATCTCCCGGGTCGCCGAATCGGGGTTCGCCAGTTTGTGAACCGGCGCGCTCAGGCTGAAGCGCGATCGGAGGGTGCGAGGAAGGCGGCATCTGTTTCGCCGTGGCTGTACCGATCACTGCAAAATTGGAGAACACCCACTGCGAGGCAAGCGCGATCTGCCGGAAAGTATTCTTGTCCTTCTTACGAATTGAGGCCGCGGCTGCGGTGATCTGGGGGTCACCAGAAGGCACGATTGCATCCGCGCTGAGGTAGGGCGCCAAGAAGCGCGGCGCTGTCGCGCCAAAGGACTGAATCGAACCTGTCGCGATGTCTGCCTTCGTGGCCGATACCTCGATTGTGTAGTTCCGGGCGATCTCCACAGCGCGCGCCCCGAGCTGCGCCGCGGTGAACTTGAACTCCTGCCACGCGTCCGAACTCGCTCCGAGTTGATCCGATCCCCGCGCGATTTCGATCGAAACGCTCTGCTGGCCCGACGAGAGAGGAACGGGCATGAAAATCGAGAGACTCCCATCCGGCGCGACACTGCCGACTTTCAAGCTCACTGAATCGCTGAGGGTGTACGACGCCGCGTCGCCTCTCTGGAGCCGTCCTGGCGCGCGTGAGATCGAGATCGGATAGGTGTTGGAGCTTCCAACCTTCGTCCGAACGAAGATGTAACCATTTTCAGCGCCTGAGGGAATCCTCACGTCGATCGAGGTGTCGCTCCAGCGCTCAACGAGGAGGTCTCCCGATCCAACCCTGATAAAATTGGCCGAATCTTCGGTGTCGAGGGTCGAGATCGAGGGCACTTTAGAGAAGTAGAGCGCCGAGTCCGGATCCGGATCGCCGAAGTGCGACCCTCGGAGCGCGATCAATTTTCCAATCTGCAGTCCCGACGATGGCACCGCGCTCGCGATGTTCGGGTGGAACTCGAGCGCCTCGCGAGGCGTCGCGGTGAGCGGAACTCTGGACACGTCGGCGATCATGAGAGGGTTCGAGACGAGTCCCGAGGCGGTCCGCACCTGAACGCCGGCCTGATCGATGTCGTTCGGCATGCGGAAAGAGATGAAATCGGGGCTCCATACCTGGATGGAGTGTTCCTGAAGCGGAATGCCGTCGAAGAGGAGGGAGCCTGGCGCGCGTCCGAAGTTGCGGCCGACCACCGAGACTACATCGTTGGCGGAAGGAGTCGGAGGGTCGATCGCCGTCAATTCAGGATTGAAGATGGCGAGCAGGAGAAGGGCAACGCCGGCGAGAATCAGGATCGCGAGCAGCCCCGCGATGAGCATCGGTCGCCGCTTCATCGATCACTTCTGATTGACAAGAATCTCGATGACCGCGGGCGAGCCCTGCTTGGCATCTCCGCCCATGGGGTAATAGTAGAACACCGATCCGAGCGGAATCCTGATAGTGTGCACCGAGGTGTTGAGCTGGATCGAGTTGTCGGGGCTTCGGGCGTACACCTGGTTTTGCACGAGAAGCGTGAGCGTCTTCTTTGCCAGTTCGATCGGCATGAAGATTATCATCGCGATGAGCTGATCCCCTTGAATCTTGATGCCGAGCGACGCGGCGAGGCTCACCTCGCGCACGATGGGGGCATTCCATGCCGGGGCGCTGTCCTTCGCGGAGGGAGATTGCTGGGTCGATTTTGAGTCTTGGGAGCGCAGGGAGGCGGATTGAATCGCCCCGACCATCGCCGGGGTGAGCATGAAGGCGGTGCGAAGCTGAAATTGAAAGGCGGGGACATTCGCGGGCGCGCCGGGTGCCTGAGAGTTCTGGGACTCAGGAGGTATCGGCGACGGCGCAAGCGGGCCATTGGGCGACGCGGGTGAAGGCGGCGATGTTGGCACAGGCTGCGCCTGGGCAAAAGCCCAGACCGCGGCGAGTAGCAAAAACGCCACGAGCGCAAGGTCCCTTCGCCTCATTTAGCCTCTCCTTGCGCGGGAATCGCGGTGATGGTCGGCTTCTGATCAGCGGCGTTGTAGATCACATACACCGGTGTCGTATTCGCGGCAGGTCGCAGCATGTTCACCGGGGCTTGGATGGTGACAAACTGCGAGGGATCAGTCTGAGAGAGCGTCGAGACGAGGCTCTCGATATTAGAGTTTCCCGATACGGGCAATTTCGTGCTCAAGGCGAGCGCCGAGCCGCCATGGGCTCGAAAACCGAAGAGGCCGAGACCGAGTCCCGCGAAAAACACGAACAGGAGAAGCGAGGCGGCAAGGAGCGGCAGCGGCACCGAGACGCGCCTCGATCCCAGAGCGGCCAGCGCCGGAATGCGGTCGAGGAGCGCCACCCGCCGCGGTCCCGCCGCAACCCGGGCGCGCACGCGCGCCACCGAAGCGCCGAGCCGGACCGCATCGATCCTGTCGCCCTCTCTCAGACGCGCACTGAGCCCACGGTATTGGGCGACTCGCGCGCGACACTGTTCACACTCGTGGAGATGCTCTTCGATCCGCTCATCCCAGGGCGACGGCACTTCGCCATCGACATAGGCGGCGAGCAGGGTTGTATCAGGACACATGAGAACCTCCAGCCTTCATCTGCGCCAACAGGGCCTCTCGGGCACGGAACGCCCTAACCTTCACATTTCCCTCAGTGATGCCCAGCACTTTAGCGATTTCCTTGTAATTCATTCCTTCGTATTCTTTTAATATGAGGACCACCCTCAATTTCTCCGGCAGCTTCATGAGCGCCTCGCGCACTTCCTCCGCGGATTCGCGCATCAGAATCTCGTGCTCGGCGGACTGGTCGGTTCCCGCGTCCTGATTCTGATCCTCGCCGCCGGGAGCCGCGGTCGCCGAAGTCCTCGCCTGCGTTGTTTCGGCGTTCCACCAGTGCTCGTAGGCCTTGAACTCGCGCACCTTGCGCTTCGACCAGTTGATCGCCCCATTTTTGACGACCCTGATGAGCCAGAAGCGCGCATCGGAATCCGACGGAAAGCGCATGCGCTTCTCTATCAGCTTGCTGAATGCGTCCTGGACGACATCCTCGGCAGACTCCCAGTCGTTCGTGATCCTCACCGCGATCCGAAGCAGCAGCTCGGCATTCTGCGAGAAGATCCGGTCAAATTCGGGAGTGTTCTGGTCATCCATAGTTTGGAACAATCTATCTATCCTTTTGTTACAGACAATGCCTCAACCGAGCACTTTCCAGAGCGTGCCCTCGGGCCTGTCCTCAAGCTGAATGCCTTTGGCCTTGAGCTCGTTGCGTATCGCGTCGGCAACGGCGAAGTCGCGAGCCTTCTTCGCGGCGGCGCGCGCCGCGATCTTTTCCTCGATCCAGCGAACCGTCTCCGCATCGACCGAGGCCTCCTTCTTTTTCGCATCGGCGAGGCTCAATCCCAGCACGCCATCCATGTCGAGCGCGAGCGCGAGCGCGTCGGCGAGCGGCACCTCGCTGTCCTTGAGCATGAGCCAGAGCTGCGCGAGCGCGCGCGGCATCGCCAGATCGTCCGCGAGCGCCTCGTCGAAGGCGGCTCGATATTGGGCAGCGCGCTCGCCGAGCCGCGAAATTTCGGTCGGCGCCCCCGCGCCCTCCTTGAGCGCCACAATCCTGTCGATCAGCGCTAGTCTCGCCGCCCGCGCCTGATCGAGTCCCTCCCATGAGAAGGAAAGCTGGCTCCGATAGTGCCCGCCGAGGCAGAAATAGCGGTAATCGAGCGCGTCGTAACCCTTGTCGATAAGCGACTGGAGCGTGAGAAAGCTGCCCGAAGACTTCGACATCTTGCCCTTGTCGAGCACGAGGAACTCCGCATGCATCCAGTAGTCGACCCACTGGTGGCCGGTGGCAGCCTCGGATTGCGCAATCTCGTTCGTGTGGTGTACGGCGATGTGGTCGACCCCGCCCGCGTGGATGTCGAACTGCTCGCCCAGATACTTCATGCTCATCGCGGAGCACTCGATGTGCCATCCCGGGTAGCCGAGCCCCCAGGGGCTGTCCCAGAGGAGCGCCTGGTTCTCGAACTTCGACCTGGTGAACCAGAGCACGAAATCGAAAGGGTTTCTCTTGTTGGGGTCGACCTCGACGCGGGCGCCCGCCTTGAGCTGGTCGAGCTGGAGGCCTGCGAGCTGGCCGTAGCGCTCGAACTTCGACACATCGAAGTAGAGATTGCCGCCAGCAGAGTAGGTGTAGCCGTTGGCCTCGATTTTCTTGATGAGGGCGATCATGTCGCCGATATGCTCGGTCGCTTTGCAGACCACGGTTGGACGGTGGATGTTGAGGCGCTCGGTGTCGGTGAAGAAGGCATCGGTGTAGAACTGCGCGACCTCGAGCACGGATTTGCCGCGCTCGCGGGCTGACTTCACCATTTTATCCTCGCCGGTGTCGTCGTCGCCGGAGAGGTGTCCCACGTCCGTGATGTTCATTACATGCGTCACACTGTAGCCGAAGCGCTCGAGCATCCTCGTGAGGATATCCTCGAAAATGTAGGTCCTGAGGTTGCCGATGTGCGCGAAATTGTAGACAGTGGGTCCGCAGCCGTAGAATCCGACTTCGCCCTCGCGGAGCGGTTTGAAGGATTGAACGCTTCTGCCCATGGTGTTGAAAAGGTGAATGTCCCGCATGTCTTGGCTCTCCAGTTGACGCTGCCTTCTTGCCTTCTCCGAGCGAAAGGACGATACTGGCATCGTATGGAAACCCTATGGCAAATTGCTCAAAAAATCAATACTGAGCAATGTTTGGTCCGCTACAGTGAGCCCATGAGGGAACACACGAGCTTCAAGATTGGTGGACCTGCCGATCTCTTCATCCAGCCGCGCTCGCTCAAGGCGCTTTCCCGCGCGCTTGCCGCACTCAGGGCGGCGCACTCCCGCCTGTTCCTGCTCGGTGGCGGCGCGAACATTCTCGTCAGCGACAGCGGCATCCGGGGCGCGGTGGTCGACACAAGCTTCCTCGCGGCGATCCAGGCCGCGCACGAGCCGGGCTCTGACGCGCCCGCCTCTCCTGAACGCAGAGCGCCTGCCGAACCTATCCGAGCTGAAGGGAAAGCGCCCGTCGAGCCCGCCTCTCCTGAGCGCGGAGCGCCTGCCGAACTCCTCCGCGCCGAGTGCGGCGCCCTGATTTCGTCGATCTGCGAAGAGGCGCTCGCGCGGGGGCTCTCGGGGCTCGAAGACTTTTACGGAATGCCCGGCAGCGTGGGCGGCGCCGTCTTTATGAACGCCCGCTGCTACGAGGAAGACATAGCTTCGCGAATCGAGTCGATCGAGTACCTCGACGCGCGCGGCGATCCGCGCTCGGCGCGGGCGGACTCGCTGCCCTGGGCGTACAAGCGGTCTCCCTTCATGTCGGGCGGCAGCCTCGCGGGCTGCGTCGTCGGGGCGGCGACGTTCCGGCTCGCGCCAGACGATCAGCTGAAGATCGCCGCGCGCATGCGCGAGCGCCTCGCTGACCGGATGCGGAAGCACCACTTCGACGCGCCGAGCGCAGGCTCCATGTTCAAGAACAACCGCGAGTTCGGCAAACCCACCGGCAGAATCCTGCACGAACTCGGCCTGCGCGGGTACCGCATCGGCGACGCCGCGATCTCCCGCTGGCACGCGAACATCTTCATCAATCTCGGAAACGCGTCCGCGAAGGATATGCGCGCCCTCATCCTCCACGCGCAGGCGCTCACCCTCGCCGCGACCGGATTGCGCCTCGAACCCGAAGTGCTTTTCGTGGGAGAATTCTGACATAAGGGCGCACCGTGCCATCGAGCGACCCATCGTTTGTTGCGTTCCCCTCACCGATGAATTACACTTTTCTACAGATGGGTGTAATTCACGATCCAGTCGGTATATTCGCACTGATCCTCGTCGCCTTTCTGATCGCGTCGTGGCTGTCCGAAACCATGCGGCTCCACAGGCCAGCCCTTATGATCGCGCTCGGGACCATCGCGGGGCAGAAGGTCATAGGAATCGCGGAGGCAGGCGCGGCCCTCCAGGTGCTCGGCTCAATCGGTACCATCTATATTTTCTTTATGTCAGGCTTGAGCGTGAGCGGTCTCAGCCGAATCGCGGGGTTCGGGAGTCTCCGCGCAGGGATTCCTCGCCGATCGGCGCTCCGCTTCATCTCATGGTCTCTCGCACCTGCGCTCATTGGCATGGCCTCAGGATTCGCGCTCGGCGAACCTCTCCTCGGCGCGCTGGCTATCGGCACGCTTTTCGCGTCGGCGGGCGCCGCCGCTTCTTTCAGCGAGTCGGTCCCTCTATACCCCGACATCGCAGCCTATGGCCCCCCCGCAGGCGCGTCGATCCTCATCGTGCTCTGCATGCTTCTCCTCGCTTCAGTATCGAGCGGAGTCGGCATCAGACTCATCGTTCTCAATTGCGGATTCGCGTGCGCGTTCGCGGGGGTCGAGCTCGCCCTCCTTCCCCGAATCGTCGCGCTGGTGCTGCGCAGGGCCCGCAGGCCCGAAAATTCGCGAGCCTGGCTCTTTCTTGCCATCGCTTTTACGCTCGCGTACGCGGGAACCTTCCTCTCCATTCCCGCATGGTTTTCGGCATTTTTTGTGGGAGTGTCGCTCTCGTCGGCGCACGCGGCTTCAGGGCCTTCTGAGTCGCGTGCCCGCATACCCGGCGATGGCATCTTTGCTTCCGCCGCGTTCTTTTCCATGGGTATCTCGCTCGATCTCTCTGGGCTGGGTTCAGCGCCGGACGGCGCGGTGACGATCGGAGCGCTCCTCGTCGTGGGACTTGCCAGCCGAGCCCTGGCTGCCGCGTTCACGAGAAGGATTTCTTCGAATCAAGGATGGTCGATGGGCCTCGCCCTGCCCTACACCGCTTTTTCTCTCGCCGCCGCGTGGGTATTCTTCGAGCTTGGCCTTTTCGATATTCCTGTCTTCCTCGGCTCTGTGCTGCTCGCGCTCGTGAGCGGCGCGATATCAACCGCGCTTTTGAAGCGGACCCCTCCCGCCGCTGCCAGGCCGAGGGGGCACGGAGAACAGGACGCGCCAAGGGCATGTCCAAACCGAATCCTCGTCGCGCTCTCGAATCCCTCGTCGATTCCGCAGCTCCTCGATCTCGCGACGCTGCTCCACGGAACTGACAATCAATCGCCCCTCTTTCCCCTCGTCGTGCGCGCCCCCTCGGAGCCTGAGGGAATCGTTTCGGCAACCTCGGAGACCCTCCTCGCCACGGCGATCATGCGGCTCTCCGACCTGAAAAAGCCAGTGCTTCCCCTCAATGCGGTCTCCGAGAATCCCGCCCGAGGCATTCTGGACGCCGCGAGCGGCAAACAATGCGACAGCATCATCATCGGGTGGAACGCCCGGCCACGCTTGGCGCACGCGTTTTTCAGCAGCGTGATCGACCAGGTCGTCGCCGAGAGCTCGGCCCTTGTGCTCGTATCTCGCACGCAATTTCCGTGGAAGTCCACCAAGCAGCTCTTCGCGATACTTCCGCCGGGCGCCGAGCGCCTCAGCGGCTTCGACGCGGCTTTCCTCTGCGTCGAGCGGCTCTCCCGCGCCTCCTATGCCCCGCTCAGCTGCCTCTCCGAGCAGAACTCCACTCTCGCCGCCACGCGATCGATCGTTCAAAAATCCCTTCATTTCGCGTCGTGGCGAGAGATTCCCGAACTCCTGGCCCCTGTGGCGGGGTCCGCGGCGTCCATCGCGATCATCTCCTCCCCCGCAGGGAGACCGCACTGGAACCCGGCGTACGAAAGGCTCCCCCACATTCTGGCGGAGAAATTGCCCCAGGCGAATGTGCTGGTGATCTACATGCCCGTGCCCGGAGTTTCGGCCGAACAGGACGTCGGCGGCGAAATTCCCCCGACGGAGCGGGACATCGCCGATGCAGCCCGCGAGGCGGATCGGGGACACGCTCGCGCGATCCTTCTCGAAGCGGTCCACGGCGGCAGGGTCAAGGTGAACACGCAGGGAAGCGCAATCGCCGAGGCGGTGTACGATCTGCTGTTCTCGTCATTTCCCGGAAGCGAAAAGCGGGACCTCCAGATTCTCTCGGACCGCTGCATCGACCTTCTTCGGACTCAGCCCATAGAGATAGAGCCTGGCGTCGTGCTCGTCCACGAGAGGATCGACAGCATCCAGTATCCGGTGGTCTGTTTCAGCGCGAACAGAGCCGGCTACCGGCTGAGCGCGCTTGAGAATCCGACGCACATCGTTGTGCTCATCCTCGTTCCGACGGGCCAAAGGCCTGAGGATCATCTGCGATTCCTGGCGGACATCGCCGCGCTCTTCCGCAATGATGATTTAAAATCTCGGCTTCTCTCGGCATCCGCGCCAGAAGATATAGTATCTTAATAGAAGCATCTCAATTATCAGGAGCACGATGATGAACGCACTGCTCATTGCGCTGGGCATCAGTTTTCTCGTAAACGCCCTCTTCTTCGTATTCGCGTCGCTGCGGAAAACCGACACAGTGACCGATCTCTCGTACGGGCTCTCCTTTTTTCTCACGAGTCTTGGCCTCGTGTTCGCCTTCCGGATCGAGGGCGCGTCTTGGCTCTTTCCATTCATCGCGGTGATGCTCTGGGCACTGAGGCTCGCGATCTATCTTTTCGCGAGAATCCTCACCATCAAGGTGGACCACCGCTTCGACGGGCGGCGCGAAGATCCCGTGAAATTCGCGCGATTTTGGATTTTGCAGGCGCTGAGCACCGCGATCATCATGCTTCCAGTCATCTTGAGCTCGAACCACGCGCGGCCATCGTTTTCGATTGCCCAGGTGATCGGGGCTTTGATCTGGCTTGCCGGACTTGGAATCGAGACAATGGCCGACTCGCAGAAATTCAGCTTCAAGCGAAAAAATCGGGAAGGTTTCATCGCCTCAGGAATATGGAGCTGGTCGCGCCACCCAAACTACTTCGGCGAGATGCTCGTCTGGTGGGGATTGTGGGTCTACGTTCTCCCCTCGCTCCAGGGATTCGAGCACCTCGCGATTCTGGGGCCGCTGTACATCAGCATTCTACTGCGCTTTGTCTCAGGAGTGCCTCTCCTCGAAAAATCGGCGCAGAAAAAATATGGTTCTAGCCCTGAGTATCAAGATTATGTCGAGCGCACCAGCCTTCTCATCCTCTGGCCACCCAAGTCCAAGAGCTCCAATTCAGGGGTTTCGACCGCGAAGATCCCAACGATCGCGGCTCTCTCGGACGAGGAATTCGTCGGGCGATGGTACGAACTCGGCAGGATTCCTCTTCCTGTGGCGCGCGACTGGTACATGACAAGCGATGTGTACGAAAAACTTCCCGACGGGTCATGGCGCGTACGCTACGAGGGGAAATCGGGCGAGAACCCTCCGCGCGGGCGCTTCATGCGCCAGAAATTGCGGCGCCCCGATCCCTCGACGCCCGGCGAGATGCGGGTCAGTTTTATTCCGGGAATATGGATGAAGTATCGCGCGATCCACCTCAGCGCCGACCGCCGTTCGATGCTCGTGACGAGTTCGAAAATGAAGTACCTCTGGGTGATGTCGCGGAACGCCAAGCTCCCCGAATCCGAGTATCAGGCGCTGCTCGCCGTCGCCGCCACCCACGGCTTCGACACGCGGGCGGTTCAGCGGGTCCGGCAGGAATAGCGCGCCTCGCGCGCGATGAGCGAGCGGTTTAAGTCCCCGCCATGAGCGCGCCTCGCGCGCTTTGAGTGCGCCCGCCACGTGCGCGCCTCGCGACAGCGCGGCGCATAAAAAGGCCGCCGCGTTGCCGCGGCGGCTCAACAAGGGCTGCCCCCAGACTTCGCGGGGCGGCCTTTTTTCACATGCAGGCGACGGCGCGCCCACCCATCACTGATTCTTGATCAGCACGAACTCCACGCGCCTGTTCTTCCAGCGGTTCTGCACGTCGGTGAAGGGCACCACCGGTTCGCTCGAACCGAGGCCCGCCACGCTCAGCCTGCGCGGATCGACCCCGTTGTCGACGAGCATCTTCCGCACGACCTCCGCGCGCTCCGTGGAGAGCGGTATGAGTTCGTTCGTCTCCTCCTGCTGGATGCGCGACGCGCTGTATCCCAGCATCTTGCCGATATTGTTGCCGTGGCCCTCCACCTGCACCCTGTAGTCCGGGAATTTGCCCAGAATCTGCGCGATGCGCGCGACCACTTTCTGGTTGCGCGAGACAATGTCGTCGCTCAGCCCGATGAAGTCGGCGTGGTTCGCCCTGAAGACGATCGACGGCACCTGGATCTTGAGGCGGTCGCCGTCGCGGATCACGAGCACATCGACCGCGATGACGCCCTTCACCTTCGTCTGGTTACCGAGCGCGTCCCAGGCCGTGAACTCAAATGGATAATCTGTCGCGGATTGTACGAGTTCGCCCTTCGACGATTTCCCGTCCCAGGTGATCTGGGCGGGCGGGTTGCCCTTTCCGCTCCATGTCATGAACGTACGGGTAGACGCAAAGTCCTGCGGGGCCGAGGATTCCACCACGGCCGTCTCCAGCACATCGAGCTTCCACTCGGTTATCCCCGCGTTCTTGTCCGTCGCGAGCCCGAAGGTCAGCGTGTCGTTCACGCCGTCGCCATCGGGGCTGAAGTATTCGGGCGTCACGCTGATGTCGACCTTGGGAGGTGCGACTTTGACGATGATCTTGCCGCTGCTCGCCTCCGCGACATCGCCCTTGAGATATTTCACCACGAGCTTGCCCGTAAAGGTATCCTCGATGACCTGCCCCTGAAGGTCGCGGCCGTCCCACACGAGGCGGGTCGGCACGTCCGAGCCTGATCCGCCGAAGAAGGAGCGCTCGACACCCTTGGAATCCAGGAGCGAGAAGCGCCAGGAATCGATGCCCTCGCGGTTTTCGACGGTGATCGAGAACGACACGTCGTCGCGGATGCCGTCGCCGTTGGGCGAAATTCCTGTATCCGAAGCTGTCACGAAGACTCTCGGCTTGGTGGCGTCGACCGTGATTCCCTTGATCTGCGCCGAAGCGGAGTTGCCCGCCGCGTCCACGCTGACCACTTCATAGGAATAGACACCGTTTGGCACGAGCTTGCCGCTCGAATCTGTCCCGTTCCACGTGAAAGTTTGAGCCTGGCCCTTCCACGCGTAGCTGCGCACCACGGCGCCAGACGCGCTTCGGATTCTGCCCGACCAGTCGTCGCCCAGATCAGATGCCTGGGTTATGGTGACATAATCCTTCACTCCGTCGCCGTTGGGCGAGAAGAGCAGCGGATCAGCTGAAATCTGGATCTTCGGCGCCACGGTGTCCACCGTAACCATCGCTGGTCCGAGGTCGAAGGCGTCGCCGTTTGCGTATTCGAGCGAGAGGTACACGCTGTAGACGCCATCGGGCACCTTCAAGCCGGAATCGCTGCTGCTGTCCCACATGTACTGAGATTTTATGTCGGTCTTTCCCTTCCAGTTCCGGAGAGGCGCCTGTCCAGGCATCGCCTTCGCGCCCGAATAGATCGAGAGTGAGTAACTCAGGAGGGTGTCTGGTTTCGGCGCGACGATGTTGATGTAGGTGACATCTTTGATGCCATCGTCGTTCGGGCTGAACGCGTTCGGTTCAATCCTCATGCTGACATTCTTTTTCGCCGCGTCCACCGTGATGAGCTGGCGCGGAAGGATGAAGGAGTTGCCCGCGTCGTCGATCGACCGAAGCTCGTAGTAGTAATTGCCGTCGGGCACGATTCTGCCATTCTGGTCTTTGCCATCCCAGGAGAGGTTCGCGAGCGAGGGATACCACTCCCATGTGCGCATCAATTTTCCCGCATCCGAAATGATCTGGGCGTTCCACTTGTCGCCGTACACGCTCGTCTGAGTGATGTCCAGCGTATCGGCGCGGCCGTCTCCATTCGGGGAGAAGTCAGTGCGCGCGAAGCTCACCGTCGCCTGGGGCGCGATGCGGTCGACCGTCACGGGCACGGGGCCGGCCTTCGCCAGCGCGCCGTTCAGGTACAGCATCTCCAGCGATACGCTGTACTCCCCGTCCGGCACCGCCACTCCTG
>Ga0172371_10002326_pt1 | contig 30234 bp, 17 predicted proteins | sample Lak12m_FD_114543 | JGI IMG/M metagenome (GOLD analysis project Ga0172371, IMG submission 114543) | Freshwater microbial communities from Kabuno Bay, South-Kivu, Congo - kab_022012_12m | ecosystem: Environmental > Aquatic > Freshwater > Lake | place: Democratic Republic of the Congo: South-Kivu...
GTCCTCGACGTGGCGATCCAGTTCGCCTGGGGCCTGCATGCCATACACGAGCGTGGGCTGATTCACCAGGACGTGAAACCCGGCAACGTGCTTATGACGCCAGAGGGTGTGCCGATGATAACCGACTTCGGCTTGGCGCGGGCTCGGTTGCATGCTGTGGACGGAGCCCTTGTTTCTCCCGCCCTGCCGCCTGATCAGCAGAGTGTGCTGGTCAGTTTCGGGGGCATGACTCCTGCTTACGCTTCGCCTGAACAACGGAGCGGCAAGCCGCTTTCACGCAAGACGGACATCTGGTCTTGGGGTGTGAGCGTCCTAGACATGTTCATGGGCGGGGTCTCGTGTCCACACGGAGGACATATCGCCGCCGAAACTCTGGAAGCCTACGTTGAACAGTGCATCGAAACGGGATCGATCAGAATGCCTGTTGAGGTGGTTGCAGTGCTTCGCTCCTGCTTCGAACAGTCTCCGGAGAACAGACCAGAGACCTTGAGACAGGTTGCAGAGTCGTTAGCACAGTATCTTGAGAAACTGAACGGCACTCTCCAACCACCGGAGGGAAGGGCCGAGCCACAGCCGTCATCACATCCCAAAGCATTCACTCGACGACTGGGCTCGGTCGAATGGCCAGATCCCAAGGAATGGCTTCGCTTTGCCTGCGAGGCAGCTTGTGTTGATGTAGATGCTACAGGCACTTCACAGGAAATCCCTGGCGAGGTCTCCGACATCAGTATCTTTCAGCAGGCGTTGGACATTCTAACCAATGCCGTATCCCACGGGGGACGGACAGAACTATTGCCGGCGTTGGCTTCTCTGCAGAATGACAAGGCGCTGGTTCATGAGAAGATGGGGGACGTGGTTGGGGCAAATAGGGCATACGACGGCGCCATAGCAGCGTGCCTCAGTCATGGGGGAAGCAGTGAGCAAGATAGGCCGGAATTGCTTGCGCGGGCATACGAGGGGAAGGCGACTCAATGCCAAGGTGCAGAGGCTGTTGCTTGGTACGATAAAGCCGTAGTCATTCTTGAACGCATGAATGTCCAGCATCCCGATGATCCAGAAATAGCATTTGCGTTAGGGAATGTGTATCAGAGAAAGGGGTCTGAGTTGCTTGTGCTGGGTGAGACCAGTGAGGCACTCTCATTGTTCGACAAAGCCACAGAACACCTAGAGAAGTCCATTGCTACACACCCATCTGCAATATCGAAGCTTGCCCTTGCGGCGGCTTTGACAAATAGGGGATCTTCTCACTTGCGGAACGCCGACTACGCCAAAGCGATCATGGACTACGATGCCGCACTAGCTGTGAAGAACACACTGGCTGCTTCGGGTGAACTCCAAGACCCGTTTTCTATCCCAAGTACATTAGTGAACAAGGCAAATGCTCTAAGCATGATGGGGGATAAGCTTTCAGCGTTCAAATGCTACGATGAAGCCATCAAGTACTATATCGAAGGTGGCAAGACCGGGCGACGGCACTACGGCCTGGTTGCAGCCGCGAGAGAGAACTGTGCGATCATTCTGATGCAGGTTGGCCATGCCGCAGCAGGCGTAATGCTCGACATTGCCATCGATGAGTACAAAACAGCGATCGACAAGGAAGGTGATTTGAGGTGTCGACAAGGGCTCGCAAAGGCTCTGATGCTTCGCAAGTTGATACAAACATAGCTGTCCTAGGAAGAAGTGTCAGGTTCTCTGTGCTGTGCGTGACAAGGGCAACATCTTCGTCACCGTAAGCCCCATGAAGGAGAAGGCGTTCGACTTCGGAGAACACGACGACTTGCTGTCACGGGCGGATGGAGGACCGCCATTGCCGTTTGCCGGGTCACCGGCAAGTCTCGTAAAGGCATCTCATCGTTGATCGTGGAGAAGCATACCAAAAGGCAATGATTCTCAGGCTGGGTGATTGTCGTGATGTCGCGCGTGTAATTGCCAGAGGAAACCGGAGTGTGTCATGAAGCGTACTGCCGCATTGGATCTGCTGTGGCGCGTTGCACTACAGGAAGCCGTGGCCGCACGGAGCCAGTTCATTGAGCCGGAGCACTTTCTTGAGGCCCTGACCAAGGGAAATGACTTTTGCCGCGAAGACTTGCTGAAGGAAGTGAAGGCGCGGGGCATGGACGCAGATGCTTTGGCCAGTGAGCTGCGGTTTGTGCCCGAGATTCTCGGAGGCGCCGGAATCAATCCCGCGCAGTTGCGACGCAGCATGCGTGCACTCCTGGGCACCGGAACCCACGACCAGGGTCCCGGTGTTGTTATGCATCGATCGGAGCGGGCACGCGCTATATTGACATCGGCGGAGCACGTCGCGGCAGAAGTGGGTTTGGGTCATCTGCACGCAGGTACACTACTTGTTGCCATTCTGTCGGAAGACAACTCAAAGACTGCCCAACTGCTTGCCGGTGGCGGGCATGATGGCGAGAAGATCAAGGCCTTGGCCATGACGCGCCTGATGCAAAGGGGAGGTTTGGCCGAACCTGACGGCGTCGCCCAATCCGCCGCGCATGCAGGTGGCGACGCATCGGCGCCTCGTTCAATCCTTGCGCAGTTCGGTCGTGACCTCACCCAGGCGGCGCGGGACGGGTTACTCTCGCCGGTGATCGGGCGGCGGAAAGAGATATTGCAGGTCATTCAGACACTGGCGCGAAGCACGAAGAGCAATCCGATTCTGGTCGGCGAGCCGGGTGTCGGCAAGACGGCCATCGTGGAGGCGATCGCGCAACGGATCGTGGACGGCAAAGATACACATGTTCTGGGAGGCAAACGTATTGTCGAGATCAGCATGGGCGCTTTGGTCGCTGGTACGAAATACCGGGGGGAGTTCGAAGAGCGGCTTCAGCGCCTGCTCGCGGAAGCCAAAGGGGACGCCCATCTGATTCTGTTCATTGACGAAATTCACACGATGATCGGCGCGGGCGACCGCAAGGGGGGCTTGGATGCCGCGAACCTGATGAAGCCTGCACTTGCAAGGGGAGATATCAAGTGTATCGGTGCGACTACCGTGGAAGAGTATCGGAAGCACATTGAGAAGGACGCGGCTTTGGAGAGACGATTCGATAGGGTTCTCGTGCCTGAGCCGACCCGCGATGAGTCGGTCGAGATTCTGAAGGGGTTGCGCCCGAGATTCGAGAAGCATCACGGGGTTCGCATAACCGATCAAGCCATCGAAGCGTCTGTTGACCTGTCCATCCGTTTCGACAATGACCACCGTCTGCCGGACAAGGCCATGGACCTTCTGGATCTTGCCTCGGTTCAAATCTGTGTGCCCGGTCTGAGCATCCAAGGCGTGAGGGAACAACAAGGGCAAGCAGTCGACGCCGAAGTGACGGCATCGGCAATCGCTTCCGTTCTGTCTGAGAAGTTGGGCATTCCGGAAGGTGTCATTGCCGGCGAGGTCAAATCGGGCAGTGGCGCAAGGGTTACGGGATTGAAGGAGCGGTTGCTCAAACGTGTGATAGGACAGGATGCCGCAGTTGATCGAGTGGCAAAGCGGGTTCTTCTCGCGCATGCCGGCCTGGGCGAGCGCCGGGGGCCATTGGCTGTCTTCCTCTTCCTCGGCCCTTCTGGCGTCGGAAAGACGGAGCTTGCGCGGGTGCTGGCAGATGAGTTGTTCGGCTCGCAACGCAATCTTATCCGGCTGGACATGTCAGAGTTTATGGAACAACACAGCGTTGCCCGTTTGATCGGTTCACCTCCCGGCTATGTCGGACATGACGAAGACGGACAATTGACCGGCAAACTCCGTTCCACACCCTATGCGATTGTACTGTTGGACGAGGTGGAGAAGGCGCACCCCAGGGTGCTGGACCTGTTCCTGCAGATGTTCGACGAAGGGCGCATTACTGATGGTAAGGGCCGTACAGTGGACGCAAAGAATGCCATATTCGTTATGACGTCGAACATCGGGGGCGCCATGCGGAAAGGCCGTGCACCGCTCGGATTCAATGCGGCGATGGTTGAAACGCCAGGTCAACCAGTCGAGCTCAATTCGGAACTCAGGAAGTACCTGCGCCTGGAGCTGATCAACAGGATAGACGAAGTCATCGCCTTTCAGCCATTGGCGAAGACGGCCATTTCTGAGATTGCCAGGAAGATGCTCGACGTCCTGGCCGCAACCGTCCACGAGAAGTACGGTGGAGTGCTGACCATCGATGCGGACGTCATTGCCATTCTGTGTGCTGAGGCACAGAGTGCAGAGTTCGGCGCTCGGAATCTTCATAGGACTATGCAGAAGTTTATTGAGATTCCACTTGCGCAATTGCTGGTTGACGCCCATTTGCCGCATGAATCGCGCATCTTGTGCATACTGCAGTCTGGGCGTATCACTGTTACTGCCGAGAAGACGCCCTAGCGAGGCGGCGAATTGGTGCGGTTGCAGTTTTGGCTGGGTTCGTACGGTACTGGTTGTGGTGCGAAGCTGAGGGCATCAGCGGTCGAAGGAAGGAGACGCCGCAAAATGAAAGACCACGAAAAAGAACACCGGGATGAGCGTGCCGGACGCGCGGCTCGCTCCGAGAATGGTCGTACGGAAACCTGCCCGAGTGCTTCGATCATGACCCCTGGTTTCTTCAAGTGTGCTCGATGCGGTAGCGTTCTGACGTTGTACATCGGGCAGTTGGGGCTCCAATGGCTCAGATCGGGATCATGCATTACAAGCTGTTCGAGATGTCAAGCACTGCGTGAATTTGTTGAAATAACAAGGGAAGAGTACGATGAGGCGCTTGCGCGAAAGAATGAGTGTTTCATCGCCACTGCATGCTATGGCAATAGAGACGCACCAGAACTCGTTGCGTTGCGAAAATACCGCGACACTTGCCTTCTGCGAAAGAAATACGGTGCCGCCTGTGTCAGTCTGTACTATGCCGTGTCACCGCCATTCGCCGTGTTTTTGCGTCGTCATCCTTCCCTCGCCAGTCATGTCCGTCGTTTGATATTGGATCCGATTGCGGCACGCTGTCAGAAAGCTGTTGCGGCGACCGAACACCGTTGCTGACCGGGGTCTGATGGCCCGGTGATTCTGCCGTACAGTATAGTCCTTCCCTGCCGGATTCCACCGTTCTACAAGCGGTTTCTACACGAGTTCTTCCTGTCTCCCGGCAAACGATTCGGGCCACGCAGATTTCCCGCTTCCACGGTGTATGTATATGTGAAAGGGGGAAAGGCGATGAAAACAGTCAGCATGGCGGCAAGAATCGGTGTTCTGGCAACGGTGGTCGTGTGTGGGCAGTGGATGGGGGCGGCTCATGCGGAATGGGTTACAGTGCAAAGAGTTGTGGATGGGGACACTTTTGTTCTCACAGACGATACTCGGGTACGAGTCAAGGGCATTGACACGCCCGAGACTAAGAATCCAAGAGTTGCACCGGAGCCGGGTGGCGAGCAGGCAACGCAGTACGCACGAACCGTTCTGGGAGGAAGGACCGTATGGCTGGATGGACAATCCAGCGACAAGTATGGGCGCCGTTTGGCAGACGTGACAGTGGCAGGCAGTTCTTACGCGGACATGGTGCGGAACATGGGGTACGACAAGAAGACCTCGTCCACCGGACCGGTGGTCATGCCATTTGTGCCGGCAACAAGGACAACTCCGGTCACATACGGTGCTGCTTCATCAGGCAATCACCTCAAGACCCAGTTCGTCAGCGGATACACACGGTCGGATGGCACCTATGTGCGGCCGTACTTCAGATCGTCGGGTCGCAGGTGAGATGTCGGCAATGAGTGGGCCAAGGCCTAGCAGCTGGGGGCGGACATTATCTGTCCGACCCCCTCTGGTAGGGTTGTGCGCGTGTAAAGAAGACGGCCTCCCGGGTTTTGCGGCTTTGCGACTTGGCGTGAGATCTCAGGGCGAGGCATGGGAAAAAGAACATGAGTCGGATCTATCATTACTATAACGGGGAGTTCATCCCGGCAGACCCGCGGGAGGACGGGGCGGGAGAGCCGATGAAGACCATTGCGGCGATGAGTATGCCGCATGGCCTTGACCCCAATCAGTTCCTCCCGATGATGACCCGAGCCTGCCGCAAAACAGACGGGACATTCGCAATCGTCGTGTTTCCGCAAGAGTACTTTCTGTCAGGACATGTCGCTTCGCTGCGCGGGAGCAAGGAGAACGCCTGGATCACGTCGTTCGGAGTACTGGCCGGCGCCACCCGCAAGATGCCCATGCCATCTTACCTCCCGTGCCCGATTGTCGTGGTTCGAAACAAGGTAATCCTCAGGATGCTGGCAGAGAAGTCACCATTGTTCAGGCCGGCGTGGACGGCACTGGCCAACGCAACGACCGATAGAACATGGCTGTGCTTGTCAGACCCGCTTCCCGAAGACTGGGTGCGGAAAACGGAGCCGGGCGATGAGAGATTGTTCCGGGAATGCAAGTGCCAGGATGTCACAACTGCACCAAACTGGACAGGCAAGGTGCCGGGCCTGCAGATTGCCTGGGAGCAGGCCACAGATGCATTCGGGGCGGGGCGAGAGACAGACGCGATACGTTGCTTGGAGTCCATCACGGCGGCCGATCCGACCATCCCGCAGGCATGGAATGCCCTGGGTTGCGTGTATGGTAAGATGCAACAGTACGATTCAGCGCTTCGATGCTTCAGACGATGTGCTGAGTTGACTCCGCGCTGGGCGGAGAACACCGCGTTCATAGGGCATGCAATGGGCTGCACGGGCCGGTACGATGAGGCGGAACAACTATTCCGCAGGGCGCTTGAACAGAATCCTTTTGAGGAAACGGCACTGCACGGACTGGCGCATGACCTCGATAAACTGGGCCGGACAGAGGAAGCGCTTCCAGTGCATGCCCTTCTCTGCGAACTGGCACCTCACGACAGGGCCTGGACGGACTACGGCATCGCTCTTTACCGGACGGGCAGATACATGGAAGCCGCTGCGGCGGGTGCGGAGGCATTGAAGCTCAACGACAGCGCTCCGTGCTGGAACAATTACGGGTTCTACCTGGCGGCGGCAGGCCAATACCCCGGTGCTGTTGCGGCATGCCGCAGGGCACTGGAGGTGGATCCGGATTTCACGCTGGCGTGGGACAGCCTGGGATACGCGCACCTGCTTGCGGGCAATGCGTCTTCCGCGGTCGAGGCGCTCCTGCGGGCTCTCCAACATGACTCCGAGTATCCCGAGGCCTGGCGACACCTGATTCATGCCTATCACCGTGCCGGCGATACGGCTCACGAGAAGTCCTCGTTGGGCTGTCTCCGCGGCATCTTCCCGCAGGAAGCAGCCAAGGTGGAACAGGAACTGGCGTCAGGCAAGGTTTCCTGACACGCGGCCATAGGCTGAAGACGACACATGAACAACAAGGCCCCGAGACGCAGACGCTATGCGGCGACTGCGGCATGCGCACTTATCGCGCTCATATCGGCATACGTTGTGATGGACCAGATGATAACCGCGAAGATCCGCCATGATCTTCATGTTGCTTACGGCGACGACTATGCAGTGCTTGCGATGCGCATGGGCGGCGCCCCTGTCAGGGAGCCGTCATTGTGGAAGTTTCTGAGACTGCTCTTTGATTACAATTGCACTGACAGGTATCCCCCGCAGGGGTCAGGAATGTTTACCGGGAAGAAGAACTATCTATTGATGCTGGTCGGCGACAACAAGGTTGTGCGCAACTGCCACTGGTCTTTCAGACAGTGGGGCCTGGTTTCGGACCCCGGCATACAGGATTGCGACATAATCACCAATATGGTTCCTGCCCTTCAGCCGGTGTACCGTTTTGATCCCGGGAACCGCTCTATGAGGCGCGGAATCTGGCTGACGGGGGAGAGCTTCAACAGCGATGAAACTGAGTTCTACTGGAGACCGCTGGCTAACCAGCCTCCGGGGAGCCTGCCGGAGACTCCTCTGGATCAGGGATAGAAGAAAGGATGGCAGCCATGTTGCCAGGAAAGACAATCATAAGGGCTTGTTCGGCGTGTGGCTGGCAAAGCACAAGACCGAAGAATACACATGATTGCTGTCTCGGGTCCTGACCGAATTACGTGAGTTGTACACCTCGTTGCTAACACAGTCGGTCGCACCGTACGGCCCTCTCAGTTCCTTGCATTGACGGCGAGAATGCCTGTTGGCCCGAAGACGGAATGGTCGATGTCGGTGAAAGACACATCTGGCCCGACGAGTTGTGCATCCATGCTGTCCATGCTTTCCACTTGATTGCGTCACCTCGGACGCAGATATTGGCCACCGTGGAGTGCGGGGACATCCTAGAGAGACTCCCGCGCATCTCGGTGCGAGCAAAGACACCATTCATAGGTAGATCCGGCTGAAGGAAATGCCGGCCCACAAGGTTGGTCGCCTCTGGAAGTTTGACAAAGACGAAGTCGATGCGTGGGTGCGTTCAGGCAGAGGGACTAAGGACAAGAAGACTGTATGACAACACCGTATCATGCCAAGTATTACGCCGAGGAGCTCACAAAGCGATGTTCTTCACACCAGCTTGGCAAGTTGAACCAATCCATCTTCAACGCTACGGTTGACCTCAATCCTCATCAAGTAGATGCCGCACTGTTCGCTTTCCGGTCACCGCTCTCCCGCGGAGCCATCCTGGCTGATGAAGTAGGCTTGGGCAAGACCATCGAAGCCGGCTTAATCATCAGTCAACTCTGGGCTGAACGACGGCGCCAGATACTCTGTATCGTTCCCGCCGCACTCCGAGAGCAATGGAGTCGAGAACTTCAGGAGAAGTTCTTCATAGAATCGGTCCTCCTGGAAACGAGCAACTACAACCAGATGGTGAAGGCCGGCAATCCACGCCCGCTTGCAGACCTCGGGAAGGTCGTTATCTGCTCTTATCACTTCGCGCGAGCGAAGATGTCCGAAATACAAGCCATTTCGTGGGATTTGGTTGTCATTGATGAAGCTCATCGCCTTCGCAACGTCTACAAGAAGAGCAACAAGATTGCCCGATCAATAAGGGACTCCATTGCTCCACGCCCCAAGATTCTGCTTACTGCTACCCCGCTACAGAACTCACTCATGGAGCTATTCGGGCTTGTCAGCTTCGTTGATCCGCATGTCTTCGGCAGCGAAGACTCCTTCCGGGAACTCTTCGCCAAACGCGCCGGCGACATGTATGAAACGGACTTCTCCCGCTTGAAGTCACGCATACGGCCGATCTGCCAACGAACTTTGCGCCGCCAGGTCACAGAATACATCCGCTATACGAATCGCGTGTCCCTCACCCAGGACTTCACGCCGACAGATGAGGAAGTCAAACTCTATGAGTCCGTATCTACCTATCTTCAACGACCGGATTCCTTCGCTTTGCCGGCCAGTCAAAGGTCGCTGATGACCCTTGTCCTTCGCAAGATTCTTGCGTCTTCGACATTCGCGATCTCCGCCACTCTGGGCAAGCTCGTTGATAGGTTAGAGATCACGGAACGGGAAATGTTGCAGAATTCCCGATCCGCCGATGTGGATGCCCTGGCCGATGATTACGAAGCGGTAGGAGAGCTGAAGGATGAGTGGGATACCTCGGACAGCGAGACGGCTGTTCAGCCTGATTCAACTCCCGTCGACGCTCAGCAGAAGGCCCTGGCCAAGAAGCTGATCAGGGACGAGATAGAGGAGCTCAAGACCTACAAAGGGCTGGCGTCATCCATCACTTCCAACGCCAAGGGACAGGCGCTGGTTGTCGCCCTCAAGGCTGGTTTCAAGAAAGCCCAGCAACTGGGGGCACCGCACAAAGCATTGATCTTCACAGAGTCAAGGCGCACCCAGCGCTATATCCATGATCTGCTGATTGCCAGTGGCTACGCGAATCAGGTCATAATGCTGAACGGAACCAACACGGAAGCCGAATGCCAGACAGTCTATCGAGAATGGCTCAAGCGTCATCAAGGGGAGGATTGCGTCAAAGGATCACGGAACGTTGATGTCCGGACCGCAGTCGTCGACGAGTTTCGCGAGAGAGCGGCCATCATGGTCGCCACGGAATCCGGCGCAGAAGGCATCAACCTTCAGTTCTGCAGCCTCGTTGTAAACTTCGACCTTCCCTGGAACCCCCAGAGAATCGAACAGAGAATCGGCAGGTGTCACCGTTACGGCCAGCAACATGATGTTGTTGTCATCAACTTCCTGAATCGCCGAAACGCTGCTGACCAAAGGGTCTTTGAACTGCTTTCCGAAAAATTCCGCCTGTTTGACGGCGTCTTCGGCGCATCAGACGAGGTCCTCGGGGCCTTGGAATCAGGTGTGGATTTCGAGAAGAGAATCAACGACATCTATCAATCCTGCAGGACCACCCAGGAGATCAATTCCGCTTTCGACAAACTACAGGCTGAGCTGGACGAGCAAATTCGAGCCAGGATGGATGATGCCCGCTCTAAACTTCTGGAGCACTTTGACGAAGATGTACACACACGGTTGAAGGTCAGTCGCGATGACACCCTGTCACAAGTCTGCCGCTTTGAGCGTCAACTCTGGCAACTGACCCGCTTTGAACTGGCAAAGAATGCCCAGTTTCTGGCCGACGAACCTGCCTTTGACTTGACCGCTGTACCGAGTGGACTCACCAGTCAACTTGCTCCACTGGGGCGCTATCGTCTGGTGACGAGTCGCAACGGCTCTGCCGATCATCCTTATCGTCTCGGCCACCCTCTCGCTCAATGGCTGATTGATCAGGCTCGACAACGCCCCCTTCAACCGGCGGAAGTAGTCTTCGACTACACATCGCATCCCACCAAGGTGTCGCTCGTTGAGAAGCTTGTCGGCAAGACCGGGTGGCTCCAGGTCTCGAAGCTCACCATCAAGGCGCTTGAAACAGAGGAGCAGATACTCTTTGCAGCACTCGATGATGACGGCGCCGCCTACGATGCCGACACATGCACGAAATTGTTCGACGTTGCAGGGGCTTGCTCCGTCGCTCAGCAGCCCGATCCATTCATCGTGACCAGGCTTGCTTCTGCAACGACTTCTACGGCCGAATCGCTTTTATCCGTCAATTCGGCGCGGAATCGAGAGTACTTTGAATCCGAAATGGACAAACTGGAAGCTTGGTCCGACGACCTGAAACAAGGTCTGGAATGGGAACTCAAAGACCTCGACAAAGAAATCAAGCTTACCAAACGCGAGGCAAAACAGACTCAAGACCTGGACGCCAAGGTGGAGTTTCACAAGAAGGCCAAGGAATTGGAGAAACGGCGCAACGAGAAACGTAAAACCCTCTTCGATGCTCAGGACGACATTGACGGGAAGAAAGAACTCCTGATTGCCGAGATCGAGGCAAAACTCAAGCAGAGCACTCAGGTCGACGGCCTGTTCACAATTAGATGGAGGGTTGTGTAAAATGACAAACATCCTTTGTCTTATAGCCGGTTGCATCATGGGAGGACTGATCGTTTGGCTACTACTACGCACCAAGATCGGTGAAGCGACCACTAAGGCGAAGTCTGACCTCGAAGCGCAGTTCGCGGTTTTGACAGAGAAACTTTCCTCAGCCCAGACCCATCTTGCGGAACAACAGAACCTCTATGCTTCCCAGTCTCAGGAACTGAAAGCTTTGCAGGCATCTTTGAATGGAGAAGTATCCCTGCGTTCCGCTGCACAGCAACAATGCAATAGAATCCCTGAATTGCAGACGGAACTCTCGCAAAGGGACAACCGTCTGCAGACCCTGCAGGCTGAACTCACACAACTTACGGCATCACGAAGCGAGCTGGAAACAACCCTCGCCAAGGAGCGAGAGACAACAGAAGAGAAGTTGGCGCTATTGCAGGATGCTCAGACAAAACTTTCAGAAGCATTCAAAGCGCTTTCCTCGGACGCCCTTCGGAATAACAACGCTTCATTCCTTGAGTTAGCGAAAACGACGCTGGAGCGGTTCCAGGAGGTTGCCAAGGGCGATCTTGATAAGCGCCAGCAGGCGATTGACCATCTCGTGAAACCTGTTCGCGATTCGCTGGAGAAGTTCGATGCCAAGATTCATGACATAGAACGTGCGCGTGTCGGTGCCTACGAAGGGTTGTCGCAACAGGTGCGCCAGCTATTGGAGACACAGGGGCAACTTCGTGCTGAAACCGCAAATCTCGTCAAGGCATTGGGAACACCACGTGTACGGGGACGCTGGGGAGAAATACAACTTCGCCGCGTGGTCGAGTTAGCAGGTATGGTCAACTACTGTGACTTCCAGGAGCAGCAGAATGCGACGACGGAGGATGGCCGCCTGCGCCCCGATTTGGTGATCCGCCTGCCGGCCGGAAAGAACATCGTCGTCGATGCCAAGGTTCCTCTTTCAGCATACCTGGAGTCCATCGAATCTAGCGATGATGCTGTTAGAACTGCCAAGTTGGCCGACCATGCACGCAACGTCCGAACGCACATTGTAGATCTGAGTCGGAAATCCTACTGGGATCAATTCCAGCCAGCACCAGAATTTGTGATTCTATTTCTTCCCGGTGAAACATTCTTCAGCGCGGCTCTACAACAAGATCCAACCCTGATAGAAGCGGGTGTTGAGCAGAGAGTCATTCTTGCAACACCAACTACCCTCATAGCGTTACTCAAGGCCGTGGCCTATGGTTGGAGGCAAGAGAAGATTGCTGAGAATGCCAGGCAAATCAGTGATCTTGGCAAGGAGCTTCACAAACGAATCTCCGACCTTGCGAGCCACTTTGAAGATGTGGGCAAACACCTGGGCAAGGCTACGGAATCCTACAACAAAGCTGTAGGTTCACTGGAAACTCGCGTTCTAGTCACCGCCCGCAGATTTCGTGACTTGGAGTCAACTGGCACCCAAGAACACATCGCCATCGTGCCGACCGTTGAGACGTCTCCACGACAACTACAGGCGCCAGAACTCACCTCCTCTCCACCCGCCACAGATGCGGTGCAGAAAGAATCTGCAACTGGAGCGAACGAATTATGAGAATGGTCGATTTGCGAATATGTAACTACAAAGGCCTGCGGGACGTCACGATCCCGCTATCGCCTTTTGTGTGTCTTATTGGCGAGAACAATGCTGGTAAGTCATCTGTACTCCAGGCATTTTCTCTCTTCTTCTCCGGCTCATCGCTGCCGAAGGGACACTGTTTTGAACCCGCCAATGATGTGAGAATCGAACTCTCGTTTGCCGACATCTCTCAGGCAGATATTGACCGCCTTGCCGAAGAGCATCGCGAAAGAATCAAGAGCATCATCAGAAACGGCTGTCTCACACTGGTTCGCGTGTACGGCCAAGAGGGTAAGGGCGCACTCAAGTACCGTCGTCTTGTTCCTACGGACACGCGTTTCTCGGAAGTCAACATAGCCGACCTTGTAAAGGGCAAGAAACCAGGCAAAGCCTTTCAAGACGCCGTTGTCGCTGTATTCCCTGAACTGACCGGCACGGTGACAGCGTCAATGAATCAGACTGAAATGAAAGAAGCCATTGGACGGCTGATGGACGGATTGCCAGACGCCCAAAAGGCATTGGCGGATTCTGATCTACCCACCGGTATCGATAAGAGCATTTCCGCCCTCTTGCCCGACCCCATATACATTCCGGCGGTCAAGGACTTGAAGGATGAGGTCAAGACCACGGAAAGCACACCTTTTGGGAAGGTCCTTGGAATACTTCTCAAAGCCATTGAGCCGCACCTTGCGGCAGAAAGGGCGCTCTTTGAGCAGTTAAATGCAAAGCTCAATCGCGTAACTCAACCAGACGGCCAAGAGACAGACCAGCGTTTGCCGCCTGTCAAGACCATCGAAGAAACGGTTCAGAAGTACGTTCAGGATAGTTTCAAGACCGTCAAACTCAAGATCGCCATCCCACCTCCGGAGCTGAAGACGGTTCTTTCGTCAGCTCTCATATATGCCAATGACGGGGTCGAAGGGCCTATCGACACCAAGGGTGACGGGCTGAGGCGTGCCATCGTGTTCGCTATTCTCCGTTCATACGTCGAACTCAGCAAGTCAGGTTTTATTCCAGCCCCTGATCCACAGTCCCCTGTCGAACCGCGTTATCTTCTCTTGTTTGAAGAGCCGGAGCTATACCTGCATCCTAAAGCTCAACAGATATTGTTCGATGCCCTTGGGACCTTCTCACTCAAGCATCCCGTGGTCGTCACCACGCATTCACCTGCATTCTTCGGCCCCCAGTCGACCACAACTTTTGTGAAGATGAAGAAGAAATCCGACACTACAGTCGCACCACGACCTTTCGGCGTCGCGCATCCAGTCTCCCTTAGTGACACGAGCGCCAAAGATCAATTCCAGATCATCTGCTACGAGAATAACAATATCGCTTTCTTTGCTGACACAATTGTCCTTGTAGAGGGAGACAGCGACTACATCGTCTTCCCACACCTAGCTAGACTGATCAATCCAGAATGGGACTGTTCTCACTTGCCGGTCCGTTTTGCTCGAATAGGCGGCAAGTCAAACATTCGTCGTTACCGTGACTTCTTTAGCAGATTTGACGCCCGCATCCTCGTGATAACAGACTTGGATTTCCTGCTTGGAGCCGAATTCGCCCAGATTAGTCCTGCTGGTCTCATCACGCAGCGCGACGATCTCCTTACAACTCTTGATGTCGTCATAACCGCAAGTGGTGGTGTTCCGGAACCGAATGCCGAGCAGACCCGTCAGGCACATCAGAAAGGTGACCTCCGTGCGCTTTGGCGAGAGGCGCGGAGGCTCGAAAGCGAGTACAAGGCCGGTCGCATCCCCTGGGAGGACGTTGCCCGTGCCGTCGACGAGTTCTTTGCTTGGGAACGCTATTGGGCCAGAAGGGATATTCTTAAGCAAGCTGCCGACACGGCGCTACTTCAAAAGAAGCGTGCTCTCATTGACGAGTTGCGAACACACAACATATGTGTTTTGGAGAAGGGTTGTCTTGATGATTACTATCCCGCCGGAATTACCGGCGATGGCAAGCCCGCGCGAGCTCAGTGTTTCTGCAACACCACTATGACCAAAGAGCAGGCAATCGCGCTGTCCAATAACGGCCACAAAGCTACGGATGGCACCATCGTAACGGAATTTGAAGCGATCTTTCGCGGCGTATTCCATTGAGAGAGGCGTTTGATATGAACTGCAAAGGCAAACTTGAACTGACATGGGTCGGCAAGGATGAACGCCCGCGACTTGAGCCGCGTGTGCTTGTTGAAGATCCTTCCAAGTCCTACGGCGATCCGAAGACGCAGAACATGCTCATCTTTGGCGACAATCTTCTTGCACTCAGAGCCATCGAGGAAATGTTTGCTGAGTCTATTAAGTGCGTGTACGTCGATCCCCCCTTCAATACGGGCCAAGCATTGGAGAACTATGAGGACGGCCTGGAGCACTCCATCTGGTTGACTCTGATGCGTGATCGCTTCGAGATCCTCCATCGACTTCTTTCAAAAGATGGCACGCTCGCTGTCCACATTGACGACAATGAGTTGGGTTATCTTGTCGTCATGTTGGACGAGTTGTTCGGGCGACAAAACCGGATGTATATCGTAACCTTCAAGCAAGGATCGGCTACGGGACACAAGGCGATCAACCCAGGGTGTGTTACTACCACTAACTATGTCGTTCTTTACGCCAAGGACAAAGCATACTGGTCTCCGAATAAAGTCTACACTGGGCGTCAACGGGACAAACGCTATGGTCAGTTCATCGTTAACGTAGGTGACCAGTGTCATGAGTGGCGCATCACTTCACTCACCAAAGCCTTCTCCGCTTCACTCGGCATCTCCGAGAAAGATGCCCGGACGGTCATCAAGGAAACACCCGAGAAACTTGATGCATTTGTTTTACAGCACGCACAGAGCGTGATCCGTACTGCTCGCCCTGACTACGACGCGGTGAGCGAAGCCGCGCGCGCGATGATTGATGACTCTAAGAGGCGTCCAGATGTCATCCTAAGATTGGCGCGCACTGATCACTCGGACATGTATTTCCAGAATGGGGAACGGATCTTGTTCTATTCTGATAAACTCAAGAGTGTCGATGGCAAGTATGTGGCAGGTGAACCACTCACGACCCTCTGGGACGATATCCTGTCAAACAATCTTCACAATGAGGGCGGAGTGGAGTTCCCAAAGGGCAAGAAACCAGAGGCACTTATTAAGCGAGTACTGGACCTGGCTACCGGCCCTGACGACTGGGTCCTGGACTCGTTTGGCGGTTCTGGGACGACCGGATCGGTGGCTCATAAGATGAGACGTCGTTGGATAATGGTAGAGCTTCGTGAGCACTGCCATACTCACATCATCCCCCGTCTTAAGAGTGTGATCGATGGTACGGACAAGAGCGGCGTGACCGAAGCCGTAGCATGGAAAGGCGGAGGAGGGTTCAAGTACTTCCGCCTTGCAGAATCGCTGCTGGTGCGCGACAAGGAGCTCTCCACGAAGGATCATCCTGTCTACGTGATCAATCCTCGTTACGATGAGACGTTGCTGATCCGGGGTATCTGCAAGATCGCTGGGTTCAAATACCGGAATGATGGCCGACTGCACGGCATTAGTAGCGAAAACCGGTTTCTACACGTCACGACTCGGCTTGTCACGCAGATGTACCTTGATTCCCTGGGGGAGGACATCGCAAAGAACCAGTCGCTTGTGATCTACTGTACGCGCCGGGTCAGCAAACTCACGGTGCCGGACAACATTGAGATTCGCAAAATCCCGCGCGATCTTCTTGAGAAATGTGATTTTGAGGAGGACAAATAGCCGATGAGCACCCCGGAACAAATAGGCCAATACATGAGTTTGCGCGATCCCCAGCGCGAAGCGCTTCAGGTCCTTCACGACATCAGCGCAACGATAGACTTCAAGACCGCCGCTTCCGACACAGTAGCGGCAATTGCCACGGAAAAGAGCAAGGCTGCCAAACCGGTCAAATTCGATACTCAATTCCCTTCGTTCTGCTTTGCCTTAGCCACTGGCGTTGGCAAGACCAGGCTGATGGGCGCCTGCATCTACTACCTCTGGAAGAACAAGGGCTACCGGAATTTCTTCATCTTGTCGCCAAACATCACGATATACGACAAACTCCGCTCTGAACTCAACTCGGCCCATCCGAAGTACATGTTCATTGGCATCGAGGACATGCCGCTACCCCAGATTTATGACGGCGACACGTATCCGCGGTTCAATCCGGGCCAAATGCTCTTCGGCAATCCTCCCAACATATTCGTCTTCAACATCAGCAAGATTCTGCCCACCAAAAGGGACAAGAAAGACGAGCAGCCATCATCCAGTGGTCTTCCTTCAGATCCGTTCAGGTTCAAGTTCCACCAATATCAGGAGACGTTAGGCGCGGCCTTTGGAGCCTTGCTTCAAGGCATGCCCGATCTTGTTGTTCTCATGGACGAGAGCCACCGCTACCGGGGTCCCGCCTTTCTGGGCGCAATCAACAACCTCAAGCCCGCGCTCGGACTCGAATTCACGGCAACACCGTCTTACAAGAACAATGTAACTTATTCCTTCGATCTCGCGCACTCGATGGGCAAGTTCGTCAAGACCCCAACCGTTGTCACCCGAACAAACCTGACCACATCAGACCAGCAGGAGATCGAGAAGCTGAAACTCACAGACGGCATGACTCTGCATGAGACAAAGAAATGCCGACTGTTGGAGTACTGTCAGGCCAACAAACTGCCCCTTGTGAAGCCGTTCGTTCTCATTTCCACACGTGATATAACCCACGCCTCGCAGGTCCGGGCCTATGTGGAATCCGACGAGTTCTGCGAAGGACGCTACAAGGGCAAGGTCATCGAGATCCATTCCGGCAAGACCGGCGCGGAAAGCGATGAGAACGTGCAGAAACTCCTCTCTGTGGAGAGCCCGACAAGTACCGTTGAGATTGTGATTCACGTCAACATGCTCAAAGAAGGATGGGACGTAAAGAATCTCTACACGATCATTCCCCTCCGGGCGTCAGTCAGTGAAATCCTCACAGAACAAACCATTGGCCGCGGTCTTCGCTTGCCATTCGGTCACGTGACAGGGGATGCGGACTTGGATGCCTTGGAGATAGTGTCCCATGATCAGTACTCCGCCCTGATCCAGGCCGCGAAGGACAGTCCCATATTCAAGTTCAAGGAGGTCTCTGCGGGGGACCTTCGCCCAGTGAAAACGGTTCCAGTCTCCCACAAATTCGTCAATCTCGGCGAGGTGTTGGATCGGCTTCAGGAGGACAAGTCGCTCCTGTTCACTTCGGAATTGACCAACAAAGATCGCTTGAATCAGGTGGTGGAACAGATTGTAGCCCAGGAGCACCGCGAACACGAAGCGGCCGTGGCAGCGGCATCCACTCCGCAACCGCAGGCGCAACCAGCCGCGGAAACGGCAGCCCTTGATCTGTTCCCCGCACAACCGGCAGCGCCTACGCCACCGCCCTTTGACCCGATTGCTCGCGCGGAAGAACTCAAGACGACCCTCAAGAGCTATGCTGAAGCCAACATCGACGTCCCGCGAATCATCACCGACACATACCCAGAGAGGGAGTTCCAGCCCTTCGACGTCAAAGTCTCGGTCGGCCCGTTCGAGCTTGTCGATCAGCGTCTTCTGGCCCACGACTTGGCGACAGGCAAGGAACATACCGGCGAGAAACTGGACGTCATGGAGATCGAAAGCCCGAAGCCCTTCCTGGCTGGCCGGCTCATAGATGACGTTGAAGAAATTGATGCTGCCAACGATAAGGATGCGGTCTTGGCCATCGTCGATGCCTATCTTGCCAAGATGAATGTACCGGCAGAGAAGCTGGGTAAGATCGTCCACCTGTACCGTGATGTCATCGTTGGCGACCTGAAGACGCAGGTTGAAACGCATATCCATCACAACACGAAGGTGGAGGTTCACGTTCGAAGTGGTTTCATAAAGTTCAGGCCATACGCAAAAGCGGTCTTGGTTGCGAACGGCATTGTTCCATTCACGACGACCGTTCAGCCATCCGACATCAGAAAGTACCTCTTCGAGGGATTTAAGAAGTCCTTCTACCCGCAGGTGCCCTTTGATTCCACCCCTGAGAAGGATTTTGCGGCACTTCTTGAGCGCGACTCCGCCGCACTGAAGTGGATTCGCCCCGCGGAGGGGGATGTACCCATTGGCTACCGTGGTCGGGACTACACGCCTGACTTCATAGTCGAAACGAAGGACGCCAAGTATCTTATCGAGATCAAGGCCCGGCGTGATCTGACTCCCACGATTGACGAGACGGTGCGCGACAAGGCTTTGGCCGGCATTCGTTGGTGCGACGCCGCATCGAGCATCAAGGGCGGCAAACCCTGGCAGTATAAGCTGATTCCGGAAGACGCCGTAGCCGCCAACGTAGACTTCAAGTTCGCAATAGCTCAGACAGTAAAGGTTCTCAAATGAAACTAGAGATAGAGAGATTTCCAGGATAAGCACGGTCGTTGTTCGATATAATCGAGATAACAATGGAGGCGGTTACATGTACGATCGAATACGCAATGAAATTAAACAAGATTACTACGTTCACAACTTCCCAAATGATGGCCAGCGATTTGTCGCGTGGTATGTGAGGAATATCCACCTCCGTGACATGAATGAGACCAAGGATGCGATAACCGATGGCCCTGACGACAAACAGATTGATGCCGTGGTCGTCGACGATGACAAATCCACGGTCTTTGTAATACAAGGAAAATTCATTGGCGCGGCAAGTGTCGATGCAGAGCCCTTGCGTGAAGTCCTTTCCTCATGGGTTCAGCTCCGAGACTTAGTGCGTCTCCAACAAACCGGCAACTCGAGACTTCAGCGCAAACTAAGTGAGGTCGCCACTGCTTTCGAGGATGACTATGAAGTGGCGTTTGAACTGATCACAACAGGCGAACTGACTGAGGCCGCACGCGAGGATCTTGCCACATTTCAAAAGCATCTAGCCAGCTCGAGCGCTTTTGCAGCAACAATAGACCTCGTGGATGCTAACGAACTCCGCCGTCGCTATGATATGGCTCTCGACAAAGAGAATCCCAGCATTAAGCACACCCTTCGGCTGGAAGAAGGTCGTTATGTTAAGATGTCTGTGGGTGGAACTCAGGCAGTTCTCGCGGCTATTCAGCTCAAAGATACGCTTGAATTCCCGGGTATAAAGGATGGCACTCTGTTCCAAAAGAACGTTAGACAATCGCTCGGCCTGAACAATGCAGTAAACAAAGGCATCAAGAGTACGGTTTACAGTGATAAGCATCGGGATTTCTTCTTCTTTCACAATGGCATCACTGCCATCTGCAATCGAATGCGACTTAATCCGGACCACACATTGGAAATGACAGGCCTCAGCGTGGTCAATGGTTGCCAATCTCTCAACACCATTCTCTCGTGTAGTGAACGCGTCAAAGAGGTTACAGACACATGTATCATGTTCCGCTTTTATGAGATTCCACAACGGGATCGCGCAGACCGAATCAGCATTTCCACAAACTCGCAGAGCGCCGTCAAACCACGCGACTTGCGTAGTAACGATAAACGTGTTCTGGCTCTGAAGAAGAGTTTTGAACAGAAATATCCTCAAGGATATCTGGTCACAAAGCGAGGGGAGCAGCCTCCTGCGGACAAAGATAAGCCTCAAGTTCTGGATCTCTCCGACCTCGGAAAATACCTCATTTCTTGGCATTCCCAACGTCCTAACACCGCCTACAGTGAAACCAAGATATTCGACAAGTACTTCGAGCAACTCTTCAAACGCGATGAGGACTACATGCCGGAAGACGCACAAGCCTTAAACCGCTGGATGCAGGAGATTATGAAGTGCTGGGTTCCAGCGAATCCCCTTGGCCTGAACGAAACCCTTCTAGCAATGCGAGCTTACGCACCGTTTCATCACCTCTACGCCATCTCAGTGGCCTTCTCCATCAGTAGCAGTATTGCAGATCGCGTCCCGCGTCCATCGAAGTCGTGGGAGAAAGCGCAAAAAGCCGATCTGACGTCCCTCGCTGTTGAAATTGCCGGCACATGTCTCAATACCGCGCTTGAAGCCGCAGCCAATGAACCACAGCCGGCCAATCGAGTCTTTAGTCCACAGAACTGGATAAAGGCTAAGACTTGCCTAAGCGGTATCAATGCTGCGGTCAGGCAGTATTTCGCAATGCTACCAACTATGCCGGGTGGTAAGGAACAAAGTAAACGCTTGAAAGAAGGTCTTACGCTCGGGACCGAAGATTTTGGTTATCGTTGGGCAGCTGATTGATGTGAAGTAGATTGGATGTTTCTATGGGATGGAACGAATTACGTGAATTGATGCCCCGCTTTGATGAGGCACTTCAGAATCTCAACCTTACTATCCCGGCCGGTAGCCCAATCAAAATGCAGCACGATACGGTTCGTGGTTTCCTAACCGATCAGGCATCAATGCCCGAGCAAGATCTCGCAACCAAGTGCCACAATGGTCAGTTTAAACAAGTTCACGATGCAGCGATCGTCGTATACCGATTAGCTCGGGCAGTCGTTGCGCTTCACGATCAACCTCGAAAGAGACTCAAATCAACACTGAAGACAGTTCTAGCCGGACGAATTACGCAAGATTTCGAACCTTCGTCAGCCAAAGACTTCTTTTACGAACTCGATGTAGCCTTCGTTCTCCAACGGGCGGGCTTCATCGTTACACTTCGGGAGCCGGACATTGTTGTTCAAGGCAATGGACTTTCTCGAGAACTGGGTTTGGCGTGCAAGTATCCCTCTAGCGTCGCTCAGATTCATGGTCACATATCAAAGGGCTACAAGCAGTTGACAGGACAGAATCTGCCTGGTGTCGTTGCGTTCGGCATGGATCTCATTGTCTTCCGAGCAGCATTCGATAGACCTCCCCACTTCCTAGACTTCAGGCAGAGCGAAAAAACCCCTCTTGTCGTAGCACAGACGCAACTTGACCGGGAAATAGTCCAGCTTGTTGGTGAACGTCCCAGCAAGTATCCATCAGAAGAGCCTTTAGATGGCGCACTTCTCTCGCTTAACATGTGGGGCGCTTATGGGAAGCCTGTCAGTATAACCGAGGTGACGGCATGGACCTTCCAGTGTGATGTTGCCAACTTGCTTCGCAGCGACCTCATCACCCTTGTCAACGCTCTTACCTCTTCACCCTAAGTATTATAGCAATGAAGATGCAGACATTGGCTCAACCACACGAAGTGTTTCTTTCAAAGTATCTCCTTCTGGATCTCGAAACCACTCAACAAGGCAAGATCCTTAAAATAGGCGCTGTCTTTGCCGATAAAATATTCCTTAAGACCGGTCACTTTGATCTAAGGACGGCGCTGTTAGAATTGGATCGTCTTTCTGCCGGTGCTGATTGTGTTGTCGGCCACAATATTGTTCAACATGATCTATCAGTTCTCGCTGAAGCGAATCCGCGTTTGGCGTTGCTGTGTCTGCCGATCATAGACACTTTGTTCCTCTCGCCTATATGTTTTCCTGAGAACCCATACCACCGCTTGGTGAAAGACTATAAACTCGTTTCACAGTCGTTGAATGACCCCGTGGCCGATGCCCGCCTTGCCGGCATTCTCCTCCGTGAAGAAATCGAGTCTCTACACGGGATGTCTCAGACGGCTTTGCATGTATTTCGGTGTCTGCAGTTCTTGCTCTGTCCGAGTAACGGCACCGATCACCGTGTAGCTGAAGGCATGAAGCGTGTCTTTCAGTCCGCGGGTGCTGCGGTTCTTCCTTCTGCTGACGAAGGCCCCTCAGCTCTACGTAACCTTTTTGCCCAAATGACCTGCCGAACAGCTAGCGGATATCTGTCCGAGTCAGACTTCGCCACAGACGAGGCCCGATGGGCGTTGGCGTATGTCTTAACCTGGCTACGCGTCTCTGGCGCTGATTCCGTATTGCCGCCCTGGATTCGTCTGCACAATCGTCTCGTTGTGCCGCTCACAACTCGTCTAAGGGATGTTCCTTGTGATGATCCGGAATGCGCCTATTGTCGCGGCGTTCACAACCCTGAAGCTCAACTCAAGCGATTCTTCGGTTTTGACGGTTTCCGAGAAACCCCGAAAGCCCCTGACGGTACAAGCCTTCAGCGAAAGGTCACAGAGGCCGGTATGCGTAACGAGCCACATTTGGCCATTATGCCGACTGGGGGAGGCAAATCCCTCTGTTTTCAGTTGCCAGCTCTTGTTCGCAGTTTCAGGCGTGGCCAACTTACAATCGTTGTTTCACCACTCCAGGCCCTAATGAAGGACCAGGTTGATGGTCTAATTCGGCGAACGGGCATGCACAACGTTGCGGCACTCTATGGATTGCTCACATCACCGGAACGAGCGGAGGTGCTTCGCGGTGTAAGCACGGGTAGTATCTCTATTCTGTACGTTGCTCCTGAGCAACTGCGCAGTCGTGCCTTTCGTAAGTCCGTGTTGCAGCGGGAAATCGGTTGTTGGGTTTTGGACGAGGCGCATTGCCTTTCCAAGTGGGGCCATGACTTCCGCCCGGATTATCTGTATGTCGGTCGTTTCATCCGTGAATTGGCCAAAGATCAGGGCGGGGTGTTGCCTTCCATCGCATGTTTTACCGCCACAGCGAAGAGAGATGTCATAGCCGAGATCATCGAGTATTTCCGCAGAGAAACCGGCACAGAGCTTATTCGTTATGAAGGCGGCGTTGAACGAGACAACCTGCATTTTGAGGTTCAGACAGTCGGATCCCACGCGAAAATGCCACGCGTTGACGATCTTCTCCGCTCGCGTCTTGCGCCCGGTGGCCCTGGTAGTGCGGTCGTCTTCCGCGCCACGCGCAAAGATGCCGAAGAAACTGCCGAATTCCTCATCAATCAAGGCTGGGCTGCAGCGCGGTTTCATGCCGGTCTGCCGGTTCCCGAGAAGAAGCGCATCCAAGACGCGTTCCTGGCGGGGGAAATCCGCGTAATCTGCGCCACCAATGCGTTCGGCATGGGCATTGACAAGGAAGATGTTCGTATCGTGATTCACGCAGATACGCCGAGTTCGCTGGAGAACTACCTGCAGGAAGCAGGTCGCGCGGGCCGCGACTGCAAACCAGCGGATTGCATACTCCTTTACGATGAAGAGGACTGCGAACAACAGTTCCGGATGGGCGCCTTATCCGAATTGAGTCGGAGAGACATTCAGCAGATTCTTCGTGGACTGCGCAAGAACGCTCGCCTGCAGAAGTCCGACGAGTTTGTCATCACGACAGGTGAGATCCTCAGAGATGAAGACGTTGAGACTTCCTTCGATTCCCAAGACCGCACAGCGGACACAAAAGTTCGGGCGGCAGTATCCTGGCTTGAGCGCGCTGGTTTTATTGAGCGCAACGAGAACCGCACGAATGTCGTTCAGGCTCGGTTGCTCGTCAAGTCACTGGATGAAGCCAAGGAACGCCTGGCGAAACTCAGTTTATCCGAACGGGAAGCCGGTCTATGGTTGTCCATCATCGGCGAAATGATGAACGCCGAACAAACGGACATGTTGTCGGTGGACAACATTGCGGCTCTCCCTGAATTTCAATCCTACCTCGAAACATCAAAAGCAGATTTCCCCGACCACCAGATGGTTCGCGAAGGGCGCAGTCAAGAATACCTCAGTGCCAAGGTGCTGAAGGTCCTGGACTCCATGATGGGCACCGGGATTCTAAAGAAAGACACACTCCTCACTGCGTTCGTCAGTTATAAGGTGGCCAACCATTCGGCGATGCGCCTACAGCGCGTCCTGACTGCTGACAGGGAGCTTATGAAGCTTCTCTGTGAACAGGCTCCCGATCCGGAGGGCTGGATGCCTTTGAATCTCCGTCTCATCAACGATGCGCTTCTTGCCCGTGGTGTTGAATGTTCGATGGAGATGTTGCGACAACTCCTCAAGAGTCTCACTGAAGACGGACGGGGGTTCTCCGGACAGACAGGTAGTATGGATCTGCGATATGTGGGCCGTGATTCCTATCGCGCGCGTGTTCGTCGTGAATGGGCACAGGTCTCCGAAATAGCAGAACGCCGCCGGCGCGTTGCGAGTCTGCTCCTTGATGAACTCCTACGACAGATTCCGGCCGATACGCAGCCGAAGGCCGACTTTCTTGTAGAGTTTACATTTGAGGCAATGGCAACCGCACTACAGGCAGACTTGTCTCTGCGTTCCGAGATCCATGACATCCAGGCCGCGATCGAGCGGGGCCTGATGTTTCTGCACGAGCAGAACGTAATTGTTCTGCAGAAAGGGCTGGCAATCTTCCGATCAGCGATGACGATCAAGGTTCTGCCTGAAGCATCAGGCCAGAAGTACACCAAAGAGCACTACGACGCTCTCGATCACCACTACAGAGAGCGGATATTCCAAGTCCATGTGATGAACGAATATGCGCGTTACGGTCTGGAAAGAATAAAGGCCGCATTGGAACTTGTCGTTGCCTATTTCACCATGGACAAAGAGTCCTTCATAATGCGCTTCTTCAGTGACAGCCGGGAGTTGCTGGAGCGCGCAACGACCGCTCGTTCCTATCGGGCGATTGTGGATTCGTTGGGAAACCGCGACCAGATACGAATTGTCACGCAGCCGCTCAACAAGAATCTGCTTATTCTGGCTGGCCCCGGTTCTGGTAAGACCCGAACGGTTGTCCACCGTTGCGCCTATCTATTAAGGGTCAAGCGTGTGCGTCCCCGCGCCATCCTGGTATGTTGTTTCAACCACAAGGCCGCGCTGGAATTGCGCCAGCGCCTCGCGGCGCTCGTTGGCAAGGACATTGCCGGTGTAACCGTTCAGACCTATCATGGCTTGGCATTGCGACTTCTAGGACTTTCCTACAACGGCTTGACGGATCGCGATGGGAAAGAGCCCGACTTCGACAAACTCATCACGGATGCAGTGGCCGTATTGCGTGGCGATACAACTGTTCCAGGCGTCGAACCTGATGACGTGCGTGATCGGTTGCTTGCCGGCTTTGAGCATATTCTTGTTGATGAATATCAGGACATTGATTCCCCTCAATACGAGATGATCAGCGCGATAGCGGGGCGCACCTTGAACGACGGTGACCGGAAACTGTCGATTCTTGCCGTTGGTGATGATGACCAGAGCGTGTACGGGTTCCGCGGAGCGAACGTCGAGTTCATCCGAAGGTTCAAACAGGACTATGAAGCCGAAGTCGCCTACCTCGTTGAGAATTACCGTTCAACCCGCTACATCATCGAGGCGTCAAACCGCCTGATCGCGCACAATCGCGACCGAATGAAGACCGACCATGCCATTCGCGTTGATCAAGGCCGTGGATTGCTTCCTGCCGGTGGCGTCTTCGGAGAAAAAGACGCCATAACAAGGGGGCGCGTTGCATTGGTTGAGGTTGGTGATGTCATGGGGCAGGCTGCTTCCATAGTTCGCGAGCTCCAACGGTTACGATCACTTGGGGCAACGCGATGGGAAGATTTCGCCGTCCTCTCACGTAATCGCCGGGATCTGTCCGTTGTGCGGACTATTGCCGAATCTGAAGGCATCCCCATTTCCTGGCCACTGGAGCATCGGAAAATCCCACCCTTACACCGTCTACGTGAGATGTGGCGAGCCCTTGCCATTTTGGGTAAAGAACGTGGCGGATCTGCCCGCGCGTCCGACCTCATGAGCAAACTGGGGCTGTCATCTGACACACAGTGCGAGAACCCGTGGACGGCAATGTTGCACGAACTGCTTCAATCTCTGGTTGAGGAAACCGCAGATGAGATTATTCCCATCAGCGTTGTGATCGAAAGTGTCTATGAATCGTTGGCCCAGCGTCGCCGTGACGAACAGTTTGGAAAGGGCGTGATGCTAAATACTGTACACGCATCCAAAGGAACGGAATACCCTCATGTTCTTCTCTGTGGCGACTGGTCGAAGGCTAAGCCCGCTGAGATGGAAGAGGAGCGCCGGGTACTCTATGTCGGTATGACTCGCTCACGCCATACATTGACCATTTTTAATCGTATGGATCGCCGCAATCCACTTGCTGGCGATCTTGTCGGGCCATGTTTTGTTTCCAGACGAGAGTCCACCAATGCGACCTCCACACAAATACAGGCGCGAGACTATGTTCTCTTGGGTCTTGATGACGTCTTTCTTGATTATGCGGGCCAACAGGACTCCAAACATCCCGTTCACGCCACTTTGGCTTCCTTGCAGCCTGGTAGCAGGCTGACAATTCGCCAATATGGCACGCGTCCCGCGCTTGTGACGCCGGAAGGCGTAACCGTTGCTCAATTGTCTTCAAAAGCGGGCGAAACATGGAGTGAACGACTTTCCACTATTCGAGATGTCCGTGTTGTCTGCATGATCGTTCGGCAGCGAACTGACTGCAAGGATGCGGAATATCAGTCGCGCCTCCGTGTTGATCAGTGGGAGATTCCTATTTGCGAAATGACAATCTGATTATGCGCCTTTAGGAAATGGGAGGCTACAGATATGGGTAGCCCAGGAAAGATCTGGAATATCAATGGAATAGTTGTCCCACCGGGGACGCTCAAACCAAACGTGAATTATCCGTACTATCACCAGACTCCCGAACAGCGGTGGGAAGGCATAGTCAAAGCTTGCGCCAACATAGTTTTCGGGGTCACCTAGGAACGCGCAAGAAGAGAATTGTCGTGCGCATCGCATGATCTCAGTTTGTTGAGATCGGCCCGACAAGCGTCAGCGCTTCGCTGAAAGCGTGGCCCTTGATCTGGAATCCGCGCCCGAAACAAACGGCGTACATATGCTCGCGTTCGCCGCGATCGCGCCAATGGTCCACGTATTCGGTAATCCCATTATACGCCGTCCATAGGGTCTCTTTCACGTCGGGTTCATTGTTGCCGAGTCCATTGTGAAAAAGATGAACGCAATTGGCCCGGTCTTCGAGAATCCACTGAGGCACCTTGCGTTCAGGGACATCGTCCGGAACAGGGAACACCCGTTCGACATATGAATGCACTTCACTCTCGCCCATCTTGCGCCTGGCCATGGCCCGGAATGCCGCCTGCATGGTGTCGAACCCCTTCATCAGGGCCTGGACCTTTTGGCGGGCGTTGTCGAGCTGCCGGTCCATGCTGCGGGTGTGGTAGGCCCGGGCAATCTCTTCGCCACTCTGGAGCGCAATTGTCAGGGTGTTCTGACACACCACCCGCACCGGGGTCAGGATGACGCGGACGCAAGTCCGACCGTCATGGCCGGTGCTGAGGAGGACGTATTTCTCGAGGACGTCAGAAGCCGTGATCTCCATCATGCCCGGCAATTTGGCAAGAATCCACACATGCTCGCCTTTACCCAGGGCACCGGCGGTGTGGTACATGGCGACCTTCTGGCCGACTATCGAATCGAAGAACTCAAAGGCTTCCACGTTCTGCAGGGGATGGTAGTCTTCGCTCACGATTCCGAAGACCGGGCAGTCAGGCTTGCCCCAGCGGTCCTCAGGAACGACCCCGTAGTGTCTTGGCACATGGGCGACACCTGGGCCTTCGATGGCGTAGAGCGGCACCTTGCGGACGGTCCAGCCCAACCCGGCCGCTTTGATGGCCTGCGCTGATGTAGCTGGCTCTCGAAGCGGGGTTCCGAGTTTGTGCCAGGGAAGTTCGCCCACGTACATCATGTGGGCTTTGCCGTTCTCGATGTATAAGTTGTGAGCCATGACGCACCTCCTTCAGTCCGCGAACTCCCGAACCTGACTCTTGGCGAGGCCCCGGCGCAGTGTGACAACATGCTCCGGCGACACGCTCTGGTTCTCGGGCAGTGGCACATCCTTCTTGTCTTTTCCCAGTGTTGCGACGCTCTTCATGCCGTCGAGTTTATCGCTCCCCTCAAGGGCGCTATGCTTGTCGTCATACCACAGGAACCAGGGCAGGCCGGCGCTGGCGTATTCTGCGGATGTTGGAGGCGTTGTTGGCGGGTTTTCGCCAGTTATCTGCCGCCAGACCATGGAATTGGCGATGTGGACGAAACAGCGGCTGCTGTGCTCTGTATCCCAGTCAGAAATCCTATAGGGATCGTCGTATATCTCCTGGCGCATGCGGCCACCCGGAGCAAGTCCCATTGACGGTGGCGCGGCACACGCATAGCACACGCTATCTTCCCTGAGGCCGCGATACCGCCTTGATTGCTTTGGGAATCGCTTCTCGAATTCTGCGCGCTTCATGGGGTAGGCGACTATCTGGAGTCCCCCCACATCCGCTTTCCCCGTGATCTGCTCTTCGGCGGTGTAGCCGGCGCCCAGCGGCATCGCCACGAACTGCCGGATTATTCCTTTCTCCACACAATACCCATCCAGCCATGGTTGCTCGGGGACAACAACATAGTCCTGCCGCGAGCGGTGGTGAAGTCCATCGGCCCAGGACTCTCCGGAGACAGCATTGACCTTTCCGGTGGCGACTTTCACGGCGAAGGGATATGCGACCTGGCGTTCTTCGTCAAAACTTTCATCGAAGTTGAGCCACATCGCCTCCGATTGATACATCGGGAGCATCACGCCGCCATGTTCGATCCATGAGGAATGTATGCGTGCTGGAAAATCATCCACATGGCGAAGGGGGAACCGTCCCAACCCGGGGGGGAGGGGGTAGTTCTTGTCATCATCGGGGATGCGCAACGTCCGCTGAAATTCAATCTTGACCGTCGCCGAGGGATGTATCTCCGGGAACGAGAAAACCAAGGAGTCATGTTTGAGCTCGATCATACCGACCGTCCTTTCTTTACCCTCCTTCGCCATCGAGGGCTTCTGGTTGTGGAGGGTTCCGTTACGCTTCACCAGTTGCCGTCGCGCACTTCTCGGACCACACGCAGCAGCGCATGGTCTGGGGCGTCCTTGAGCTGACGAATCACATCGGCAAACAACCTGGGTCGTTTCACAATAACTTCTCGCAGGTCTGCCGATACCTTTCCGGCCAGGGCCAGCAGGACATCCGGATCCTCCTGAAGTGCCGCGGCTAACCTGATGATTGTTCCCTCCGATGGTGGTTGCACTTCCTCTCGCTCGACCTTGCTGATGTAGGAAGGCTGGATGCCGATTCTTGCCGCCATCTTCCGCACGGTATACTCGCGGCTTGTCTTGAGCAGTTCTTCCCGCCGTTTTCGGACGTAAGACCCAAAGGTGGTATTCATGATGCCTGTATACTACACAGTATACAGTATCCGCGACAAGCACTTTCTTTCATCTTCTTGAACAAGGACAAACTGTTGATAATGATACTGTTACGGTCACAATGTCGTAATGGACTGTCTTTGGACGGTGCCATCGAGGCACGTCCTTTGTGACTTACCGCACGAGTGACTGGGCTGTGTTGCACGCTAATCTGCACTAGAGTTCCCGATCACGAAACAAGTAACAAGGAGGTCTGAAGCCATGGATCCAGCCA
>Ga0172371_10002327_pt1 | contig 30233 bp, 26 predicted proteins | sample Lak12m_FD_114543 | JGI IMG/M metagenome (GOLD analysis project Ga0172371, IMG submission 114543) | Freshwater microbial communities from Kabuno Bay, South-Kivu, Congo - kab_022012_12m | ecosystem: Environmental > Aquatic > Freshwater > Lake | place: Democratic Republic of the Congo: South-Kivu...
CAGGCGTGGAGGTACGCTATCCTCGTGGATGCCAAAATCGCCGAAGATTTGCATGAGCATATCCTCTTCGGTTGTTGCATAGCGCGCCGAAAGCAGCGCATCCCATTCCCATTCGATGATCGCAGTGGGATGAAAGGGTTCACATTTTGGATGCGATCCACCGAACAGAACCAATTCATATGACCGGCTCATATCGCGCAGGTTGATTCGCTCAATGGAGCTTATTGGATAGGGAATTTGTAGCTGCGTCGAATGCAAAGCATCATGCCATAGATCACGAAATTCTTGATAGTTCATCACTTGCTCCATAGGAAAGCGATGTTGGTCACCAAGTTACATTGAGTCAATTTTACGACGAAAAACACCAGTCTTACAGGCTCTAGATTGCTATTGTTACGCGACATGTTTCCAGTACGCGTCCGATTCGCAAATTGCGCCCCGCCACTCAGGTGATAGTGGTCGCTTCGCACCACCAGGATGAATACATCTTTCCGGCGGTACGTGCTGGGGCGATTACCTACCTCTATAAGGATGTTGAACCCGAAGAGTTATCCACCGCCATCCGCAAAGCAGCCAGCGGTGAGGCCGTGCTGGTTTCACGCATAGCTGTGCGCGTCCTCTTGGAATCGCAGGGCCTCCGCAAAGATACAGTTAATCCCTTTACCGAACTCTCCGAGCACGAATTCGATGTGCTGCGCCTGATCGCCGCCGGTAAATCGAATACAGAGATCGCTGAAATCTTGGTGATGATCGAAAACACGGTCAAAACCCATATCAGCAACCTCTTGAAAAAGCTACACCTCGCTGACCGTACCCAAGCCGCTGTCTACGCCTGGCAAGAAGGAATTGTGTGACGCTGTAAGGGGTGAGCTAATCTGCCTTGGCGGGGGGAACGCACATCTGAAATTTTTCTGTCTTAACTACATTCAGCTCACTCTAGAAGCACTCGAATCTGAAAACCAGAGACGCGAGATCCCGCCGGCAGAGGTCAAAGCAGAAACAGTTTGGCCTTTATTCTGAATGCCTTAGATATCGAAAATAGAGTCCAGGTCTTCGTCTGAAACATCGAAGAACGTGTTGTGTGGCGGCAAAGGCTCACGTCTCATCCATTCGGGCAAACGATCATCTGCTTTCGTGAAACCGGCACGGCGGTTCCATTCACGCTCCATCAAGATCGTCTCCTTGCCCAACTCCTGCAGGTAGTTGTCAGGTACATCCCAGCCGTAAGCTGCCCGCACCAGTTCGTTAATCAGTGTTGGACTGGCGCTGTAACCAAAACCAGAAAAGATGCATGATCCAAGGGTGTCGTATCCGGCCATATTGAGCTGGGCGTTGCGCGAAACAGCCACCTGCCCTTCAGGTTCCGTATGTTTGATCTTGGCCCGGATGGTCAGCCCGCTCGTGTGATCGGCGCCTTGTGCAGATGTGGCGTAGGTAACACCGGTACCCTTGATTGCCCGCGGTTCGTAGGCGCTCATTGCCTGCCCCTTGACTGCCGGAACACGTTCAATGCCGAGTACCTTGCCAGTGGTTGTCGCTCCCATCCCCAGGATGCGCCCGAGTGGGCTATTCCGGCGAATCTCGCCCAGCAACTCCAATGCCCTTTCACCATCGCCCCAGGCCATTAAACCTGCTTCAGCCGCCACACCTAGGGCCGCACCCAACTCAATGCTGTCGAGGCCCTGATCATTCGCTTCCCAGTTCAGACGGGAAATGAAATCCAGGGAATTAATTCCCAGGTTTGACCCCATCAGGCCGATCGTCTCATATTCCAATGGTGAAACGATTGGAGCGCCACTAGTATCTGCGACGGTGTTTGAGCACTGGATTGCACACCCGACCATGCAGGCATGTGAAGGAGTGCCTTTTCCGCCGCGCTCCAGGATCAATTGTCGTAGAGTATCGCCGCTGATCGCATCTGCCTCCTCGAACGAACCGCTCGAGAAGTTTCGGGTCGGCAAACCACCCAGTGTGTTGCACATCATGGTCATGGCCGCCGTGCCAAAATCCCGGTAAGCGAGCGATTGGGGGTGCTCTGCAATTGCATGTAAATGGTTCTTACGGGCTAGCTGAAAAGCCTCAGGTTGAACCGGCGCAGGAGACACGCTGCCCGTATGATCGAACACAATCGCTTTCAAGCCCTTCGACCCCATCACTGCGCCTAGCCCTCCCCGGGCGGCCATCCGCGAGGGGACCTGGTCTTTATCTATGTTTTGAATGCCGGCCGAAGCCAGCTGTAATTCACCTGCTGGGCCAATCAAGGCAATCGCCACATGTTTGCCATATTTCTTCACCAGTTGAGGCGCCGCTTCATAAACGCCCTGTCCGGCTAGCTCATCGCAATTTTCCCAGCGCCCCCCCTCCCGGCTCAGGTGCAGCGTCCACCAGCCTTTATCGGCCGGTTTGCCTTCCAGGATCAAAGCTTTCATTCCCAGCATCGCCATATGCAGCCCGGTCCGCCCACCGGCGTTGGCTTCCTTGATCCCACCTGTCAGCGGGGATTTACTGCCCACTGAGATGCGGTCACCCGATGTTAATTTGTACCCCACGAGTAAGCCAGGTGCAAAGATCAGCTTGTTGTACGGGCCGAGCGGCTCGCAGGCCGGTTCCACTTCATCGAGCATGATCCGGGCCAGCAGGCCTCGCCCACCAAATCGTTCCCAATGTTGGGGGACTGGTTCACGTCTAAGCGAATGTGTGCAAACATTTACACGCCAAATTTCCATCTCAATTTCCTTCATCCGCTCGTTATTCGAGGATAGCGAGAGGGTCGTCGATCAGTTCTGTGAGGGTCTGGAGGAATTCAGCGCCGCGCGCTCCATCGATTACGCGGTGGTCGCAAGACAAGGTCATGCGCAGCACCGGTTGAACCATTACTTCTCCATCAACAGCCAATACCTTGTCCGCAATCCGGCCGAGGGCCAGGATGGCCGCCTCTGGCGGGTTTATGATTGCAGTGAAGTTGTCGATGCACGGAAATTTCCCCAGGTTGCTGATCGTGAATGTCCCACCGCACAGGTCAGTCAGAGGTAACCGGCCAGCCAGGGCTCCAGTTACCAGCGCCTTCCGCTTCACCCCCAGAGCCTGGATGCCTAACTGGTCGGCATTCCGGATAACTGGCACCATCAGGCCACCATCCACCGCCACCGCCAGCCCAATATTAATCTCTGGGTTGGACTGAATAGCCCCGTCTACCCAGCTAGCATTGATCCTGGGGTGCCGGCGCAGGGCGACTGCAACCAATTTGACGAGCAAATCGGTTAATGAAACCTTTTCTTCGAGGCGATCCAACAACCTGGTGCGCCAGGCCTTGAGCCGGGTTGCATTGGCCTCAGCCTCCAGATAGAAATGGGGGATGGTTTGCCAGCTCTCTGTCATCCGGCGGGCCATCACCTGCCACATGTGGTTGGCGGGTATTTCGGTAGGAGCCGCGGCCGGGATTTGCATCACTGGTAGAGATGCGCCAGTTGATGCCATTCCAGCGCCAGGCTGGTTTGCATGTGCTTCGACAGCCTTGATGATATCCTCGGCCAGCAGCGCTCCCCCCTGGCCGCTGCCGGGCAGGCCGTGCAGGTCAATATTGTGCTCGCGAGCCAGCCGGCGGGCTTTGGGAGAAGCTGTTTTCCTGCCCACTTGAGTTTGCAGGGCGGCTTCCTGTTTGGCCAGATAAGCCAGCACGTCTTCTTTTTGAATCCGCTTACCGGTGCAGGGAACCTGGCTGAGATCGAGTCTGTGCTCTTCTGCGATCCGGGCTGCCAGCGGACTGGCCAGTTTGACGTTGGCGGCTGCACTGGACGAGACGCTATCTGGCGTTTGGACAGCCACAGCACATGAAATGGGTGTCTCAAGCTCTAGCGCCAGCGCGGCCGGTAATGGTACTGCCTCGGCTTCGTTCACAATCAGCGCGATCACTTTCCCCACCGGGACATCGTCGCCGTCTCGGGCAGTCACGTTCACCAGCTTCCCTGTTGTTGTCGCCTCAAGCTCCACCGTAGCCTTATCGGTCTCCACCACCAAGACCGGCTGGCCTTTTACCACGGTCTGCCCCTCCTTAGCCAGCCACTCAACAATCTTGCCAAATTCCTGGTTCATGCCCAGAGCAGGCATAAAAATTTCGGTCGGCATGTTAGCTCTCCTCGGCGTCCTGGATTAAACGCGCCCGCACAGTGTCTTGGCCAACTCGATCACCTGTTCCGAATTTGGCACGGTGGCATCTTCCAACGGCGGCGAGAACGGCACCGGCACATCCATGGCGCCTAAACGCTTCACCGGCGCGTCCAGGTAGTAAAAAGCGCCGTCGGCAATGATTGAAGCTAGTTCGGCGGTCACGCCGTAGCCAAGATGGCCTTCGTCGATTACAATCGCCCGGCTGGTCTTCTTCGCGGATTTGATCAGGGTTTCGGCATCCAAAGGTTTAAGCGTGCGTGGATCGATCACCTCTGCGGAAATGCCCAAAGCAGATAAGATCTCGGCTGCTTCTAACGCCACCTGAACCATGCTGCTCGTACCTACTAAAGTGATATCCGTCCCAGCCCGTTTGATGTCAGCCACCCCGAACGGCAGGGTATATTCGCCTTCTGGTACAAGCCCCTTCTGCTGGAACAGCATCTTGTCCTCGAAGATTACCACCGGGTTGTCGTCACGAATGGCAGATTTCATCAAACCTTTGGCGTCGTACGGAGTGGAGGGGATAACCACCTTCAAACCAGGCACATGGCACAGCCAGGCGTGCAGGGACTGCGAGTGCTGAGCGCCCGAACGCCGGGTGGCCCCCAGGGTTGTTCGAAAAACCATGGGTACCTTCAATGTGCCGCCCGACATATAGTGGATCTTCGCTGCCTGGTTGACCATCTGATCCATGGTCAGGGTGATGAAATCGCCGAACATGATGTCCACGATCGGGCGCATACCGGTCATGGCTGCGCCTACGCCTATTCCGGCAAACCCGGCTTCAGAGATGGGCGTATCGATGATCCGCTGGGGACCGAACTCCTCTACCAGGCCCTTTAGCACTTTGAAAGTGGTTCCCGCTTCGGCGATATCCTCACCGATCATAAAGACGGTTGGATCGCGGCGCATCTCTTCGGAGATGGCTTCATTCACCGCCTTGCCAAATGTAATCTCGCGCATGTTCTCAAGCGTAGACATGTTGATCCACCTCGCTGACATCCGGAAAGGGAGCGTTGAGTGCGAATTCCACCGCTTCAGCCACTTCCTTCTCGATCTCCTTTTCAATTTGTTCAAAGATCGGTGCATCAGCCAGCGTGTTTTCGACCATCCATTGAGCCAGGGTCTTCAATGGGTCGTGTTCTATCATCCAGTAGTTTTCTTCATCTTTTGAACGGTAGTAGGCCCGGTCGATATCGCCAACGTGGTGCCCGCGGTAGCGGTAGGTATGGCAGAGCAAGAACCCTGGGCCTTTTCCGGCCCGGGCGCGTTGGACCAACCCGGCAGCGGCGTCATAGACGGCGCGCACGTTCTGACCATCGACTTCTAAGGCGTGCACACCAAAAGCCTGGGGACGGCCCAGCAGGGCGCCGGCGGAGGTTTCGGAGAAATGGGTGTATTCGTTGTACAGGTTATCCTCGCATATGTAGATCACAGGCAGGCTCCATAGTTGGGCCATGTTCATGACTTCATAGAGCAGCCCTTCGCCCAGGGCGCCTTCGCCAAAGAAGCATACCGCTACCTGGTCACTGCCGCGCATCTTGATGGAAAGGCCTGCTCCGGTAGCGATCCCGGCGCTGCCGCCCACAATGGCGTTGGCGCCCAGGTTATTGCGCTCCGTGTCGGCAATATGCATGGAGCCGCCTTTTCCGCGACAGTAGCCCGCCTGCTTGCCCAGCAGCTCCGCAAACATACGTTTGAGTCCGGCGCCCTTTGCCAGGCAGTGTCCGTGTCCGCGGTGTGTGCTGGTAATGTAGTCTGCGTCACCCAGCGTTTCGCACACGCCCACAGCCACGGCTTCTTCGCCAATGTACAGGTGGGTCAGGCCGGGCATCTGCCGACGCAGGTAGAGCTGGTTGGCCTGCTCTTCGAAGGCCCGGATTTTGTACATCTGCTGGTAGAAATGCAGAAGAATTTCGGGATCGCTGCAGTTTTTCATGGTTGGTTCTCCTAGTACATGCAAATGCCCGCCGAGCAGTTAAGGTCCTCGCCGGTGGTTGAACCAGATAAATCGGAGGCCAGGAAAACCGCTGCCTGTGCCACGTTCTCCGGTGGCACGAATTGCCCCAGAGGCGAAGCGTCGGCCATGCGCTTGCGAGCGGCTTCAACTGTGATGCCCTCCTGCTGGGCTTGAGTCTCGAAGACCCATTTCAGCCGCTCGCCCTCCATCGGTCCCGGTGAAATCACGTTTACCCGGATGCCATACGGGCCTACTTCCCACGCCAGGGTGCGGGACATTCCCACCAGGGCGAGCTTGGAGGTGGCATACGCGGTGCGGTTGACCAACACCCGCTTGCCGGTCATCGAGCCGATGATGATCACCGAACCAGAACGCTGCTGGATCATCCCCGGCAGGAAAGCCCGGCAGCAGTAGAAAACGCCCATGGTGTTGATATCCAGGCACTCACGCCAGGCTGCTGGGTCAACCTCCCAAAGAGGGGCGGAAGGCCCGCCGATAGCAGCGTTGTTTACCAGGATGTCCACCCGTCCGAAATGCTCTACAGCTTTACGCGCGCAGGCTTCCACGCTTTCCAGGTTCGCAATATCAACTTCTACTGATAGCGCTTTTCGTCCCTGGCGCTCGATATCCTCTTGGATGGCATGGAGTGGATCGGTGAACCGGTCGACCAGGACGATGTGCGCTCCCGCGCGCGCAAAAGCCATGGCAATGTATGTGCCCAGGCCGCGCGCGCTGCCTGTTACTACAGCGACTTTGTCTTGCAGCATGTTAATAAGACACCTCCCGAGTGAAGATCACTTACGCCGCATACCGGCAGTGGTTGTCCTTGGTGGCAGGCAATAGCTAAGCCACAACGAGGTTGGAGATATCGCGCTGGCGATCTTCCAGCAGTGGAAGGATGTTCGCCTCGATAATCTCTTCGAAATGGGTTGTTTCCCGACGGGCTATCAGGGCATTTTTATCATTACGTTCCATTCGATGGTTTTTCATGATGCTTCGCTACAAGGGTAATCATAGCGCTGCTCCTTCTGTGGGCGAGAAACCTGTTCAGGCCATAAGGATATCGTTAATGGATATATTTCTGTCTTATTAGAAAATTGCCTCTTTATCTATTATCGATAATCGATTATAATTATATTATACCATGAATTTTTATTAATAACAGATATTTTCTTGTCTCAAGGGAAAGGCAGTCTTGCGAATGAGAACCGTGGCGGTGCTGGGTGCTTTGGATACAAAGGGTGCAGAATTTGCATACCTGATTCAATGCATACGGACCTGCGGCCACCAAACGCTACTGATCGATACGGGCATCCTGGCCGAATCCGAGCTGTCTCCCGATATTCTGGCTGGCCAGGTGGCCGCCGCTGGCGGCATTCCACTCTCTGCCTTGCGAGAGCAAAAGGAGCGCGGTCCGGCCATGCACGTTATGGCACGCGGCGCGGCTGTAATCGTTGCCAACCTGTACAACGCCGGGCGCATCGATGCGATCATCGGCATGGGCGGCTCGGGCGGCACTTCGATTTTTGCAGCAGCCGTGCGCGATTTGCCGGTGGGTTTCCCCAAGCTGCTCGTTTCGACCATGGCCTCCGGCGATACACGCTTGATCGTGGGCAGCAAAGACTTGATCCTGGTACCTTCCGTGGTTGATATCGCTGGCTTGAACTATATCAGCCGCCGGGTGATTGCCAACGCCGCGAATGCAATCTGCGGCATGGTAGCAGGCGTCTTCGAAGAAATGACTACCAGTAAACCGATCGTCGCCATCAGTATGTTAGGCAATACTACCCCCACTGTTGACGCGGCCCGCAAGGTACTGGAAGCTGAGGGCTATGAGGTCCTTGTTTTCCACGCGGTTGGTTCCGGCGGGCGGGCGATGGAGAGCCTGATAGCCGATGAACTGGTGGCCGGGGTGCTGGACTTGACCACCACCGAATTGGCATCGGAGCTAACCGGATCTCCCTTTTCAGCCGGCCCCGACCGCCTGATGGCTGCAGGTCAACGCGGCGTACCCCAGGTGATCTCGGTTGGCTGCCTGGATTTTTCGATCTTTGGGAGGCTTGAAACTCTGCCCGAAAAATACCGCAGCCGGCGCCTGTATGCCTGGAACCCCGAAACCACCCTAATGAGAACTACCCGTGAAGAGAGCGCTCGACTGGGTGAAGTGATTGCCCAGCGCGCCAATGCCGCCTGTGGGCCGGTGATTGTGCTGCTGCCTTTGGGTGGCTCTTCACAGCTAGATTTACCCGGGCAGCCGTTTTGGATGCCGGAGGCGGATGAAGCGCTATTTGCCGCCATCCGGTTGCATCTGCGACTGGAGGTGGAACGCATCGAAATCGACAACGATATCAATCACCCCCACTGTGCAGAAACAGCGGTTCAGGCTTTGTTACGACTGATGGGAGCTCCTGCCAGTCCATCTGCAAATATCTCTAGCAAGACGGGCAGCCACAGGGACCGACAGTAGAGTCCAGGTCGTCGCGGAAAGGAGGATCAACAAGATTAAAAGATGTTGCTATAGAATGACATCTGGTATTGTCGCTCCAGGCCTGTGTTTGCTTGGAATGATACAATGAGGGTCACACCCGTAATCCTCAGATCACTTTTTTTCATAGATCATTTTGTGTAACGGGCACAAGACACGCCCCTAAAACCTGAAGGAGAAATGCTATGAGCGCACAAGCGCCGATTATCAGACAACGCGTACCCTTGCCATGGGCTGTTGCATTGACAGTTGCTGTCGCACTCCCTTTTGGCCTGTTCCTGAACCAGTTCAGTCTCCCCCTCTGGGTGTGTTTCATCGTATGGGCTGAGTATTTTATGTTGGGAGCCAAGCCGGATACCTGGAAAATCGTCTTCCCATCGATTGCAGCCGGAGGCCTGACTGGCGCCTTGTGGATGGCCACCAGTACGCTAATCACCAGCGTTGCAAGCACCCCAGTGATCGTCGGGCTGTTGGTCGGCAACTTTATCTGGGTGACAGCGCTGCTTTACTTGATGCCTCGTTCAGCCACGTTGACAACGGGCACCCTGGCAGTGTTCAATGGTCTGGCGCTATTCCTGGCTGTGTACTTTACCGGCAGTGTACCGGGTGTCGGTCCGATGGATAACCCTTATTGGGTCATCACTCTGGCCTTTTTATGGATGGTCGTTGCTGCTTACGTCGGGTGGTTCTTGGGCTGGCTGAACATCATGCTGACTTTTCCCAAGGTCGAAGGCTAAACAAGTTCCGAAGGAAAATATCATTTCGTCTAAATTGTTCAGACTGGTAACTCCATATTAAAGATGAAAGATAGCAAATAGGAGGATCACATGTTCGACACGAGTGAAGTTCTAGACAAATTCTACGGCGACGAGAGCTTTCCCGTAGATTGGAAAGATGAAGAGGAAAAGCAACTCCTTTGGTTCTTTGATGACAACCACTGCCCCAACCCGATATCCCCGATGTATTTCAGCCTGCATGGCTGGTGGGGCCCCACCCTGGATTACATGTACCGGCGGTTCGGCTTTCCGATCGGCGCGGCCTGGAATGGCAAGCGCGTCAATGGCTACCTGTATAGCGCCATTAGCCCGCGCGATCCCAATGAAGCCGCCGTGCTCGGCCCATATTACGGCATGGTGATGCCCACGTACGCAGAGAAGTTCCTCGAATGGTGGCAGACCCGCTATCTCCCTGAAGTCAAGGCAAATTTCAGCTACCTGGATACCTTCGATACCGAAAAAGCATCCTTGCCCGAGCTGATGGTTTTTCTCGAAGAAGCCATCGATATTCAGGAACGCCACTTCCGCCTGCACTGGATCCTCAACCTGGCTCAGTTCCAGTCATCAATCACCTTCCAGACCCTGGCTGGCCAGGTGATCCCCAACGTCAACGGCGCACTGATCGGACGCATCCTCATCTCGCTCGAAGATCGCAACTGGGACTCGGTCCGCGACCTGTGGCAGTTGAAAGAGGTTGTCAAGGCTAGCCCGGAACTGAAGCAGATTTTCGAGAGCAAAGAAACCGCCACGGCTATTTTGCCCGCCCTGTCGGGCTCGGCAGCCGGTAAGGCATTTTTGGAGCAGGTTACAGCCTATTTGAAAGAGTACGGCTACAAGCCGCTATACACGCACGAGTATATGTTCAAGCTGTGGGTGGAAGATCCCGCACCCTGCATTGAGACCATCAAGGGCTACCTGGCTTCTGATTACGATTTTCCGGCTGAGTTCGAGAAGATCAAGAAAGACCAGCAAGCGGCAATGCAAGAACTGCGTGATCTCATTCCAGCCGAGACGCAAGCCGAGAAAACAGCGGCGCTGCTGGAGGCCATGCGCCTGGCGGTGAAGATGATGCCGCTGACCCCCGACCATCACTATTACTTCGACCAGGGCACCTTCGCCCGCCTGCGCCTGGTGCTGGTAGCTATCGGTCGCAAAATGGTCAAGCTGGGCTTGCTGCGCGATCCCGAAGACATCATGTTCCTGGAATATGAGCAGCTGCGCGCCTACGTGGCTAACCCCAAGAGCGAAACAAATCCCGATGGATACGATGGCATTGGCGTCATCAAGGCCGCCCGTCGCAAGTGGGAAGACGCCTTCAAGGTTACTCCGCGCGATTGGGTGGGCACCGTTACCCACTGGAATATGTACGAAGAGATTTATCACACCCTATGGGGCTACCCAGAGCGCTTCGAGCGCGCCCGAAACGGCCAGAAAGTGGTGCAAGGACAGGTCAATGGCCTGCCCGCCGCGGCAGGCGTGGCAGAAGGCATTGCTCGTGTGGTCAAGAGCCCGGAGGAGTTCGACCAGGTCAAGAAAGGTGAGATTATGGTCTGCCTGATGACCAACCCGGCCTGGGTGATCGTTTTCTCGAAGATCAAAGGCGTTGTTACCGATGCCGGCGGCGTGCTCTCGCACACTGCGGTGGTCTCGCGGGAATTCGGTATTCCGGCTGTGGTCGGTACGGTGGATGCTACGCGCAGAATCAAGACCGGCGACCGGGTCCGGGTAAACGGCTTTACCGGCGTTGTGGACATTCTCGAAACAGCCAACTAGGCAGTGAGATCTTGGCCCTAAGTGGTTTTCTCGTCAAATAGTTGGGCGATAATCCTCCAAACAGAAGGATTATCGCCTAATAAAATGACGAGAAAACCACAAAGTGTTTGGTCGAAAGTCTTTTACAATTATGTGGCAATACACCGACCAAACCAGGAGTAATTGAGCGAAATCAACCCGGAGTGCTTATCGATACTTTCGCTGATTTACTTAGCAAGCCGGCGAGAACTCGCCAGGGTAGACGGCCTGGCGCTGGTGGGATGCCCACCTTGTAATAGGATAAAGGAAGCTCACTAGCGAAAGGCGGAAGATCCTAAAGGAGTTTTATGAAAACATACATTGGTAACCGGCTGTCGATTGATTTGTCAACCGGTACGGTCGAGATCGAGCCGCTAGACCCAGGCTTTTCCCGTCGTTTCATCGGTGGTCGTGGGTTTACTTCGCGCTTGAATTTCGAGCTGAACCCGGTCGCCATGGATCCACTTGGACCCGAGAGCGTGATGGTGATTGCTCCAGGGGCGCTCAGTGGTTCGCCAGCTTTTTCTACGGCTCGCTTTGTCGTCGGGGTGCGCTCGCCGCTGACCGGCATCTTTGGTGATGCGAACGGCGGGGGTTTCTGGGGCGCGCACCTGCGTCGGGCAGGTTTCTCGGTCGTGATCATCCGCGGTCGGGCGGAAAAGCCGGTCTACTTGAAGATCGACGATCAGAAGGTTTCAATTGAAGACGCTACCCACCTGTGGGGTCAAGACACACACCAGACCAGCGAGGCTTTGCAAGCCGAGCTAGGCAATCATTTCCGGATTGCCGCCATTGGACCGGCTGGCGAAAACTTGGTTTCCATTGCCGGAATTGTGGTTGACAAAGACCACTTGGCCGCTCGCTGCGGAGTGGGCGCAGTGATGGGCTCGAAAAACTTGAAGGCCATTGCGGTCCGTTGCTCCAAGCCCTTCGACCTGGCCGACCCCGACTTATTCAAGCGTACAGTGGCAAAACTGCGCGATTTGGAAGCCAACGATGCCCGCCTGAAAGATTTCTCTCGCCGCGGTACCCTGGGCACCCTGATGGATCACCATACCCATCTGGGCGGTACGAATACTATGAATTACCAGTATGGGCAGTTCGCCGGGAAAGAAAAGATCGATGGCGAAGCCCTGATCAACCAATACCTGGTGAAAACCACCGGCTGCTATTCCTGCCCCACCAAATGCGACCGTTGGAGCGAGGTGATTGAAGGCGAGTTCGCCGGAACCAAAGTCGGCGGCCCCGAATACTGCACCGCATCCGCCTTCGGCTCAGGTATTGGCAATGATAACCTGGCTGCCATCCTCAAAGGCAATGATATGGCTGATCGATACGGTATGGATACCCTGGATTTAGGCGGTGTGCTGGCCTTCGCTTTTGAGCTGTACCAGCGCGGCATATTGTCCGATGAAGATACCGGTGGCCTGGAGCTGGTTTGGGGCAACTACCACGCCGCCCTGGAATTGGTTCGTCGCATCGCCTATCGCGAAGATTTCTTAGGAGATACCTTAGCCCACGGCGTCATGGGGGCAGCGGAGATCATCGGCAAAGGCTCCAGCCGCTATGGTGTTCACGTCAAAGGCATGACTCCCGCCCCGCTGGATCCTCGGGCAGTGAAGGTTTACAACTTTCGCTACGCCGTCAGCCCGCGCGGCGGCGATCATCTGCGCATCTCGGCCCCCGGCGCATATGGACTGGATGACAAACCCATCCAAGAAGCAGTGAAACACCTGCATAGTTGGGAGAGTGTCATCACACTGCCAGACCTGATGGGTATTTGTAAATTCCCCTATACCTACTACACCGATACCGTTGACATCACCCTGATGAAAATGTTGGAGATCATCCCCCAGTTGTACAAGGCTGCCACCGGTTTCGATGCAGATCAGGAAGAGCTGCTGAATGCCGCCATGCGGGTCAACCACCTGGAGCGCGCCTACAATGCCCGCCTGGGGCTACGTGCGAAAGACGATATCCTCCCGCCGCGGTTTACTGAAGACCCCATGCCCGCTGGTCCCGCGAAAGGCAAGGTTTTTGACATCCTCGAGCCGATCAGAGCCGCCTGGTACCAGCAGCACGGATGGGATGAGGAAGGAATCCCCACCCGGGCGACCTTCATCGACTTCGACCTGGCAGACATTGCCGCAGATCTGGAACAGCACAATATTATCTTGCATTAACCTACGAGGATTGAAAAAATATGACCCAGTTAATTGATTTGAGTATGGACGTACACGGAGATATGGTTGTCTTCCCGCGCGTGATGCGCCCGGTGATCACGATGTTGGAAACCTGGGAAGAATTTGCGACCAAGGTTGGGGCAGCTCAATATGGCAGCACCTGGCTGACCGCCCACTGTCTGGTGGTGATAGGCGACCACGTTGGTACACACGTCGACTCGCTGCGCCACATGCGCGCCGATGCTCCTGGTCCGGAGAGCATCCCGCTTGAATACTGCTATGGCGACGGTGTGCTGCTAGACTTTACCGATAAACCGGCCGGATATGGCATTACCTCCGAAGATATGATCTGCGCCTGCCAAAAGATCAACTACGCCATCAAACCGCTAGATATTGTTCTGATCTACACAGGCGCCTCCCGATATAACAATGAAGAACGCTACCTGAAAGAACAGTGCGGGATGACCGAGAGCGCCACCAACTGGCTGCTCGACCAGGGTGTGAAGATGACCGGTATCGATGCTGGCACCTATGACCGGCCAGTGTGGGCGATGTTCGAAAATAAAGAATTCTGGCCAGCCCACAAGGTGATGCTGGATCGGGAATACTATCATCTGGAAAACATGGCCAACCTGGATAAGCTACCCCGGCCGTTTCGTTTTAAGGTATCCGTATTCCCCATCAAATGGGTAAATTCCACCGCCGCTCCGGTAAGGGCTGTGGCGATCTTTGAAGATTAATGTTGCCTCATTCTGGGCTGGTGAATGGAGCAAAATCGGTGAGAGTATACCTGCGAGTCTTTTCGTACCTGCGAGAATACCTGCCACCTCCCAGCAATGCATATGGGGAGGTCGAGTTCGAGTTACCTGATCAGGCCACCCTGAAAGATTTGTTTATTGCTCTAGGCTTCGAGCGCCGCCTGGGGATGAGAATCTTTGACAGTGAGGTTGGTTACACCTTTCAGGTGCTAGTTAATCGGATGGCAGTCAATGACTACGCTCACCCATTAGCAAATGGAGATGAAATCGTGTTGTTTCCGCCCATGGCTGGCGGTTGAACCGGAATTCGATGGATAAGGATGGCAGCTTATGAATAAATTCTGTTTAGCTTTCCGAGACATAAACCGGCGAGAAGTCCCTCTTGCCGGGGGGAAAGGAGCCAACCTGGGCGACATGGTCCAGGCGGGTCTACCCGTCCCGCCCGGTTTCGTCATCACCGCCGCTGCCTATCGAAGAATGTTTGAAAGCTCCGGATTGGAAAGCATGGTTTGTGATTGCCTGGGTCTCATTGACCGTGAAGACAACCAGGCCTTGATGGAAGTCGAGCACGAAATCCGGGCTTTGTTCCAACAGCAAAGCATGGACCCAGAGTTGTGCGTCGAGATACTGGAGCACTATCACGGCATGGGCGAGAATATCCCTGTGGCGGTGCGTTCCAGCGCCACCGCAGAAGATCTGGTAGGAGCAAGCTTTGCCGGGCAGCAAAACACCTTTTTGAATGTGTACGGGGATGACAATCTGATCCACGCCATTTTAGATTGCTGGTCATCGCTTTTTACTTGCCAGGCCATCTACTATCGTTACCGCAATGGCTTCGACGATACCCAGGTATCCATGGCGGTGGTTGTGCAGAAGATGATCTGCGCCGACAAGGCTGGGGTCATTTTTACCGTCGATCCGGTCTCCCGCAACCCTTATCAAATGGTCATCGAAGGTGTATATGGATTGGGTGAAGGAATTGTCTCAGGCGCCATTACTCCTGATCATTTCAAGATCGATCGTGAGACCCTCGAGATCCGCTTCAAGTACATTGCACCCAAGGGGCTCATGTTTACGAAGGACAGTGTTTGCGGTTGTATCGAAATCCCCGTCCCTGAAGAACTGAAGAACCAACCGGTATTGAACGAACAAGAGCTTGAATTGTTGGTTAAGATGGCCAACCGGGTGGAAGCTCACTTCGGAGTTCCCCAAGATATCGAGTGGGGCGCTAAAGCAGACCAGTTTTATCTGTTGCAAAGCCGGCCCATAACAACCCTATAATTATTCCCCGGCGATACCGGAGAGCGAGGTAAGAATGAAGCTGACATCCACCCAATTTTTCTCAAAAGACGCCCAACTGCGCTTCGATATTCAAAGCCAGTCCGATTACTCGGCCTTTGTGCAGGAGACCGATTTTACGTTTTTAAACTATCGTCTGGCAAATGTACAGGTAGCCGAGCGGGTGACGCGCTCGCAGGTAGATATCCTGTGGCAGCCGGATGTCCCTTTGAAGGACATTCGCTATACCAATGGTATCCTGGAGCTAGATGGCGAATGGTTTGGCGGGGAGATCCAGAAGATTCTCGTGTCGATGCTGGCTATGCGGTTGGAAGAGATGGGGCTGCATCCCTTCCACGCCTCAGCGGTTCGCTATAAAGGCAAGACGATCATGTTCATGGGCGGCGAGTCAAACCACGGCAAAACCATGTGCCAGCTTGAAGGCTGCCGGCGGGGCGGGTTGAACATCTCGACGGAAACCACCGTGCTCGATGAACGCGGTTGGGCAGTGATGGGTTCCTTGAACGTTTATCTGATTCAGCGCGCCCGGGGCACCGAGCGCTCTGACCTGGCAAACCAGGATGAAGGGGTCACTAAGCTGTTTGGAAAGGCGCCTGAAGTGATGCATTATCGGGAGCCAAGTAATGTAGACATGGTGGTGTTGCCTTCTATCGATGGAAATTACGCCACATCCGTCAAAGAGTTAGGCCAGTTTGAAAAAGAGTACCAGGGTTTTCACTCCATGATGAACTACTTTGGTCTCAACCAGCTTCTGTCTCCTGGTCTGGTAATGCCTATCATTGACTCGCATGAAAAGCGAATCAAGCGGGCTCAGTTTGGACATAATTTTGCCGGGCCGCGGCCATATTATATGATCCGCGCCGCCACGCCGCAATTAATCTTTGATGAACTGGAGAAACTCATGTAAAATTACTTATTCAATGCTCTGGTCTGTTTTGCCAAACCGGTTGGCAAACAGTCCGGATCACTAACTGGCTAGCAGAAAGGGTACCGGTGACAAATATGAATAAATATGAACCGAGTGAGGATTCCAATGGGAATGGGATCAGCCGCTTTGTGCTGAGTGACCAGGTGAAGCAGTACATATTGGATGGTATCGGCAGCGGCAAATTTGCCGCGGGTGAGCGGCTGGTCGAAAGCCAGCTTGCGCGCCAACTGGGCATCAGTCAGGCGCCGGTGCGGGAAGCGATCCGTGAACTGGTTAGCATCGGGTTCTTAGAGCGCGAGCCCCACAAAGGCGCCATCGTACGTATGCTCACAGACGAGGATATGCTGGAAATCTATTCGGTGCGGGGCCCATTAGACGCGCTGGCTGCAGAACTAGCCGCCCCACGCGTAAAGGACGACCATCTTCAATCGTTGATGGAAATTAGAGATAAGATGATCGAAAGGGCTCACGCAAAAGATTTTATCTCCGCTGCTCGCTGGGATTGGCAGTTCCATATTCTCATCGTCGATGTGTCGGGCAATAAACTGCTCCGCCGCATCTATGATAACCTGCAGCTCGACCAGTACATCTTAATTACAATGCGCCGGTCATCGCAAAGCCTTGAAGATCTGGCAGCTCGACACCAGACGATCATAGACGCTCTCAAAACGCGTAACCCTGAAGTTGCACGCCACGCCACCATGGCGCATATCGCAGGTCTTTGGCCGGATGGGGAAAAACCAAGGTAAGCCGGTTGGATTTGAGTTTTAGCTCTGTCAAGCTTTGGTCTATTGACAAGCGTTAATAATTATGCTAAACTCAATAAAACGAACAAACAAACAATAATAATCAAACAAATAGGGCTTTTAGTATATTTGTTTATAGACAGGTGCTGAAATGGCTCCAACAATGGACGATGTGGCCCAGAGAGCAGGTGTATCCAAGAGCACTGTTTCCATGGTGCTTAACGATAAACCCGGGGTCACCCCTGAAACAACAGAAGCTGTTTTACAGGCGGTTAAAGACCTGCGTTATAACCTGCCGGTCCGCCGTCCATTAAGAAGCCCACAGTCCAGGCAAAAGAACCATCTCGTGGACAAATACAGGAATTTTGTCATTGTCCACCATGTGGGGCACGAACCTTTTGATAGTATCTACGGCATCTTCCTCGACTACCTGCAGGGTGTTCAGGCATTTGCTAAAGAGGCGAACATCAACATTACAGCCATCGGCGGCTATCGTAAGGGGGATCTGAACCATCTAGAAGCGCATATTCTAAGTGATCAAAAAACACCGGTGGATGGGCTGATTCTGATGGGAAAGGGCATTCGCCAAGACAGCCAGCTCGTACGCTGGGCGCTCGATCTGCAAAAACCCCTGGTGGTGCTCAGCCGCAGCTGGCCCGACCTTCCGATCAGCACCGTGAGCCAGGACCACCAGCAACAGGCTCAAATTGCCCTGGATTACTTGATTCAGTTGGGTCATCGCCAGATTGCTTTCGTAGCAAAGGAAAAGGAGGAGGAGTATGAATGGTATGCTCCCCGATTAACCTGCTATCGAAACATGATGCAGCAACTCAACCAGCATGTGGATGAAGACCTGATTGTCATGGGCAAAGATGGCGCGGATGCGGTCAAAAAACTTCTAGCTCGAAGACCGGACGTCACCGCTATCTTAGCTATTCACGATCAAAGAGCCAATGAGGTTATGCAGGGCGCAAAGGATCTGGGGCTTGAAGTTCCAAAGGATATTTCGGTGATTGGACTGGACGACTCCGAACCAGCCCCATTGGGCTTGCCCAGGTTGACGACCGTTGGATTCTCTCATTTTGAACTTGGTTATCTGGGAACCGAGCTATTACTAATGCAGATTGAAAGAGATCATTTATGCTTTGGTAAGTTATCGACGCGTAGTTACCTGGTCGAAAGGGATTCATGCGCCAGACCTAAAGGCTTATCCTAAAACCGGCGAGGCGCACATAAACGATCTGATTTGGTATAAATAACAAAGAGCGAGGGTCAGACCTCCCGCCAAGAAGATTCTGGCCCCAGCTCTAGTTCGAATGTAGATCACTCCTGAGTTCAACCCGACTGCCAATATCGTTGGCTTTATCGGCCGACTCAGCGCTTCTCGAACTAACCGAAACTGTAACATGATTCGGAAAAATTCGCAAGTAAGCGCGGGAGGATTTGCCCAATTTGCCCGCGCAAGAGAGGTTTGCGCAGAAAGGATGTGAACAGAGATAGAGATGAAAGGCAAGAAATATTCTCTCAATCGAAGCAGTCTCGTACAAATCCAACCTGAAGCTTACCCAAGGAGAAGATACCAATCATGAACGCACATAAGAAAATGATCAAGATCTTGTCGCTGCTCACGACCATCATCATCGTTCTGCCGATACTGGCGGCATGCAGCACGCCTACCCCCGAAACGATCATCCAGACAGTCGAAGTCGAAAAGGTGGTTGAAGTCGAAAAGACCGTCGAAGTCGAAAAAGAAGTCATCGTCACGAAGGAAGTCGAGGTGCAAGCCGAACAAACCGACATCCGCATCATGATGGCAATCCCCATCAACGCCGAAGTCGTCATGGAAGACCTGTTAGATCGGTTCGAATCTCAAAACCCCGATATCAACGTTATTCTCGACGTTGTCCCCTACCCCACCATCCTGGAAATCCTGCCTTTGCAGTTGGAAACAGGAGAAGGCCCCGATATTGCAAAAGTCAGCAACATCGCCGGATTGTACGAGTATTACCTGGATATGCGCCCCTATTTATCTGACCCGGCCTATTGGGAAGAAAATATGGGCCTGACCATGGAGCATATGAACCCCGATGGCGGCAACAGGATCAGCGGCTTTTACACCGATGTGACGGTGACGGGTGCATTCATCAACCGCACCCTTTTCGAACAGGCTGGCGTGCCCGTACCCAGCGATACCTCCGATAAGGTCACATGGGAAGAATGGGCGGAAGCAGCCGTCAAGGTCCGTGATGCGACGGGCGTGGATTTCGCAATGGCCATAGATCGCAGTGGTCATCGCATATCTACCCTGACCATCAGCGAGGGCGCAAAAATCTTCGATGATGATGGGAATGTGGTAATAGATGACGAAGGTATGCGCCGGGCGCTCCAGTTGATGCTCGATTGGCATGCGGATAACACCATGCCTCTCGACGTCTGGGCCGGCGGCGACTCTTACCGTGAGGCTACCAATGATTTCATCAATGGCAATCTGGTTTTCATGCAGAGTGGTGTTTGGCAGGTTGGTCCCTTCACCGACAAAATCGGCGACGCCTTTGACTGGGAAGTGGTCCCCAATCCCTGCGGGGTAGTCACCTGCACGGGTATGCCGGGCGGGTCTGTGATGGCAGCCATGAAAGCCACCAAGCACCCGGAGGAGGTCGCCCGGGTGATGGAATTCCTGGCCGCGGAAGAGAATTACCACGAGTGGGCCGCGCGGGCGCTGTATATCCCGCAACACAACGGGATCATGGCGAAAGGGGTAGAATACGCAACAGAGCTGCCTCAAGCGCTGCGAGCCTTCAAGGTATTTGGCGAGGAGTCCACCCGCCTTGATCCACTTTCTTATCGATTGCAGAATCATCTGTATGGCTACGTGATCATGAATGCGATTCGCGATCGTTTGACACAGGCGCTTGTTGGCGAATTAACGCTTGAAGAGGCGCTTGCCCGAATGCAAACCGATGTCGACGAAGCCCTCGCTGCGGCAAAATAGGACGTATCGAAATAAGGAGGCCTCGAAAGGGCCTCCTTATTTCAAATGAATTCTTTCAGATTGTAGGCAAGCATGTCAGAAATCAGCGTGCAACCCCAGATCCGCAGGCAAACACAAAAAACGGTCCGTTTACTCACCATTCCGTTAACCGGTCTGTATGCTCTATTGATGAATGCGATTGGCTTGATGATGGATTTTATCCAGAAGCGCATTGGCATCCGAAAGATGGCATACATCTTTGTCTTGCCCAATATGCTGCTGTTCGCCACCTTTTCAATTCTTCCCATTCTGGGCAATTTCTATTATGCCTTCACCGGGGGAACCAAGGTGCTTCCCGAAAATCGCTACTTTGCCGGCGCTGCTAATTTCGAATTCATCATGCAATGCAATAATTACCTCGATCCCAGTTCTTGCCGGGCCGACCTGTTCTGGCGTGGCCTGTACAACACCGTATCCTACGTGATTTTTTCGGTAGGCGGGATATTGCTCTTCGCTTTGATTACAGCCATCGTATTGAACCAACCGATCAAAGGCCGCGGTTTCTTTCGAGGCGTCTTTTTCTACCCAACCCTGCTTTCTTCGGTGGTAGTCGCCCTGTTGTGGAAGTGGATTCTGCAGAGGGAGGGTCTTCTCAACGCAGGTCTGACCGGGTTAGGATTGGAACCGGTGAACTTTTTGCTCAGTGCAGAATGGTCGAAGTTTTGGGTTGTCTTCATCGGCGTTTGGTCCAATGTCGGGTTCTATACGCTGATCATATTGGCTGGCTTACAGGCGATCCCAGCCACCTTCTATGAGGCGGCCAAAATTGACGGGGCCAGTTCGTGGGCCAGTTTTCGCTATCTCACCCTGCCGCTGCTGAAACCATCCCTGATTGTTGTCTTCGTCTTATCTTTTATTCGTTGTGTGCAGGTATTCGACCATGTTTTTGTGATGACCGGCGGCGGGCCGGGCACCGCCACGCAATATATTGTCCAATACATCTATAACACCGGCTTTTCCAGCGACCCGCCAAACCTTGGCGTGGCGGCTGCGGCTTCTCTCATCTTGGGTCTGATCATCCTGGTTCTGACACTGATTCAATTACGCGTGACCGGCAGCGGAGAGGAAACTGATTATGCCTGACAGAATTATTCCCTTTCTATTTCGAACTCGAGGGCATAAACAGCTGCATCTCACTGATTTCCTGATGTACTTTTATCTGACCCTGGGAACCATCCTGATGTTTGGACCGGTCGTATGGGGTTTCGTATCCTCATTCAAGACCCAGGCAGAATTGGAAAAATATCCGCCTTCCTTTTTACCCTACGCCAACAAGACCATCGAGATAGCAGGCTATGATCGGCCGTTATCGATGTATACCGTTAAACTGGATGATGGTTCGGTTGCAGAGTTAGCCCAGGTGAGACGGGTGGGCATCGAAGCCCAGTTCGCCGATCCGACTAATCCCGATGAACTCATCAAAGTTCATGTGGACCAAACCGAACCGCTCAGGTCGCTTACCTTGCAATGGGAAAACTATATCCTGCCTTTACAGCGTTTCGAGTTTTTTACCTTTTTCAAGAACAGTATCATCGTAACCATCCTGGCTACCTTGATCACATTGTTCGTCAACAGCCTGGCAGCTTTCGCTCTAAGCAAATATGAATTCAAGGGGCGCGATCTGATTTTTCTGCTGACCATCTGCACCTTGATGATCCCAACAACTGTGACGTTGGTTCCGAACTTTCTTATTATTACAAAGCTCGGCTGGGTAAACAGCTTGGTCGGCGTCATCATACCCGCTGTGGCTTCACCCACCTCGGTGTTCTTGCTGCGACAATACATGCTCACCTTGCCGAACGAATTGCTGGAGGCCGCCCGCCTCGACGGCGCATCCGAATGGCGTATCTATTGGCAGATCGTTATTCCATTATCAGCCCCGGCAATCGCCGTTCTGGCAATTTTCTCGGTGAATTGGCGCTGGAATGATTTCTTGTGGCCTTTGATTGTGTTGACTCACACCGAGAAATTTACCATCCCGATCGGGTTGCACTTGTTCCAGGGTGATTATCAGATCGAGTGGCAATACCTTTTAGCCATGTCTGTTCTGGCGCTGTTGCCGATCACCCTTATTTTTGCCTTCTTGCAAAAATATATCACCACAGGGATTGCATCAACCGGCGTCAAGATGTAGTCGGACTGAGATCCTGATCCTGCTGGGAATAGCTGACGAGAGGAAGTGCCTGGATGAAGATCGCATTCATTGGTGGAGGCAGCGTCCAGTGGACGCCCAAGCTGGTCACCGACATGGCTTTGACCGAATCCCTGAACGGCGCAGAGTTGATTCTCCACGATATCGACGAGCAGGCGCTCAACCTGTTAGCCCGAGCCAGCGAGCGCATCTCCACCCAGGCCGGGGAAACGTTAAAGATCGCCGCCACGCTCGATCGCGCCACAGCCCTGCGTGACGCCGATTTTGTGATCCTATGCGTGGGCATCGGCGGGCTTTCGGCCATGCGCAACGATCTACAGATCCCCGAAAAGTACGGCATCCACCAATCGGTCGGCGACACGGTGGGGCCAGGCGGGCTGGCCCGCGGGCTGCGGCATATCCCCTTTGCCGTCCAGGTCGCCCGCGAGATGGAGCAACTCTGCCCCAACGCCTGGATGCTCAACGTGACCAATCCCATGACCACGATCTGCCGCGGCGTGACCCGCGCCACCGGGATTCGCACGATCGGCCTGTGCCACGAGGTCATCGGGGTGAGCCGCCATCTCGTAGATATGTTCGACGCCGACCTGGCGGACATCACCCTCGCCGTCGCTGGCATTAATCACCTGCCCGTGATCCTGCGCTGCGACATCGCCGGGCATGACGGCTTATCGCTCGTGCGCGAGTGGGTGGCGGAGCGCGGCCCGTTTGCCCGGCTGGGCCAGATCAAATCGAACGACGTCTTTGACGTCTTTGTCGACCGGTTGGCAGTCAAACTTAGCCTGTTCGAGCAACTTGGCGTGCTCTTTGGCGCCGGCGACCGGCACGTGGCCGAGTTCTTTTCCGGCTTTCTGACCAAGGAAAGTGACTACGGGCGTCGTTACGGCATCCTGCTCACCACCGTTGACCAGCGGGAGGAGATGGCGCGCCTGCGCCGGGCCTCGGTCGAAGCGTTCGTCGCAGGTGCGCCGCAGAAGCTGGAGCGCTCGGACGAGCAACTGGCGCCGGTGATGGCGGCGCTGGTGGGAGGGCCGCCGGGGCGCTTCGTGGTCAATGTGCCGAACCAGGGCCAGATCGAAAATCTTCCCCACGGGGCCGTGGTGGAGTGCACCGCCGAGATCGACGACCTGGGCGTACATCCGTTGGCCGGTGGGGCGGTGCCGGGCGCGGTTCAAGACCTGTTTGCCAGTCACGTGGCCCGGCAGGAGTGGATCGTCGAAGCGGCGCTGACCGGCCGGCGTGAGCCGGCGTTGTCCGCTCTGGCTACAGATCCGTTGGTGCGCAATCCCACGATGGTTGCGCCGATGCTGGACGAATTGCTGGCCGCCAACGCGCCTTATATTGACTCGCTGACGATCGGCTTACTTTAGGAGCGTGGTCTATGCGTATGACCCAACCAACCAATGTTCGATTGGTAGAAAGTTCACTTTCATCCTCAACGCTTGCATTTGCCGGGGAGAGCGGGGAGCGTTTCCAGGTCAGCGTGCTTGACGACGACCTGATCCGCGTGCAAATGTTTCCCAATGGCAAGCCGCGCTTTCCACGAACTTGGATGGTGGTCGGGAAAGAGAGCGATGTCCCCTGCGAAGGCCGTTCGCGCGGCGACCTCTCGCCGTTCCCTTTACCGGCCTTTCAGTGCACTTCCCAGGATGGTTCTATCCAATTGCAGACTCAACAATTGCGATTGGATATTTCGCCTGGCGATTTTGCGATCCACTGGTTTGATGCCAGCGGCAATTCGATTGCCTCCGATCTCCCCGGGCGAGCCTACGTTTACGACCGCGCCGGCGCCAGCGTGTGGCATTATCTAAAGCAGCGCGCCGGCGAGCGCTATTTCGGCTTTGGCGAGCGCGGCGGGGAACTGGACAAAACCAGCCGGCGCATGCGGATGCTTAATCTCGATGCCTTCGACTATGATGCCGAAAAGACCGATCCGCTCTACAAGCATTTTCCGTTTTACATCACCTTCATCCCCGAAAAGCAAATCGCGTATGGGCTGTTCTATGACAACCTGGCGGCGAGTGTGTTTGAGATGGGTGGCGAACTGGATGCCTATCACGAGCGTTATCGCTACTATCAAGCCGATGACGGCGACATCGATTATTACCTGATCTACGGCCCCAGCATCGAGCAGGTCGTCGAAAAGTTTTCCGCCCTGATCGGTCGTCCGGTCTTGCCGCCGCGCTGGTCGCTCGGCTATCTCGGCTCGACGATGTCGTACACCGAAGCGGCCGATGCTCAAGCGCAGCTCCAGCGTTTTGTCGTTTTATGTGAAGAACATCAAATTCCATGCGATTTGTTCCACCTGTCCTCCGGTTACACACTCGATGAAAATGGAAAGCGGAATGTGTTCACCTGGAATCGCAACCGGATTCCTGATCCACAAGCGATGGTGGATAATTTCGGGCAAGCCGGCATCCAGTTAACCGCCAACATCAAACCTGCATTGTTATTGACGTACCCCCGTTACGCCGAGGTGGCTGCCTTTGGCGGATTCATCCAACAAGCCGATCGTGATGCGCCAGAGGTGGTCTCCTTTTGGGGTGGGCAGGCTTCGTATCTCGATTTCACCCATCCGCAGACGCGCGCGTGGTGGAAACAAAATGTACGCCAGCAGCTTCTGGAGTATGGCCTCGTCTCGACCTGGAATGATAACAACGAATTTGAGCTTTGGGATGACGAGGCGCGCTGCGCCGGCTTTGGGGAGCCGTTTCGGATTGGGCACGCCCGCCCGCTGCAAACGCTGCTCATGACGCGCGCTTCGTACGAAGCGCAGAAAGAGTACCGGCCCGACGAGCGCCCTTACCTGATTTCACGTTCAGGTTGCCCCGGTATCCAGCGCTACGCTCAAACCTGGTCGGGCGACAACCAGTCGAATTGGAAAACGCTCCAATACAACATTCCGATGGGCTTGGGCCTGTCGCTCTCGGGCGCGCCCAACACAGGGCACGACGTGGGTGGGTTTTGCGGCAATGCGCCGTCGCCGGAATTATTCGTGCGCTGGGTGCAGAACGGCGTCTTTCACCCCCGCTTTACCATTCACTCGTACCACTCGGATGGCAGCGTCAACGAGCCGTGGATGTATCCGCAAGTGCTGCCTATCATCCGCGACTGGATCGAATTTCGTTATCGCCTGATCCCCTATCTCTACACGCTACTGTTCGAGTCGACCCAGACCGGCCACCCGATCATCCGCCCGATGGTCTATGCGTTTCCCGCTGATCCAAAGTGCCATACCGAATCCTTTGACTTTATGCTGGGACCAGGCTTGTTGGTGGCTTCCGTTCTGCAAGACGGCGCCCGCCGCCGCCCGGTGTATCTGCCCGCCGCGAGTGAGTGGTGCGATTGGTATTCCGGCGAGTGGCATACTGGCGGTCGGGTGGTCGACGCGGATGCGCCGCTGGAGCGGATTCCCCTCTTTGTGCGCGCGGACAGCCTGATCCCAATGGGCAAATTGATGCGCCACGTGGGCGCCGAGCCGGACGATGTACGCCAGGTGTTTGTCTTTCCGCATCCAACCGCGGGGCGCGGCGAGTTCACTTTGATCGAAGACGACGGCCGCACGTTGGGCTATCAACGTGGCGAGTACAGTGAAGTCAAGCTGGAAGTAGCCGCGACGAGTGACCGCGTTTCACTTCAAGCAGCGCAGCGCGGCAATTATCGCTTACCCTACAACCAGATTGAATATATTTTGCCGCCGAATGAGACCCGGCCTGTGATCGTCAACGGCGAAGCGTGGACCGACGCGCATGGACGCATCCATGCGATTTCGTTGCTTTCGTGATTCGTCTGCTGAAAATTGTTAAGGAGAACGATTATGCCAGAACTTATTACAACCCTGGGTCCCAAAACTGAAGCCGAGTTGGGACTGATTTTGCCACACGAACACATCTTTGTGGACTTCCGGCCCCCCGATCATCCTGAGCACGGCATAGCCGAAGTGGCCGATGTGGTCGCCTTGATGGCGCCTGAAGTCGAGAAGACCCGGCCCCTGGGTGTCACCGCCATAGTAGATTGCACCCCGATCGGTGTGGGTCGGAGAATAGATATCCTGAAGGCGATTAGCGAGACCACCGGGATGCCTCTGGTGGCGCCCACCGGGATTTATCGTGAACCCAAGGTGCCAGCCTGGGCGCTGGCCGCCAGCGAAACCGAAATAGCCGATTGGATGCGGGGAGAATTGCAAGGTGAAATCGAAGGCAGCGGGGTGCAGGCCGGTTGGATCAAGCTGAGCGTCGGCGATGACGACATAACAGACTGTGAAGCCAAAATCCTGCGCGCCGCGGCCAGAGTGGGCCGCGAAACCAACGCCGTGATCGGCGTTCACACCAAGCGCGGCCGGGTTGTCCACGACCAGCTCGACATCATCGAGGCGGTGGGGTATACTGCAGAACGTTTTATCTGGATCCACACCCAAAAAGATGCGGATTTCAAATCACACCTGGATGTGGCTCGCCGCGGGGCCTGGCTGGAGTACGATGGAATTGGCTCGGGTGATGATGCGTTCTATTTAGAGGTTATCCCGCGGGCCTTAGAGGCCGGTCTGGTTGATCAGATGATGCTGAGCCATGACCGGGGCTGGTATGATCCGGCTAAGCCAGGCGGGGGCGTGCCCAAACCGTTCACTTATCTTTTCGAGCAGTTCCTGCCCAAACTGGGCGCGGTCGGAGTGGATGAGGCAACGATCCATACCCTGATGCATTCCAATCCCTTTCGGGCATTTGCGCGTTGAGCGTTGATGACCTGGGCGAATTTTGAGGAAAATGACCATGAAGATTATCGTCATCGGCGGAACCGGGCACATCGGAACCTATCTGGTACCCCACCTGATCGAAGCTGGCCATGAGGTGATCAATATCAGCCGCGGACAACGCCAACCGTACCAGCCCTATGCTGCCTGGAAGGATGTGCAGAGCATCGAGATAGACCGCGAAGCAGCCGACCGGGCCGGTACCTTTGGCGACCAAATTCGGGATTTGCACCCAGATGTTGTCATCGATCATAAATGCTACACGGTGGAGAGCGCCCGTCTTCTGGTGGAGGCGCTGTGGGATCGAGTGCAGCATCTCATCGTTTGCGGCACCATCTGGGTCCACGGACACAGCACGAGCGTGCCCACCACCGAAGAGCAGCCCCGGCGTCCCTTTGGAGAATACGGCATCAACAAAGCAGCTGTCGAGGCATACCTTTTAGATCAGGCGCGCCGGCGCGGTTTCCCAGCCACCATGCTCCATCCAGGCCACATCGTGGGGCCGGGTTGGAAGATCGTCAATCCGGCCGCCAATTTCAATCCGCTGGTTTTCGAGAAACTGGCGCGCGCAGAAGAACTGGCGCTCCCGAACCTGGGAATGGAGACCGTCCATCACGTGCACGCCGAAGATGTCGCCCAGGCATTTTGGAAAGCGATGGATAACTGGAATAACGCGGTCGGGGAGAGCTTCCACGTGACCTCGCCGGCGGCTCTAATGCTGCGCGGCTATGCCGAGGCCGTGGCAGCCTGGTTCGGCAAGCCGGCAAACTTGTGCTTCATGCCCTGGGAACAATGGCGCGCCGCCGTTTCCGAGGAGGATGCGGAGCGAACCTGGGATCACATTTCCCACAGCCCCAATTGCAGCATTAGCAAAGCCCAGCGGTTGCTGCATTATCAACCGCGCTACACCTCCCAGCAGGCTGTCTTTGAATCCCTGGACTGGATGATCAGCCATGAGATCATCAAAACCGCATAAGCCATGAGCAGGGAGCCTTTAAATGCCGGTCAGCGAACCCGAATTCATGGAGTTGACCTCTGAGCTAGATGTGCAGGCCTTTTGGGATGAGAATAGCCGGTGTGAGACTTTCACTACCCAAAAGCCACGCTGCGCCGTCTCTTTCGCCCCGGACGATCACTGGCTGTTCGAGTTCATGGGTATCCCCTCAACGCTGAGGTACTACCAGGATAAGGCCTATCGAGACGATCTGCACCGCCAGGTCAACGCGATCACCCTGGAAACTGTAGGCAGGACTTTTTTCGAGGAAGATACCTGGGAACACAGCCCCAAACGAATTGAAAATCTCTTCGGCTGCGAGTTTGAATATCACGAGGGCGGCACGCCCTGGTTTGTTCCGCTGACGGCCGATCCGGTCGAATTCTCTCAAGTCCTGGAAAGCGCTGCCCGCACCGATATGAAGACCTGGGCCTTCCCCGCCGATTTCCTGGCCGAATGGGAGGTCCGCCGGTCTGCGGGGCAAAAAATACCTGTGTTGGGAACCGGATCTCGTGGCCCGGCTACCATCATGACCTCCGTGCTGAATGTCGATACAGTCTTCTACTGGTGCTACGATTACCCCGATCTGATGGCCCGTTTTCGTGACCTGCTGGCCGAAAAAATGGTCGAGCTGAACACCCTGCTGCGTCAATTCAGCGACAACACCCAACCCGGCTGGTGGATCACCGATGACAACTGCGCTCTTTTCAACCGCAAGCTCTACGCCAAATATTGCCTGCCTGTTTTGGAGCAAGTGTTGGATGCCATGGCCCCTGGAAACGCCCTACGCTACCAGCATTCAGATAGCGCCATGGGCCACCTGCTCGATTTCCAATCCGTCTTGGGCATCCGCCGGGTCAACTATGGCCCAGAAGTGGATGCTGCCCTGATCCGCGCCAGGATGCCTGAGGCCATGATCGACGGGCACATTCCGCCTTTTTTATTGCGTAACGGCAGCCCCGAGGCGATCAAAGCTCGCATCGTTGATGATTTCCATAAGGCCGGTCAAACCGGCGGCCTGATGGTCACAACCGCTGGGTCATTGGCTGCTGGGACGGGCGTAGGCCGTATGCGCTGGATGATGCAAGTTGTTCAAGAGCATTGTCGTTATGATGGGAGTATCTTATGGTAGGCTAACCGTGCTGCGGCCATTGGACAAAATCCAGCAGGCATGGCTGGGTCTACGGCTGGAAACTTCACTTAGTCTTGATGCGCCTGTGTGAGCAGCAGGATTGTTGCCTGGTCGCTCCCTTTACCGGTAAAAACAACCCGTATCCACCTGTATCGTTGGAAGATATGGTTATTGTGGTCAAGAAAGTCCGTAACCCAACGCCAGCGTTATCAGATGGTGCTGGCAGCAACGTCGTGTAGCTATCTGGGTTTACGCCCCAGCGAGGTGGCCAAGCTCGAAAAACGGGATATTGATTTATTGATTTTAGCTCCCGCCTGTTGCATTTACGTGATACGAAGTCCCAGGAGGATCAAAAGATCCCGATGCTTTCCTTCCTGGTAGCACCATTAGAACGCTATATCCGTCACCTGGCAGATACACACTCGCCGTTGTTCGTGAATACGCAAGCCGCACAGTGGGAGCGTCGGGATGTAACGGCAGCTATCTCACATTGGGGGGCTGAACATGGCGTTAAAAGCTTGACGCCTCGTAAGCTGCGCGCCTCACTGGGCGCCACCCTTTCACGTTTGAAAGTGGAACCGGCCCTGGCGGCAGTTATCCTGCGTCACAGAGATCCAGCAACCACTTTACGGCACTACAACCAACGGATTAAGGGTTTGCCCAGGCCGGTCTATAAGCCGCATTACAAGAATTTATGGGGCATGCCCTGGGCTAAACCGTAATCGCGAACCAAAGCGGGGAAATTTACCAACGCCAGCTTTGTCTACGGCTTGCTATATTTACCTTCAGCCTGGTTGTACCGGGCAGCCGCCACTGGGGCAAAGAAGCTCAGCACTTGCGCCAACCTAAGCAACTGCGTGCTTTGTGGAAGAGGCCGGTAGACATCAAGCCGCTCAATGGCCTGGAGAAAACCCTGGTGAGCTATGCCTGGCAGCACCTGGATGGTGAGTTCATTGTCAATCGCCTGGTGCAGAAAGTCGCCGAGTATTCGAACGTTGCGCTTGGCTGACCAAGCCCCAGCATGCCACGGATGCCCGCCGCAACACGCCCGTACAGACCCTATCACTTCCAATTTCAACCC
>Ga0172371_10002328_pt1 | contig 30230 bp, 28 predicted proteins | sample Lak12m_FD_114543 | JGI IMG/M metagenome (GOLD analysis project Ga0172371, IMG submission 114543) | Freshwater microbial communities from Kabuno Bay, South-Kivu, Congo - kab_022012_12m | ecosystem: Environmental > Aquatic > Freshwater > Lake | place: Democratic Republic of the Congo: South-Kivu...
CCTTGCGCATCGGCGTTCCTCCCCCAGTTTTTTGCCAAACCGTCTATGGCAGGAACGCCGATGTTTTTCAAGGGAATCAACAACAATATCAGCCTAGTGATCCACAAAGTGCAAAACTATAGAGTAGTGGAAGCGTTCTGGTAATACCAGTGAACATCCTGGAACGATATCAGATAGTAAGAGCCCGAGTAGCCCATCTGGGTAGCGAACTGTTGATTCCAATAGCGCAACTGGGACCTTATCTCACTCTGGGTGTAGTGAGCCGAATAGGTGTTGGTCGCACGATCGTAATAATACCACGGCCAAAGGCACTCTCCCAGGTTCCATGCCAGCGCCTCCGTGAGCCAGCCCGTTCCGGCGCCACCGGCATAGGATTTACCCGCAACGTCTACCCTATTGGTCCCATCCCAGTACCACCACATGATGGCGTGAACCAGTTCGTGGGCCGTTGTCGCTCCGCATTGCAGGACGGCAACGTAGTCATTGTCCTCAAACAGACCTGTGGTTGATCCGTCCGCGTTGATGGTGTAATTGAGGGTGGTCCTGCCATAAGTGTTGATGTACACTTTTCCCGACGAATGGTACCCAAGGTTGCCGTCGTTGGAGTTATAGAAATACAACTCGACCTTGTTGTGTGATGGCAACGAGCTCCACGAGAGCGTAGACAGATAGTTCCATCCAAGGGCGTACCACGCGAATAGGTAAGCCCAATCATACATGTCGAAGACGGCCCCCATTGCGTAGACCCAGTTGTCGTAGTTATCCCACACCCCGTCCCAATCCCACTTCACAACGACGGAGTTTAATTCCCAGTTTATGATTGTGGCATCAGAGACAGCGGGCGTTGCGGCTATGCCGCACAACACGAGCCCAACCGCCAGGAGCCTCAGCACTGAACTCTTTCTCAGCATTCCACCAACCTCCCATCAAACACGGTTACGGCACCAACTCAGCTCGAATCATTGACGAACGTCTGTAGCGGTGCTGTGGCTAACCGACCTACGCCTGAGACGGCATGGCACGACTCTCGTCCGCGACGAGAACACATCGCCTGCCATCCTGCGCTTGCAAGTTGCCGTTGCAGCTGTTCATTCATTGAGCGTCTTCAAAAGGCGGCTGCTTCACCCCCTTTGTGAAACCCTTAGATATCGGGGTAGTTCTATGAAACGACACCGTGTCCTGACGGATCACCAGTTGTGAGTAGGGCTTTCGGCAAGGTCAATGCTTGACGGCGGCCGCTCGCAGCCGTTCCGTCTAAATGCTGCCCGAGAAATGATACCTCAATGGGTGTTACTCTATTTCTCTTTTCGGTCCAAGTCAACCACGAATTCGAACTACCGTCCTCTTTCGGCCGGCCTGGTAGCGGTATTTCTCGGCCGGATATCCCAAGGCGATGATGGCATAGACCGTCTCTCGATCCGGAATTCCCAAGCCGGCCTTTATCTTGCGGTCATGCTTTATGGCTTCCACTGCCATTCCTATGAGGCAGGAGCCCAGCCCCATGCTGTGAGCCCCAAGGAGTATGTTCTGAGTGGCGAGCATGCAATCCTCCTTGGGGAGTGAGGCCCCCGGCTCAGATCCCACAACGATCGCGGCCGTGGCGCCATGGAACAATCTGTCCCGGCCGGTTTCCTTCCACTCTGCGAGGCCTTCCATCACGGACCGATAGTACTGCCGGTAATAGTCGTCGAGCTCCCGCCTGCCGATGAGCTTGAGAAACGTCCGCAGAATGCGCTTCTCAGCAAGCTTGTTGAGCTTTTCATAGAACCGTGCAACCGCAAGAGCGCACAAGCCTACGGCCTCTCGGGTGGGGAGGATCGTAAAAGTCCATTTCTGGTTGTTGGTTCCGGAGGGTGCCGTAATCCCTATTTTCACCAGGTCTTCCAGCATCGCCCTATCTACGGGCTTGTCCGTATAATTCCTGCATGAACGCCTCGAGGACATGAGCCTAACCAGAAGACCGGTGTCGAACTCACCGGGTTTGAGCCACCCGCGATCGAGATCAAACGTTGAAAAGCGGGCCAGGTCGTCGTCAAGAGACTCCACTCGAACCGCGGCCACGGGACATACTGCAGCGCAATGGCCGCAATTCAACGACTGATTTCCTACCACGACCGCTTTTCCGTTCTGCATTGCGATGGTGCCGAGCGGGCACACCTTTACGCACAGCCCGCATCCAGTGCAAAGGCTCTCATCAATTACCGTTGTGACGGTCATATCCATCATGCCGGTATTCCTCCTACGGCAAATTTCAGCCCACCAGATCCGCCGGTCGGATCGGCAAGGCACGCACCCGCTTGCCGGTGGCAGCGGCAACGGCGTTTGCCACAGCGGGCGCGATGGGCGGGACACCAATTTCTCCAATTCCGGTGGGCGCTGCGCTGCTGGGCACGATGTGCACTTCAACCTCGGGCATTTCGTCCATGCGCAGCAAAGGGAAGTCATGAAAATTGCTCTGCTCCGCACATCCGTCCTTGAAGGTGATCGCGCTCTTGAGCGTCGCTGTGATGCCGAACGCTATCCCACCGCTGATCTGGGCTTCCACTATCTTGGGGTTGATCACCGTTCCGCAATCAACCGCGGCCACCACCCGGCGGACCTTGACAATCCCCAGGGAATTAACCGACACCTCAGCCACCATAGCTACAGCGGTATCGTGAAACTCGTCAAGCGCGATGCCGCGATGTATCCCGGCCGGAAGCGGGGTGCCCCAACCGGCTTTGGTGGCGGCCAGCTCCAGCACCCTGCGGAACTTCGGCTTGTTCTTCAGCAAATCGTAGCGCAACTGAAATGGGTCCTTCCCGGCGGCGGCAGCGATCTCGTCCACGAACGATTCCACTACGAACGCGTTTCTGGTGTTGGCTACACCTCGCCAGGTTCCAACCGGCACCCCGGGATTATCGTTCAGATACTCGACGCGAATATGGTCTATCCCATACCCCACAGTGCCCGCGTTCGTCGAGGCACGCTCCGCGGACATAAAGTATTTGACAGCCGGGCTCGCCAAAAAGGACGCCGCATTCTTGAGCGGACGGGGTACCCAGCCTGGCATGAGGGCCGGCATGAACGTTTCGACGAAAGCGTCCATCCAGTTCGGTCCCACCAGCCGATGCCAAAAGGCCTTCGGGGTGCCGTCAGAGGCTAGCGCAGCCCGAACGACGTGATACGAGGCCGGCCGAAAGTGATCGTTGCGTATATCCTCCTCGCGAGTCCAGATCAGCTTTACGGGCGCCTTAACTTGTGCGGCGACCTCGACTGCCTCCGCGACAAAGTCCACCGACCCGCGTCGCCCGAAGCCGCCACCCAAGAACGTGGTGTGCACCAGGACCGAATCCACGTCCAGACCTGCCACAGCAGCTGCAATTTCCTGCGTGCCGCCCTGATTTTGCGTGGGGACCCAGACGTCGCAGACACCGTTATGGATGTGCACCGTGCAATTCATCGGCTCAGGGCAGCCGTGTGCCTGAAAAGGCAGCTCGTACGCAGCTTCCACGACCCTGGCCGCGTGTGCAAACGCCGCGTCAACGTTTCCCTTATCGAGGACTTTACGGCCATCTGTTTTTGCCAACTCTGCCCAACGCTTCCTCATCCGGTCCGTTTCGGGGAGAGGCTTGTCCGACTGTTCCCACTTGACTTCCACCGCCTCCGCAGCCTTGTGCGCCCGCCAGAAGTCTTCCGCCACCACCGCCACACCCGTAGCGATGGGCAGAATGTGCCTGACGCCAGGCATCTGCCGAGCCTTTGACGCATTGACGGACTTGACGCGACCGCCTAGCATGGGGGAATGAATAACCGTGGCAGTAAGCATTCCCGGAAGCCGCACATCTATCCCGTACACGGCCGAACCCTCGCTCTTGGCCGGGGTATCCAACCGCGGGAACCTTTTGCCGATTACCTTGAACTGCTCAGGAGTTTTGAGAGTTAGGTCATGGGGCAGAGGCAGAGACGCAGCCTTGTCGAGCAGTTGGCCGTAGCGCAGCACGCGACCTGTGGGTTTGTGAACCACCGTTCCGTTTGCGGCACGGCATTCACTCGGCGTAGCACCCCATGTTAAGGCTGCGGCCATAATCAGCAACTCCCGTGTCGCTGCACCGGCTTGTCTGAGTACGTCCCAACTTGTGGGCACGCCGGTGCTTCCGCCCGTGGCTTGGATGCCCATCCTGGGATTCTTATAGACAGGGTTTGCCGGAGCGATCTCCGTCCGGACTTTCTGCCAATCTACCTCGAGTTCTTCCGCGACGATCATGGCCAGTGCTGTCGTGATTCCCTGACCCATTTCAGAGTGTTTTACCATAACGGTGATACGATCGTCGGCATCGATCCGGATCCACGCGTTCGGCGCCAGCTCCTGCGGCTTGCCTCCGGACTTGGCCAACGCAGGTGCGGCTTGAACAGGGCTGAACCCAATGAGCAGGCCTATTCCCGCGATCGCGCTCACCTTAAGGAAAAGGCGTCTGTCCAATTCCACTGTATGCTCGGGCATAGGATCACCTCCCAGCAGCGCGGTGAATGGCTTGACGGAGTTGTGGGTAAGAGCCGCATCGGCACAGGACCGCGGACATGGCTGCTACGATGTCCGCTTCGGTCGGGCGGGGATTGGACGCCAGGAGGGCAGCCGCGGTCATGATCTGGCCAGGCTGGCAATAGCCGCACTGGGGCACGTCCTCCTCGATCCAGGCTCTCCGCAGTGCCTCGGCGACAGGACCGCGCAATCCTTCGATGGTCGTTATCTCGCGGCCGGCCACCTCCTTAACTTCCGTCTGGCAGGACAGGACCGGTTTACCGTCTACGTGGACCGTGCAGGCGCCGCAGTCGCCGATTCCACAGCAGTACTTGGTGCCGGTGAGGCCGAGAGTGTCCCTGAGCACCCAGAGCAAGGGTGTCTCGGGATCCACGGCGATGCTGCGGACTTGTCCGTTGACGCTAAGACTTATCATGAGAGGCCTCCTTGTTTATGGTTTGAGGATGTCGAGGTGGGGTTGCGGTGGTTGGGGTGCCGGCGTCCGTTCGGAGTGAATGTTCACTCCTCCAAGAGTCAAAGTTGCACCACGCCCCGCCTTTACCCGTTCCCTCATCGCCTGATTGCCTCCCAGCATATCTCTTCCGCGAGGGCTTCCGCCTCGGGGGTGCGCTCCAGCTCGCCGGACTGGAAAGCCTTTTCGACCCCGCCGAACGCGCCGGTGATCACAGCCAAGACAAGTTCGGGCGGGACGTCTTTTGTAATCTGCTTTTGCCTAAGCTCTTCGAACACTTGGAAGAAATGATCGTGGAAACCATCGCAAAGCCGGCGACTGGCCTCGCTGAGGTACGACGCGTGATAGTGGAATTCCAGAAAGGTGAGCACCAAGGGGTTGTCCTGGGAAAACCGCGCGAAACGATGCCAAAGCTCATGAAAAAGCCTGCGTGGCGGCAGATCGGTCGGAAGATCCGCGAGAAAGGCTTTCATCATGGCACTCTTCCAGTGCTGGAAGAGTGCATTGACGAGGTCTTCCTTATCAGCGAAATAACGATAGATGGTGCCTGCGCCGACCTGAGCCCTTTCAGCGATCATGGCCACTGTGGTGCCGTAGAAACCACGTTCGGAGAAGAGTTCGAGGGCTGCGTCGAGTATGGCTTGTTTTCGGTCCATCGGTTTCCGGGAGTTTGAGGCTAACTGGAATGAATATTCATTCATAGTCTTACTCGCGCCTTGCGGCTTGTCAAGGACTTTCTCCAGGGCCGGGAAATGTGCGCTTTTGGGCGGGATGTTTGTGGGTGCCTCCACCGATCAACCGTCTGACAATTGGCCATAATAACCGGCTGTTGCAATCCTTGGCGTGGCTTTGGAAAAGAGATGGTGTTCGGGAATCATATTTCATATTTCATGAAATCTTGCTTGACAGACACCCTCGACTAATCCTAAGATCATCCCGGGCGGAGGACAGCAACCTGAAAGAGTTCGCTCACCCTCCCGCGATCGAGACGCCCTCATTCCTTTGTCCGGCGAAGGAGACATACAAACAGACATGCCGTTCATCCATCGCGAAAAGCTTTCCAACCAGGTCTACACCGTGTTGAAGGACATGATTACCAACCACCGGTTTCAGCCGGGAGCGCGCCTGAATGTGGAGCAGCTCGCGAAAGAACTGGACGTGAGCCGGACTCCCGTCTGGGAGGCAGTGGGAAAGCTGGAACAGGAAGGCTTTCTCGTGAACGTTCCCAACCGGGGGGTCTTCATGGCTGTCCTGACGCCAAAGATGTCTCTGGAGCTCTACGCCGTGCGTGAGGTGCTGGAAGGGATGGCTGCTCGACTGGCAGCGGAACGAATCAGTGAGGAGACGCTGAAGGAAATGGAAAACTGCCTGGCGCAGCAGGCCGAAGTTATCCAGGCCGGCGATCTCATCGGGTATTCCCGGTTGGATTTCGACTTTCACGCGGCGGTGTACGAGTCCTGCGGGAACGAGGTGCTTCAAGAATTGCTGCAGACGATCAAGAACAAGATGCGACCCTTGAGTCTTCGCATGAAGCCGGTGCTTTCACGACTGTATCACGACCACGAGGGGATATTGGATGCGCTCAGGATGCATGATCCTCAAAGAGCGGAAAGGGCATTTCGCAGGCACAACAGGGCAATGATCGCTTTGATCAGATCCAGTGCAAACGGTGACGACTGGGGGCAGGGCTGGGAGGGAGTGAATACCGCCCGGTCCTCAAAATAATTGAGTTCAAGTCAACCCGCAGAATCCGAAAGGAGATACGTCATGAGGTTTCCAAAGGACAGAACAGCAATTGTTCTCATCGAAGCTCAAAACGATTTTCTCACTCCGGGTGGAACGATGTATCAGTACATCGCCGATCAGCTTAAGGAGCGAAATGTGATAGCAAATCTGCAGAGGCTCCTGAACGCTGCTCGCGGCAAGGTCAAGATAATTTACGTCCCGTTTCAAGCTTTCAAGCCGGGGTTTCCCGAACTGAAGAAGGGAGGTCCGGGTACTGAAGGCCTCCGCGGGATAGAGATGGACATGAAGGCCGACTGGGGCACCGGCGCGTGGCTCGAGGGCACTCCGGGCCCTGAAATTATTGACCCCCTGACTCCCCAGCAGGGAGACATTGTCATTCGCGGCAAGCTGACTCTGGATGCCTTTCATTCGACCGCGTTGAACTACATACTCAGAGCAAACGAGATCGAATACGTGGCTTTTACGGGCTTCCATACCAACTGGTGCGTCGAGTCTTCTGCACGCTCGGCGTACGACCTCGGGTATCGCGTGATTGTTGTCAAAGATTGCACGGCAACCGATACCCAGCGCGAACAGGCCTACGCTGAAGAAGTTATATTCCCTCGCATTGGCCGGGTTATGACGGCTGATGAATTCCTGGGGGCCATTTCCTAGGGTTCCAGGATGCACCGAGGCCGGCTCGAAAGGAGGAGGCATGATGGCGATACGTTGGAGCACATTGATTTTATCGGCGGCGCTGGCAATTTTGGTGTGCGTTCCGATCGTGGGACATGCGGCGGATCCTGCTGAGATAAAGGTCGGGTTGATGTTCGGCCTTACAGGAGCCGCGTCGCCTGTGGGACCTGTCCAGCTTGACGGCGCGAAATTGGCCATTCAAGAGGTGAACGACGCTGGGGGTCTTGCGTGGGGCGATAGGAAGCTTCCCGTGAAATTCGTGGTCAAGGACGACGAAACAAAGCCGGACGTGGCGATTCGGCGTTTCAGGGAACTGACGACGGAAGATAAGGTTGACGTTGTGGTAGGCCAGACTTTTGCCTCGATCACCGGGGCGCTGAACAAACAGGTGAAAAAAGAGCCAATACCCTACTTCCCCGTGAACGTAGTAGCCTTGAAGATGTTCGAGAAAGAAGAGCTCGCACCGACGACCTTTGCCGTACACGGGTGCGCTTATTCCGCCGGGTACGGCAGTGCAGCTTACATAGTGAACAAGCTTCAGAAGAAGAAAGTGGTGTTTTTCGGTCCGGCCTATGCTTTCGGGCAGGATCAATGGGCAGGAGCAAAGGATGCTTTCAAGAAGTATGGCATTGAGGCCGAGTATTTTGAATCTCCTGTGGGCACCGGCGATTTCACCCCTTACCTCCTGAAGATCATGGAAAAGAAGCCCGAGGTCGTCATGCTTGCCCACTGGGGCACCGACGCAATCAATGTTCTTAAGCAGGCATATGAGACCGGACTGAAGAAGCAGACAACCATCTGGTTCGACTGGATGACCAACGTTTTTGGCAGCGGCGTTCCCGCAGAAGCGCTCGAAGGAGTGTACTCGCTGATGAGCTGGTACTATGATCTCAGCGGGTTTCCGGACGAGAGCATAGTGAAGCAGGGGGCATTATTCGCACAAAAATTTCAGAAAGTGTTCGGATATCCTCCGGATCCTTATTCCGCGATGGCGTACATCGGGACAATGGAGGCACTGCGAGGTCTTTCCCTTGCAAGAACAAAGGACCCAATGGCCATAGCCAAAACCGTTATGTCCAAACCGACCTTCGAATCCATGAAAGGTCCCGGCACGTGGCGCGCTGACCATCAGCCGATTTTCAAATACAACGCGTTCGTTGTGGTCGGGAAAGGTCCGAAGGAACGGAAGGATCCCAAGTGGGATCTGGTGAAGGTAATAGACGCCTACACAGGCGAGGACTATCTGCCGCCGTTGAAATCCCTTGGTTATTGAGCGTTGATGCGGACGGGAGAGGCCTTGGCCTCTCCCTGTGCCACGCTATTGTTGCACCCTTACTTCGGTTTTGTTCGCAAGAGGCTTGAGGTGCCGGACAGAACAATCCTACAGAGCCGCGGACTCACCAAGGCTTTCGGTGACTTCGTTGCAGTCTCCGACGTGACATACTCCTTGACGGAAGGAGAAGCCGCGGGGATCATAGGCCCCAATGGCGCTGGGAAATCCACGTTTTTCAACCTTCTCACAGGGATGTTTCGTCCGAGCAGCGGGTCAATATTTTTCCATGACCAGGAAATAACCTCGCGTTCAGCGGAAGATCGGGTAGGGCTGGGGCTTGTGCGGACCTTTCAGCTCGTCTCGGTATTCGACTCACTCTCTGTTCTTGACAACCTGGTGCTTGCCGTGGTGCGGTCAGGCCCCGACTTCTCAGATAAACGCGGTTTTCTTCTGGGGTCCGCCCATTCCAATCGAATTCGCTCCACATGCGAAAGAGTGCTCGAACAAGTGGGCTTGGTGCACAAGTCTTCCGTCAGCACTTCCGAGATGTCATACGGCGAGAAGCGGATGCTGGAAATAGGAATGGCTCTGGCGCTGAAGCCCAAAATACTCCTTCTTGACGAGCCGTTGGCTGGACTTAGCGACGTGGAAATTCATGATGTGCTCAACTTGGTGTCACTGCTGAAAAATGACTTCACGCTAGTGATCATCGAACACAAGATTTCACGCATCGTAAACCTTGTGACTCGGTTGTCGGTCATGCACGAAGGCAGACTTATAGCCGAGGGATTGCCGGAGACGGTCCTGTGTGATCCTACGGTTCGAAGGGTTTACTGGGGCGAGGAAGAAAGAACTTGTCCCGCGCCGACCGATTGATGCCAGAGCGCCGTCAAAGACGTGACAATGACTGAACCGGTCCCGGCGGGTCTCCGGAGCGAAGTCAGGCTCCGCCGTTCGTAGAGGAGGAGATCTGCCGGGACTGCCGGTGAATCAAGCACTCAAGGTTACTCGTATGAAAGCGCATTGGCATGAGTGCATGGAGCCCAAGAATGCTGCTGATAATCGAACACCTTGATGTGGCATATGGACATGCTCAGGTGCTCTCGGACGTCTCCATCAATGTGGACCAGGGGGAAATGGTTTTTGTAGTGGGACGGAACGGAGCCGGCAAGACGACCCTTCTCAAAACCATAGCCGGATTCCTTACTCCGCTCTCGGGACAGATCGTCTTCGACGGAACCGGATTCAATGGCATCCGCCCCGAAAAGGCAGCGCTCGCGGGGGTCCGGTACGTGTTTCAGGACAAGCGTGTATTCTCGAAATTGACTGTGAGGGAGAATATTCAGCTTGCAGCATACGCCACCGGGGAAGGCCTGGAAGCGGCCCGGGAAATGGTTGTTCGCGTCTTTCCCGGGGTGGAGCGGTTTTGGAATAGTGCTGCCGGAGGCCTTTCAGGTGGTCAGCGACAGCTATTGCTGCTGGGAAGAGCCCTCATCGGCTCGCCGCGACTACTCCTCATTGACGAGCCCACGGAAGGCCTGGCCGCGGGAATGATCGCAGAGGTGTTCAAGGTCCTGGAGATGATGAAGGGAAAACTGTCTCTCATAATCGTTGAACAGAATCTGGCAGTGGTGTGCCGTCTGGCCGACAGGGTCTACGCTGTGAAGGAAGGTCGTATTGCGGCCGAGCTGAAAGGATCAGTGGAGATTCAAGACCATACGACCCTGGAAAAACACCTTTGATACCGCTTCGCCTTCGAACGAGTGACTCTGTCACGTCGGCGGGGTTCTTCCGGAGCACAGTCGGGTCCTCCGTTCGGAGTTGAGGAGGCACCTGGACGATGTTCCGGCACGAACGCGAAATGGTATGAGAGGCAAACCCTTTTCGAAGAGCAAGAACGTATGAGTACAAACAGATGGGACACCCTCAGACGATTTGACGTGATCATTCTCGCGACTATTTTTATTGCTCTAGCCTGGATCTTGACCGTTCACCGGACGACTGATTTTATTATCTTTTGCATTTTTGTGTTGGCCTATGATCTGCTCTATGGATACATGGGCAGGCTGTCATTCGGCCACATGCTCTATTTTGGCGTCGGCGCTTACGCCGCGGCGCTTACGCCGGAATATGTATCCGGAAATCCTTTCGCGGCCTTGGCTTTGGCCTTGGCTGCGGGAGCTCTGGTCGGTGTCCTTCTGGGGCCTATCATTGTCCGTACCACTGGTGCTTGCTTCGCGCTCATCAATCTCGCGTTCAACCAGGTCGGCTATTTTCTCGTTCTCATTGCGTTTGCGGCATACACCGGCGGAGAGGACGGCAAGGCCGCTTTCTTCGACAAGGTGTGGTTCCTCGATTTCGGCAACCGCACGGTGGTGTTCGTAACGGCTCTCGTCAGTCTGTTGCTGGTCAGCTATTTTCTAGGCAGCTTGACCAACTCTCCTTTTGGAATTCTTCTTCGGACAATCAAGGAAAACGAGTTGCGGGCGCGATTCCTGGGCTACGATACCTATCGGTACAAGCTGCTCGCATTCACTATCTCTACTTCTCTGTCGGCGTTTGCGGGTTGGCTGAGCATTCTCAATTACACATATGCCACGCCCAGTTTCATTGATCCGCACCGAAACGTCGAGGTGATATTTGCGAGCCTCATCGGAGGTGCAGGGAGTATCTACGGGGCTATCGCAGGAGGCATAGCCTACATGGCGATCAGCAACTATCTACCCAACTACATCCAACGATGGGAAATGTTCCTGGGGATGACCTTATTGCTCCTGGTATTCAAGTTTCAAACGGGAATTTGGGGATTTGTCTCAAGTTTGTTTAACATGCCCAGGACTGAGGAGAAGTCATGATCGGGACAATTGTGTATGGGCTGACCATCGGAGGAATTCTCTACATTATTTCAGTGGGTCTGTCGCTCACTTTCGGAACCATGCGGATAGTGAATTTCGCCCACGCACTGGTTTACACGGTGTCTGCATATTTATTGATCTCAATGTTGCCTTTCCTCGGTGAAAACTTTGTCCCTGCCGCATTGGTGGCGGTGGCTGCCGTGGTCCCACTTTCATACGTGATAGAGCGGTACGTCATTCGAAGGCTGTACGGCACAAGCATTGACTATGCGATTATTGCGACCTACGCCGTCCTCCTCATTGGTGTGGATCTCATAAAGTGGATTTGGGGAGCAACTCCGATTCCGTTGTCTGACCCGGTGAACAAATCCGTAACTCTCTTGGGTGTTTCAATTCCTGTGTACCGCCTTCTCATTATCGCGCTCTCCATCCTTATGTTCGGACTGCTTGAGGTCTTCTTTCGCCGGACCATCATAGGTAAGATAATCGTGGCCGGGCTGGAAGACAAGGAAGCCGCTCAGAGTATCGGCCTCAATGTTGATCGCTATTTCTCATTAGTCTTCGTGCTCGGCAGCTGCCTGGCGGCTTTGGGGGGCGTGCTGTACGCCCCCATTACTACCATTCACCCGTATATGGGATTTCAGGTCCTGTTATTGAGCTTTGCCGTGGTTCTCGTCGGGGGCCTGGGAAGCCTTCGCGGAACATTTGCCGCCGCGTTCTTTCTCGGTATGGTAATGGCCATCACCGGACGCTTTTGGGGACCAGCAGCAGAGACCATGGTGTTCGTCATCATGGCGGTCGTGTTGATGATCAAACCAATTGAAGTTTGAACCGGGGAGCTGCGCGGTTCGCCTCAAGCTCATATATTCCTCGCTAACACTTGCCTATTGATCGTTAGGGGAGGGCGACCGGACACGATCGTGCCGACGGGTTGGTGAATGCCGGACCAGACCACAGAACCGGCCCCGCGTCGCGTTGACTGGGTCGGCAGGGTGCGGTATGTTCAGAGATGGCCGAATTGAACTTTGATCCAACGGAGATGCCGGTATTGGATCGCCGGGAACCGAGTCTGAGGGGACCGGAGGCCCGATGAAGACTGCGGGAGTATAGCCAATGAATCAACTCAGTAACGCTATGGATATCTTTAAGATCCTCCAAAGGAGCAATTGCCGGGCGTGTCATGTGCCGACCTGCCTGGCGTTTGCGGCGGCCGTATTCAAAGGCGAGAAGCGTCTCGAAGACTGCCCTCACATTGACGGAAGTGACATCGCGCGATTTCAGATCAACAACGCTGATTCGAGAACCCTCGATCGGGAGCTGGAAAAGGCCCTGGAAGAGTTGGGACGAAGAATAGCCGGTGTAGATTTTGCTGCAGCCGCGGACAGGCTGGGGGCCTCTTTCTCTGGTGACGCGTTGAGGATCAAGTGCCTCGGCAAAGATTTTGACGTTGACTCGAAGGGGAACGTGGTCTCGGACTGTCACGTGCATGGATGGATAACCATCCCATTACTCAACTACGTGATATCCAGCGCGGGCAAGCCCATTTCAGGCAACTGGGTTCCGTTCAGGGAACTTAAGAACGGGGCCACATGGAGTCGGCTTTTTGAACAAAGATGCGAAAAGCCCCTAAAGCAGGTCGCGGATACCTACACTGATCTCTTTGAATTCATGATCCACATTTTCAGTGCGAAGCGGGCGCCCAATGCTTTTGACTCCGATATAGCCGTTGTCTTGCATCCTCTGCCCAGAGTGCCCATGCTCATCTGCTACTGGAAGCCGGACGGAGACATGGAGTCGGCTCTCAACGTATTTTTCGACGATACGGCAGAAGACAATCTGATCATTGATTCCATCTATCGTCTTGCTGCAGGGATGGTGATCATGTTCGAGAAGATTGCAATCACGCACGGCAAGTGATCCGGGAGGCCCCAGTCCGGGCGGTATGTCGGGACTCTATCTCTTATGCTTCGTTGTAGCTTCGCAGCTATGGGGGTCGCCAAAAAAGTCGTCCGATAATGAAAAGGATCTGGTGGGGCGGGCATCTTGCCCGCCATTCCTGGGCAGGCAGGATGCCTGCCCCACCGAAACCCAGGCCGACATTGCCGTCTCTGTCGGACATCGAGATCGGACAGAAATTTTGTAACCCAATGTAAATAGCCGACCACTACGTATCTCGGCGTTTCTTCTCTTCGGAACGTATTTCTCGGCGCAGTAGCTTTCCCACTTTGGACTTCGGAAGCATATCCCTAAACTCTATGTATTGCGGGATCTTGTACTGGACCAGCTTGCCTCGGCACCAGCGTATCAATTCATAGCCGGTTATACCCTTTACATCTTTCTTGAGGACAACGAATGCCTTAATGCGCTCGCCCACCTTCGGATCGGGCACTCCCACCACACAAGATTCTATGACCGCCGGATGCTCCTGAAGGATCGCTTCTATTTCGGATGCAGAGACACGGTACCCCTTGTGCTTGATCACGTCCACGGTGCGGTCCACAAAATAGACAAAATGCTCTTCGTCCTCTCTTACTATGTCTGTGGTCCTGTACCAGAGCCGACCGTTAATCTTCACGAACGACGCTTCGGTCTCTTCGGGTTTGTTGAGGTACGCCCTAACCATTCTGTCCGAGGAGACCAGCAGTTCGCCGGGATCTCCGGGCTTTACCGGCTCCGTTCCGTCCGATGCAACGATCATTAAATGTTTGCTGGGGACTCTCATTCCCATGCTCAAGGGCGGATTCTCACGGTCCGTGGGACACATGACGATTCCGCCGCAGGTTTCTGTGGCTCCATAACCTTGGTAAATGTCCAGCCCAAATCTATTTTTCCATCGTCTTGCCACCTCCACGGGGAGGACATCACCACCGCAGAAGCAATACTTCAGGGAAGACAGGTCGTACTGGTCCACCCGGTCGTGTTCGAGGATCATGCGGTAAAACGCGGGAACCCCGATGACGGTAGTAGCCTTGAGTCTCTGAATGGCATCGAAAATCGCATCGAGGTTGACTCTGGGTTGAACAATGAGAGTGCCGCCTCCGATAACGACAGTGGAGAGACTGCAAGTCTGCCCGAGGATGTGGAACAAAGGCGCTCCGCCAAGGATCACATCGCGATCTTTTGGGAAAAGGGGGTCTCGAACCGCAAGCTGCTCGTCCGCGGAAATAAGAAACAGCCCCTGGGTTATTGGTACTCCTTTGGGATGCTTGGTGGTCCCGCCGGTGTAGAGGATTTCCGCGATGTCTTCGTCTCGGGTCCCTGGGTCCGGGGCAGGGGGATGCGACGATGCAACCATCATTTTCATGGAGTTGATGAAGGGCGCCTTTTCGACTTTGCCCGTCGGCACCTTGTCGGCAAGATGGCCGAAGGCTCGCTTCCACCAAGGAAGCAAATCGGCCAAGTTGGTCACGATGACTTGTTCGATGGCTGTATCGGCCATTGCTCGCTTGACGTAACCGTAATTCCGGTCCGCGCAGATGACGGCCTTGGCCCCGGTGTCACCGGCGACATATTTCAGGTCGGACGATGTGTAGATCGGCGTGATTGGGACCGCGACCGCTCCGAGTCTCTGTATGCCGAGCCACGAGACAACAAACTGGATGGAGTTTGGAATGTACATTACTATGCGGTCGCCTTTCCTCATACCAACGCCAGCGAGAGCCGCGGCAAACCGTTCCGCAAGGTCCGACAGCCTGCGGTAGGAAAATGACGTGCCGAGAAAGGAAACCGCAGTCTTGCCCGGGTTCTTGGACGCGGTGGCGGCGAATGTCTTGAAAATAGTCAGATCTTCCTGGGACGACATAAATAGGCAATCCTCCGTTTTCCACAGCCTTTAGACGCCGAAATAGGCCGCCTTCACCTCAGGGTTGTCCATCAGCTCCATTCCACCGCCGTCCATGGTCAGCATTCCGTTCTCGATGATATAGCCGTGGTCTATAATTGGGAGTATCGGGCGGGCAAACTGCTCCGTGATGACTGTCGTGAGGCCGGTCTCTGAGCGTATTTTCTTGATAGCGTCCACCAGGGTGTTTTGCATAACCGGGCTCAGCCCCAGCAAGGGCTCGTCCAAGAGAAGGAGTCGCGGCTTCGCTATAAGCGCCATTCCGATGGTCAACATCTGTTGCTCACCGCCGCTGAGAAATCCTGCTTTTCGCTTCTTGAGGCGGACCAACGTGGGGAAGAGCTCAAACACGTATTCTATGGTCTCCGTTACTTCTGACCTTTTCCGCAAGAAGCCGGCAATTCTCAGGTTCTCGACGAGATCCGACTCCGGAAAGATCGGGTGGCGCTCACGGCACAGCACCATGCCTTTCTTAACCCGTTCGCTCGGGTAAAGGTCGGTGATGTCCTCACCAGAGAATGTCACGGTCCCGTAAAGGGTGATACGTTCTCCGCCCTTGCGCTGCTCTTTGATCTTCGTGTCTATAATCAGGCCTGATATGGTGTTCATCAGGGTGGTTTTACCGGCACTGTTCGAGCCGATCACCGCAACAATAGCGCCCGGCTCGACTTTCATGCTGAAATCGTTCAGCGCCAAGGCGTTTTCATAAAAGACCATGAGGTTGGATACTTCCAGCATGTGGATTCCCTAATTGCAGAGTTGAAAGGCGATTAGCGTCTTACTCTGGATTTGCCTTCAAAGCGAATCCATCCCTCTCCACGAGGGAGGGAGCAGCGGTAGTCCCCTCTCCTCGCGGGAGAGGGCCAGAGTGAGGGGGCCCATTCGATGGCAAATTCGCATCACTCGGTTCCCAGATAGGCCTGTTTCACCTCGTCCTGTTCCATCACGTCGGCAGGTTTTCCGATCGCGATGGCACGCCCGAAATTGAGTACAACCACACGGTTTGCTATGCGGAAGAGTTCTCGCAGGCGATGCTCAATCATGACCACTGTCTTGCCTTCCACCATAAGCTTTTCGATGATGGGCACGATGCTTGCCAGTTCAGCTATGCTGAGGCCCGAAAACAATTCGTCCAGGATGATAAGGTCCGCGCGTAGCGCCAGACACTTGGCCAATTCGAGACGCTTCAGGTAACCGTGGGGCAGACTGCCCGCAGCCTTGTACGTCACCGACGACTCCCTCTCGAAGCCGACCTCTTCGAGCAGGTCCTTGGCTACGGAGTCCCTGTCACCGTAACGACCTCCCGCGAGGGCCTTCACCCTCGGTGAGAACAGGGGAATAATGAGGTTCTTGAATGCCGGCAATTCCGCGAAAGGCCGAGCCATCTGGAATGTCCGGGCGATCCCCAGCCGCGCTATGCGGTAAGGCATCAAACCGGTAATGTTCCGGCCCCGGTATTCAATGGTTCCGGAATCCGGCGACAAAAAGCCCGTGATCAGATTTACCAGCGTGGTCTTTCCTGAGCCGTTGGGTCCGATGATGCCCAAGAGTTCGCCCTTGTGCAGGTCGAAGCTCACACCCACGACCGCGCGCACGCCGCCGAAGCTCTTGCTGATGTCTCGAAGTCTCAGCAGTACATCGGCACCCTGTGCCTGCAAATTGTTATTCATTGGAGAAACGCCTCTGTCTGGCAGGATTCAACACGAGGTTCTCTCTGTCGAGTAACCAAGACCCCATCACTTTTCCACCTCGACCCATCTCTCGAACTGATGGTATTTTCTCTGAATATAGTGAAATATGCCTTCCGGAAGCGAAATGATGAAGACCACGAGAGAAAGCGCGTATATGACGGTTCGGAGACCGCCGATTCCGCGAAGCGCCTCAGAAAGCGGCACCAGGATAAAGGCTCCCATGACCGAACCGGCAAAGGTGCCGATCCCTCCAACCACCGTGGAAGCTAATGGGAGTATCGAGTAATCAAGTGCAAATGCGGGCATGCCCACAAACATATAGACGTGGGTCATGTACGCTCCGCAGAACGCTCCCACACAACCGGCCAGGAAGAGCGCCTGCGCCTTGAGCCAGTAGATGTTGATCCCTCCGCTCATGACGGATCTGTCGTTGTCACGAATGGCTTTGAGTACCAGCCCGTAATCGGTAGTTACCAGCCGTCGAAAGCCGAAGAGAGCAATGATCACCACCGCGGCCACAAAATAGACCTCGATCCAGATGTTGGGGAACGGCTTGAGCCCTGCTAATCCTTCCGTTCCGCCGAGTATTCCTGTAGCCTCAATACACCGTTCCAGCATCAGCGGGAGAACCAGCGTGACCATGGAAAAGTAGACGCCCCTTAGTCTCAAGACCGGCAAGAGCACCACCGTGCACAGAGCGCCCCCAAGGACAGTGGCCAGGGGTATGGTCAACCAAGTTGGCAGGCCGGCAAAACGATCCAGAGCACCTGCTACGTAGGCCCCGACCCCGAAGAATAGAGCCTGCCCCAACGACACCATGCCCACCGAGACCAGAAAGTCCCAACTCATCGCCAACAGGGCGAAAATGCAGGTGGAGATCAGCACCTTTTGCCAATAGACCGGAAGAACCAGTGGAAGAATGATAAGCGCAACCACCGGCAGAACCGGCGGCACTGCAACATAAAGCATCTCGCGATACGATGTCAGTGCAAAAATATCATCAGACCTGGCCCTTACGCCTCGATCAATACGTTCTTTTCTTCGTTGTTTCACCGCGGCACCGTGAGCAAGGGGTTTCCCTGGAGCCTCGCTTCAAAAGGGAGTGTATCCAGGATAATTTACCGAAAGGACAAGCACATATCGCTCGCCTGCAAATCGCGCCGTTAGATACGTTCTTCGAGTTCCTTCTGTTTCCCGAATAGGCCGGAAGGTTTGACCACCAGGATCACCAGTATAGCAATCAGCGAGACGATCATCTTCCAGTGCGGGCCTGAAAGGACGTCGGTCACCATCTGGGCGTATCCGATCAAAAACGAAGCCACCACCACCCCGACCGTGCTGCCCAGTCCGCCCATGATACAAACTGCCATGGCATTGATGAGGACATCGTATCCTTCATTGACGGAAATTGTGCCCCTGGGAAGGATCAGAATAGCTGCAACAGCAGCCAGACCCGACCCGAACGCAACGCTGATCCCTGCAATTCGATCGGAGTTGATCCCGAGGGAAAGAGCCGTTCTCTCATCCTGAGCTATTCCCCTGAAGGCAAGTCCTATTCTCGTGTGATGCGTAAACAGATAGAGCCCTGCCGCCAAAGCTATTCCCACGCCGACAATCCATAGCCTTTGATGATCAACGTAAGTATTCCCGATCATCACACTGCCGTCCGTGAATACAGGCAGGGTGTATTCAAAACCGGTGTACCCCAGGTACCGGAACATCTCCAGGATAGCCAGTCCCACCCCGAATGTCGCAATAACTTCAGAAATGACCAGGCCTCTCACCCTCAACAGAACAAATCTGTAAAGCGCAGCCCCCAAAGCGGCCGTCAACAACACGGACAGAATTCCTGCCGCAAAGAATGGAATGGACAGCTTATGGATAAAGATCCACGCTGCGTAACCCGCCAGGACGTACATGGCGCCGTACGCGAAGTTGGAAACCCCGCTGATCCCGAAGGTCAAACTGAAGCCAAGCGCTATTAGAGCGAGAATTATGCTGTTGACGAACCCATAAATCAGGGTAACTTCGAGCATGGAGTTTCCCTCTTAGGTATTGCTAACGCCCGCCCCAGCGGAGCACAGCCATTGTCGGACATTAGTTTTGGCAATCACTGTAGAACGGTTTCACAAACAGTCGGTAGAGGAGCTTCCGTTCAAAGAAGCTCCCTCAATTGCTATCACTTCGATTTCTTGACCCACTCGGGGACTTTGATCTTACCTTCCGCGATGGACTCAGGGAACACTATTATCCTCTTGCCGTCCTCGGTCCATTGGGCCACACCTGCTACGGCCGCTTTGGCAGGATCATCACCGTAAACGACCTGGTTGCCATCGTCGAACTTGATCCTCCCTATCACGCCCTGCCGGTCGGTCTTCTTGATTTCAGCGACCACCTTGTCGGGGTCGAGTGATCCCGCACGTTCAACTGCCTCAGCCAGCATGTAAACGGAATCGTAGGATGGAGCAGGACCATGCCCGGCTTCCGTGGGCACGCCGTATTTTTTCTGGTAGTCGTCGTAGAACTTCTTGGCAGCGGCATATTTCTCCGATGGTATTGCACTGCCGATCTCAAAATTCACGTTGATGGCACCGCCGATTTTCTCCTCAAAGGTTTTCCATGCGCCGATACCCGCCATAGGAGAAATGAAGCCGGTGAGCATGGTGGGAATCTTCATTGTGCGCCACTGCTTGACCAGAATTCCGCTTTGGGGCATGTCAAACACCGCCAGAATGACTTGGGCATCTTTCGTTTTGGCCTTGATGAGGCCCGCGGAAAAGTCCGATGCCCCAGTTGGATAGACCTCGGTGCCCATGACCTCCCAGCCGAATTTGGCTGCAGCGACTTTCGCCGTCGCCTCGGCGGTGGCTTTCGCCCAGAGGACGTCCTGATGCATGATGAAGAGCTTCTTGAAGCCGAATTCCTTGTTCAGACTTGCCAGAGTCTGGACCAGATACTTGCCCAAGCCGGGAGCATTAAGACAGACGCGAAAACAATACTTGTACTTGTCAGGTTCTGCCTTGACTTTCTCCTCGGATTTCGGGGACATGGCAATAGTCCCCAGCATGGGCACCTTATATCTTGCCAGTATGTCCATGCCCGCGAGAAGCGCCTCTGAGCGAAATGGTCCCACTAAGAGCGCATTGACCTTCTTTTCCGTAATGATCTTTTCCAGTCCGAGGAGGGCCTCAGAGACCGGGACGCCGGGAGATGCGTCGCGGAGATCTATGGTTTCCAGTTTGATTTGCTTCTTGACTTCTCCGACCTTTACCCCGCCTTTTGCATTGATCTCTGCAACAGCCATTTCCACTGCCTTTAGTGACTCTTTGCCCTCAAGCGCCGTCAGAGCGGTAGGTACCCCAAGGACGATTGACTCCTGTGAGTACCCTGGGGTGATGTGCCAAAGAGTCAGCCAACAGAAAAGAAGAACTGCCACGCACAGGATCCGTCTCATTTGTTCCCTCCGTAGTCCGTAACATTGGTTGGGTATCAGGAACCCGCCCTTTTTATTTGCTATTTCTGATTTTCGCCAAACCGCATCTAACGTTTAGTTGGACAGAGAGGCCACATGGCCAAGCTATTTTTGCCACACGGCCGACGGTTGCGTCTTTATCTCGACTTCCAGGAAAGGAACCGGAAAATGGATCATATTTCGCGTTCAAACGAGCAACTTTGTCTTGTCGGAGGGGTACCTCCGGCGCGAAGTCAGGTCCTCCATTCAAAGCGGAGGAGGTGCCCCGCCCGTTTCACTGGCTCGGAAGGGCACTCGTATCATGTGCTTGGGAATATATTGTCGGGCGCCGAGTTCTAAGAATTTCCCGAGGGCCTCAGGGTTTACGGCGAGAGATCTAGGCATTGAGGCACCCAACATACTGACCCTCTTACCTTGTCGAAGCGCGTCTCAAATTTTCTTTGTAAACGATTTATAATTAATTCACATTGCCGTCAATCGGGTGAACGCTCCATTTTATTAGGGAAAAGACTGCATCGCCAATGGGGTCTCCGGATTGCGTAAAGATGCCGGTCCGAACGGCATCAATTACGTGAGGTTCAGCACGTGGGCATCCAATGGGCAGTTCCTCCTGTGGAGCTCGATCGCAGAATCAGTAGTCGTTCACAGCGGAGAGCGCAGAGAACGCGGAGGAGTCTGTTTTCTTTGATCTTCTCCGCTCACGAGGCGTCGGCGATTCGGGCCTGCCGTATTGCACATCTTGAGAACAGACGTCACGATATGGTAATATTACTTGGGAATTTCAAGCAGGTTCCGGCGTCTGGGGCCAGACAACTACGGGACACCGTCTGGACCCAACGAGGAAAAGAATGAGTGGGAGACTTCAAATTGTCATAGCTGAAGACCACACGATCATCAGGGAAGGCCTCCGAGCCCTGCTGGCTTCGGATCCCGAGTTCGACGTGGTAGGAGACGCCGAAGATGGCCTTGAGGCGATCAGAGTCGTGCAACGCCTGAGTCCGGACGTGGTAATCATGGACCTGTCAATGCCCAAGATGAACGGCGTGGGAGCCATAAAAGAAATCAAACGTGTGGCGCCCGCTACCAAAATCGTCGTCCTCACGGTGCACAGAAACGAGGAATATATCCTCGCCAGTTTCCAAGCAGGTTGTGATGGCTACGTTCTGAAGCACGCAAGCCATGAAGATCTTGTCTCGGCTATAAGGACGGTCTTGAAAGGACAACCCTATCTGAGCCCCGCCGTTTCCGCCGTAGTTTTGGGAGCCTATCTGGGTGGACAAAAGGGGCAAGGCGGCCTAACTCCTTGCCGCGGGTTGACCGCCAGAGAAACAGAGGTGCTGAAGCTGATAGCTGAAGGCTATAAGAACAAGCAGATCGCAGATCTCCTGGGTATCAGCGTCAAGACGGCGGAAAGACATCGCTCGAATTTGATGAAGAAGCTGGATCTGCACAGCGGGCCGGCGTTGACCGCGTTCGCTGTGGAAAAGGGTCTTATCTGTAACAAGGATCCGTTTTGAGCGACCAGGAAGCCCGTATGGAAGTTCCTACGCCCGGACCGGTGTCCAAGCGGAACATGCCCCCTGAAAGTTCGGTACGCTCCTTCATGCTGGAAAGTCCGAATCCTTTGCCCAAGTTAGACGGAGACGCAGAGGAATCGCTCTCAATGCCGACTCCATTATCCTTGATCAGAAGTTCAATCAGGTCTTTTCGTTTTCTGAGGGCAACATGGACTCGTTTGGCCCGGCTGTGTTTGGCCACATTGTTCAGGGCTTCCTGGGCTATGCGGAAGATCACTATCTTGAGCGCCTCGGGAACCTCTTCCTCCTCCAAGCCGATCCGATTGTCCAGCCGAATGTTGGAATAGGTGTTCTGGAATTGTCTCAAAAACCATCGTAGTGTCGCAACCAGACCCAGGTCGTCTATAATGAACGGGCGCAAGTCAACAGCTATCCGCTGAACTTCTTCGACGGTATTTTGAACCATGGGCAGCAGCGTTTCCAACTGAGCGACGGTTCGTTGGTCGGAATTCTCTCGGACTTGTTTCATGCATGACTCTATCCTGAACTTAATGGCGGAAATTGATTGACCTATTCCGTCATGAAGCTCCTGAGCCAATCGTTTCCTCTCATCCTCTTGTGCCCTGAGCAGTTGCGCCGAAAGATGGCGCAGTTCGTTTTCCGATTGTGCGAGACGCTCTTCAGCCTGTTTTCGTGTTATTTCGAGAGCGGCAACGTTGCCCATCAAGCAAAGGACGTCCCTTTCGGATTCGGGGAAATCCCTGTTTGAGCGGCTAGCCACGCACAGCACTCCGATGGCTGTTTTTCTTGCCCGCAACGGAATGGCTATACCCGATAACAAGCCCTCGTTTCGAAATTCTTTCTTGGCCAAAGCCTTGAGTTGCTCAAAGCATACCTCCGCGTCATCGCCAGGCCTGTCTGAGGTATTTCCTACGCCTTGTCTCTTCAAGAAATCCATGGGCAGGTCCCGGAGCTTCTTCCTTCGCAAACCTGATTGAGCGTACACAAGCATTTTCTCCAAGTTGACGTCAGATACGGCTATGAGCGAGACATCAGTTTTGAGTAACTCGCGACAGCTGCGGACCAGAAGTGCCAGGTTTTCTTCCAGAGTATGTTCGGCCGCCATTGCCATGGCTATGTGATAAAGCGCCTGGAATCTATGGAGTTGCATCTCGATGTTGTGTTGAGACTCGACCCTGTCGGTGATGTCAAGAATTGTCCCTATGACAGCGGGTCTGCCTTGGTAATCCGCTCTGCTACCATAGACTTCTATATGTATCATCTCCCCCGTAGACTTCTTGCCCCTGAAACGGTAGTTGATCGCCTCCATTTCTCCTGAAATCCGTTTTCTGATGTTCTCTCCAACCTCGGGCCAGTCCTCATCCAGAACGAGATCCTCGGGGCCACGGTGATCAACCAATTCTTCGACTTTGTACCCGAAAATAGCCGCCATATTGGGATTGACGTAACGGAACACATCATCCTGAATAAGATAAACGCCCACAACGGACCTTTCCGTAATTTTCCTGAACATGGTCTCGGATTCATGCAAGGCTTCGGCTACTCTTCTGCGCTCCGATTCCAGCTGCTTCAGTTGGGCTGCCTTGCGCTTGACCTGGTTCAATTCCCGAATCAGTTCCTCTTTAGTCTTTTCTCGCCTTGTCATCCGCGAATCCTCTGGGCTGTCGTCCCTGCGGAGTGTCAAATACAGCCACTACTTTCGGCTGCAATGCATATTTGGTCATTAGCCGGTCGGAGGACATTCCTTGGTCGAAGTCCTCAACTACGCCCTTGGCACCCACTATCTTTTTTTGCCATGACGACCCGTGTGATGCTCTATGCTACCGAATCCATCCGATTGAGAATGCTATGAGAAATTGCCCCGCGTAATAGAGCGGCAAGCCCACTAGACGATTTACGAACTCACTGTTCACAAATCTCTCCCTGGCAACAAACACATCGGAAACATAAAAGCAGAATGCCCCGACGAAGAGGGCCCACGCTCCCTGCCGGTTCACCTCCGGATTCTGAAACGCGACCCAGGCAGCTGCCATCATCAAGCTGATTACGATGATGTACACGCCGACGGGGACCGTCATAGCCCCGAGATGCGGCCGAAGCCACCAGAACACCGCGAGGCCGACCGCCGCTATAAGCAGATGCACGAAGGCTAGCCAATCCGGCGGACGGCTGAGACCGGCGAAAGCGACCATGTACAAGATGTGGCCCAGAAGAAAGGCTACGAGACCGGCCCTGAAGGCTTTGTTTCCTTTGAGCGCCAGACAGACGTCTCCTATCAGTCCGAACACCAGACCTGCAAGCACCCAGTGATAATAAGACTCGACGGGGTGCGGCCGGATCAAGGCGGCCGCCACGAAGAGAGCTGATAATGGTGTCTTGAAAGTCAGGACTAGCGCCGTACTTTTGCGCTTTTCAGCTATCAGGATCCCAGCCAATAATCCACACGCAACCACCAGAAGAGCTGTGCCGACCATACTCCCTCCGATCGAGCTTCTCAACCGTCGGGCCCATCCTAATAGAGTCGGTGTAATCCTTCAAGGCATGTTAATGATTACCGGTCCTCCAGGGGTACGATCGCTTCGAGGGTCTTCATCAGCGGCGGGATGTGGCGGATTGCCACTTCCCAGAGAATGTCATAGTCCACCCCCATATAGTCGTGGACGATGCGGTGGCGGATGCCGATAATTTGCTTCCAGGGGATTTCCGGATGAGCCTCCTGCGTGGGGAGAGAGACCCGCGCTGCAGCCTCGCCGATGGTCTGAACCAGATGAGCGATGACGAAGCGAAGGTCTTCGTCGGCGTCGAAGTCGGCCTTTGATCGTTCGGCGACGCGAACCGACACTTTGCGTGCCATGTCGAGCATGTGGCCGAAATAGACAGCATCATCTTTCTGCATATATCACCTCCGCCTCGGCCAATACCCGATCTCTTAATCGGCGGTTGAGGTACTTGGGGTTGACCATGTCCACCTTCCTGCCGCCAAGCAACGCGGACAGGTCCTCCTCGATCTCAACGATTTCCCATCCAGGGGTGTGCCCGGGAGCAAACTCCACCAGAAGATCCACGTCGCTATCCGGCCGGAAATCGTCCCTCAAAACCGAACCAAAGCAGGCCATCCACCGAATATGACGGCTCCGGCAGAATTCCGTGACCTTCTCCTTGGATACATCTATTCGCATCATGTTTGTAGCTCTCCGGTCTGAATACAATCGCGGATGAGACTCGCTGCGTTCCAGGGACCATCTATTGCAAGAAACGCCCGGCCTGCGACTTGTCCCTGATTCCTACCCGCTGGAACCCACAGGTGTCCAGCTGCGGCGCCCCCCGCTTGCCGTTCCCTCTTTGTTTCGCCCGTCACCTCGATGATTACCTGTTTCACTCTCCGATCCTTCGGTAATCATTGATACTGATTCGCGGTCAGAAAGTGAACATCTTTCCGCCAGTTTCGGGTGGGTCCCCAGAGCGCAGTCAGGCTGGGCCGTTCGTAGCGCAGAGATCTGCCCGAAACTGCGTCAACTGCTGTGATGCAGTGCTAGTCGCCTGAAAGAACACTGGTATCATCTCTGTTTTTGGAGCGGTACAATCTTGCCCCTTGTCACCACAAGCATGTCCAGAGAGCGGTCCTTATCGAGGCCAACGTGATCCTGGGGGGTCATGTTGAAAACGCCGCCGGTACCTACCCAACCCGAGGTCTCTTCGATCCCGTCGCGAATCAGTACTCTCGCCCTTTCGACGTCCATGTTCGGCGTGATATTCTTTGTTTTCATCGCGTTTATTATGAGCCAAATAGCGTCGTATCCTTGGGCGCCGAAGGTCGTGGCCGGTTCACCGAATTCCTTTTGGTAAGCCTTCTGATACTCGACGAGCACTTGCTTGTGGAAATGCCCGGCGGGCAACAGCTCGGCAACCGGAAGCCTCCCTTGCGGGAAAATGATGCCTTCGCAAGCTGGGCCGCAAATTTCCACGTTTTTTGGGATGCCGAACCCGTGGCAGTGAAAAAGAGGAAGGTTTATTCCCAGCTTTTTCATCTCTCTCGGCACTACGGTCTGCGTCGGAAGCACGGACCAGTTGACGACCGCCCCGACCCCAGCGGCTTGTATTCTCTGCAATTGAGGCACCATCGTAGTCGTTGTGGGACCGAAGGTCTCGTCAGCCCCAATTTCGATGCCGAGCTTGGGGGCGAGCTGTTTCAGATGGTTCTGTCCCTGTTTCCCGAAGGGCGTGGTTTCGCTGATGATGGCTATTTTGGTTATCCCCATGTCCTTGATCTGTTCGAGAATTCTCAACACAGCGTGAGAGTCCCGTTGTGGAGTCTTAAAAATGAACTTCGATTCCTCCACCGGTTCCACTATGGCTTCGGCAGCCGCAGAGGATACCATCGGGATCTTTGCCGTCTCGCAAATGGCTTTCACTGAGAGGCTGTTCCCGCTTGTACACGGACCCACGATAGCAAGAACCCGGTCTGTCTCGATGAACTTTTTCACGGCTGCCTTGGCGCCGCTTTCCAGCGTCTGGTCGTCTTCCATGAAGACTTCTAATGGGAACCCGTTGATTCCGCCTGTCTTGTTGACCTGTTCCTTGACCATGAGGATTGTGTTCTTATTCGCCGCCCCGATAGCCGAGTTTTTTCCCGTGACCGAGAACACGGCCCCGATCTTGAGAGACGGTTTTGATTCTGCGTATGCTGAGAAATAAGTGCAGCAAGCCAATAATATTCCACAACATACCGCAAACAGATGTCTTTTGTTCATTGCCTACTCCTTCTATACCAATATTCCGAGCGGTCAGGACGCTTCTGCGGGTGTCCGATGAGCCTGCTTCGAAAGGAAGGGACAGAACAGAAAGCGAGGGAAGCGCTATGCAGCGGTCACCAACTGATCTTCGAATCACGAGGAAACTTGATTTCTTCCCACATCTCCCCCCACAATTTCTTGAACCGGTGACCGAGACGTGATTCGAGCTTCGCCCAATGCGTCCGCCCCTCTTGCACTTCTCCGAGGATCTCCGCGAAGAGTTCGGACAGTCGAAAAAGCTCGTCCTTGGGAAGAAACGACACAGCGCCTTTGTCAATAGCCCTTTGAAGACTTTCCGGGGTCATGGAATGAGCGGTCAAAATCACCGCGGGGATCTTCTTCCGGGTCGCGATGTCCAGGAGATCAAAACCTCGGACGCCCATGATGTCCAATACCGCAAGATCAAACATGCCTGTTTCGAGAAGTTCTCTCGCTCCATTGTAATCATGGGCCGTACTCAGTTCGCAGGTGCTCAACTGTTCCTGAATCACCTCCAGGACGTCCTCTTCGTCGTCTACTGCAAGAATCTTTTTGCCGGCAAGAATGTCGTGTTCCGTCATATCAACCTCCACGCGGGTACCCTTATTTCACGAATGAGGGGAGAAAGAGTGCAACTTGGGGATAGAAGAGCATCAGGAGCAGCACGACCCAATAGGCCGGGAGATACCAGCACACCCCTTTGAGAACGGTCCCCAGCGATATTTCCTTGTCCATTCCCGCCACCACGTACGCGCAAATGCCCACCGGAGGGGTTACGGCGCCCATGGTCGTGACCATGCACAGGATGCACCCGAACCAGATGGGGTCGTACCCCATCTTCATGACGACCGGAAAGAAGATCGGAATGGATACCAAAAGGAATCCCAATGCGTCCATCACCATTCCGGCAATCATATATATGACAAGGATAGCGATGATGATCACCCAGGGTTGAACGGGAAGGGCAGCTATATAGTCCGCTACTTCAAAGGGCATCCGGCTTATGGTGAGGAACCTGCCGAGGATGACCGCGCCTGTGACGATCAGGATAATCATAGAGGTGACCTTGAGCGTGTCGGTCACCGACGCGATGAATCCCTTGAAGGTCAGTTTTCGCCGGACCACACCGAGTACGAGAGCAAAGAAGGCGCCTGCCGCTCCTGCCTCCGTGGGAGTGTAAGTCCCGGAATACAGGCCCACCATCACCAGGGTGAAGAGGACGATCATCTCAAATGCCCCGGGGATTGCCTTTATCTTTTGCCACAGGGTCGTCCGCTCACCGCCCGGGCCCCATTCCGGACGAAATAGGCACAGGATGTACACGGTCACGCAAAATAGGACGGCCAGGATCACGCCGGGTAATGTGCTGCCCCAGAAGAGCTTGCCGATGGACTGCTCAGTGTAGATCCCGTACACGAGCAACACAACGCTCGGAGGTATCACGACCCCAAGGGTGGAGCCGACGGCGATAGAGGAACTGCTCAAGATGGGATGGTACTTGTATTTCTTCATCTCCGGCAGCGCCACGGAGGTCATGGTCGCTGCGGTGGCCGTGTTTGAGCCGCAAATCGCAGCAAAGCCGGCACAGGCCATGATAGTCGCCATGGACAGCCCGCCGCGCGTCCGGCCCATCCATGTGTGTGCGGTTTCGTAAAGGTTCTTGTTGACGCCGGAATAGAAGCAGATCTGGCCCATGAGGATGAACATTGGTATTACCGTGAGGCCATATTTATGGAATACATTCCAGATCTCGTTCCCGAGCATGGCTACGGCGGCGTCGGGCGTAAGAAGGTACCAGAGGCCTCCCAGTCCGACCATACCCATGGCGAGACCCACGGGTAGCTCCAGAAAGAACATCAGGCACAACAATATGACGATACCGAGAAGTCCGATGGTCATTTCTCACCCCCTGCGGGAGCTTCAAACATTCCGAGGACGTCGAGGAACAGGCAGAACACCATCAGCCCACAGGACGCCGCAACCGCATACGTGAAGGGCCAGAAGGGCATCTGAAGGGTTTCGGATACCTCTCCCGACTTCCTCAGGATGTTCGCAAGGCTGGTGATCTTCCATGCAGCCGCGCCGAAGAACACCATCCCCAGCACATAGCTGATCCCCACGGCCGTTCTCCTCACGCGGACGGGGAGAAGAAGAGAGACAATGTCCACAGCGATGTGGCCCTTCTTCAGCTGAGTGTAGGCCAGCGGCAGCGCTGCAACGAGGGCCCCGAGGTAACAGACGAGGTCATAGATCCCCGCTATGGGAATTCCTATCATCCGCAATCCCATGTTCATGCAGGATATGGCCGTCATCAGAACCAGTGCGATGCCGCCGATCCATAGAAAAACATTGCTGAGCCATTCGTTGATTCCTTTCAAGAAACCCATAAGCCCTCCAACTGCATTGCCGGCGTCGCGCGACCGCCGCTTGATTCGATGTTACGGACGACCAGACTGCCGCGCATCGTTAATTAAGGTTGACTTGACGATGTAACACCCCCGAACCTGCCACATCTCCTGCAAGAAGAGAGCGTCTTTTGGTGCCCATCCTTGTGGGGAGAGGGAAGAAACAGGGTGACGGTGTCGGAAAATTCAATCTGAGTCCGTATAGAGCTCTTACGGCACGGAGTGCGGCCTGAACCATCGTTTGGAACAGGCAACCGTTAGGAAAAGACTGAACGAGGCGTGATAGAGGACGGCCACGAAAGTCTCCTCTATCACTGCCTGGAGCAAGAAAAGGTCGGAGTGACCTATTACTTAAGTTCATTGTTGTACTTTTCGGTCAGCTTCTTTGCATCATCAACAATTTGCTTGCCGGGAAGCTTCGCGGCGTCCATCTTCTTGATGTACTCATCAACTAGAGGCGCGACTTTCGTCATCCATTTCGCCTTCTCGTCGGCGGACAGAGAGATGAACTCTACCTTGTATTCCTTCTTGGCCCACTCCATGGCCTCTTTGGCATGGCTGTCAACGTACTTTCCGGTCCAAATCGCCTGCTCTTTTCTCAGGTCGTCAAAAACTTTCTTCACGTCGTCGGGCAGAGAGTCCCATTTCTTCTTGTTCATCACGACCGCGAACGGGACCACCCACAAGTCGCATACGGTGACGAAGGGACAGTACTCCGCGTACTTCATATCCTTGAGCACGTCCATGGACGTCACGTTCCCCTGAACCACTCCCTTCTGAAGAGCTTCAGGGACGTCCGACTGAGGCATACCGACCGGCGCGGCGCCCAAGAGCTTCATCCATTCGACTCCGGTCCCGGCTGCCCTCAGCTTGGCGCCCTGGAGTTCCTGCAGATTCTTAATCGCCTTGTTTGACATGATCTGGGCAGTGGCGCAGGTGAACAGGGTCAGGACTTTGACGTCCTTCATCGATTGAGGGTTGTATTTCTC
>Ga0172371_10002329_pt1 | contig 30229 bp, 27 predicted proteins | sample Lak12m_FD_114543 | JGI IMG/M metagenome (GOLD analysis project Ga0172371, IMG submission 114543) | Freshwater microbial communities from Kabuno Bay, South-Kivu, Congo - kab_022012_12m | ecosystem: Environmental > Aquatic > Freshwater > Lake | place: Democratic Republic of the Congo: South-Kivu...
CGTCGTTTGGAAGTTGATATGGTTCCATGACCTCCATTATCCATAATTAGTCGCATTTATACTAGAATCATTCCTCCTATTCTTTTAATGACATTTGACTCAATTTATGCCTGAGTAGTTACGGAAAAACTATGATTGATGTAAATGATCTTCGAAAAGGTGTCACTTTCGAACTGGATGGGTCGCTGTTCAAAGTGATTGAGTATGCCCATCACAAGCCAGGACGCGGCAACGCGGTAATCCGTGTCAAAGCGCGCAACCTGCGCACAGGCACCACGCTAGAAAAGACCTTCCAATCTGGCGATCGCGTCCAAGATGTCCGTCTCGATTTCCGCAACGTGCAGTACCTCTACACCGATAGCGAATTGTTCTATTTCATGGACAACGAGACCTTTGACCAACCAGCTGTCAAAACCGACCTGGTTGGCGGATACGCGGGTTTTCTCAAAGAAGGGATGGAAGTCAAGTTAACATTCTACGATGGAGAGGCAATAGACATCGAGCTGCCCACGTCCGTGGATCTGAAAGTGGTTTCTGCCGAGGCCTCGGTGCGAGGCGATACTGCTACGGGCGTGGTCAAGAAGGTCAAGACCGAGACCGGCCTCGAGGTGCAGACACCAAACTTTGTGAACGAAGGCGATATCATCCGCGTGGATACCCGCACCGGCACATACCTGACGCGCGCCTGAGAAAGTCAGGTTATCGACTTCTGCTATACCCGTGAACCAAATGCGCACACCTGCCGGGAGCGAGTGTAAGTATTTCTATGGTGACTATTACCGCGGTCGGGAACACGAAGAATGCCGCCTCCTGGATGCTTCAGACGCGGCCTGGACTCGTGATCTGTGCCGAACCTGCCCAGTCCCAGCCATTACACGTGCCAACGCCTGCGAAGCCATGGTGCTGCGTGCCGAGGTGGAGCGTCCACTTGCGGCCGCTTTCCAGCATCGCGTCAAGGTGAGAACGTTTTGCCAAAAAACAGAACGTGTGGGCTTTAATCCGCACATCGGCTGTGGAGAATGCCATCCACTTGCGGAGATATTCAAAAATGGGTAACCAAGGACCAAAGTAAATGTGTACAGCCCAGCTAATCAACCACGACCCCGTGAAACTTACTACCATAAGATCATTTAAGAGATGACTATCACTTTATTGCTAGACCTTGACGACACCCTGCTTGATACCAACACCGACACCTTCTTTTCGGCGTACATGAAAGCATTGGGTGAGACATTAAGCCATGTGGTGCAACCGGAAACGATGTTGTCAGCGCTGCTCTCCGGCACAAAGTGGATGATGGAAAACCGCGACCCCGCGCTTACCCTGCGCGAGGTATTCGACGCCCGCTTCTTCCCCACGCTAGGCGTGGAACGCAAGGTACTCGATGAAGCCATTAATCATTTCTATAATGAGGTTTTCCCGATTCTCAGTAGAGTGACCAAACCGCGCCCGGATGCAATCCGGTTGGTGGAATGGGCCTTTACACAAGGTTACCGGGTAGTTGTAGCTACAAATCCACTCTTTCCGCAGGTTGCTGTCCACCACCGTTTACGCTGGGCCAACCTACCACCTGAGAAGTATTCCTTTGCATTAATTTCTTCTTATGAGAAATTTCACTTCGTCAAGGAAGCAATCGCCTATTTTGGTGAAGCGATGGGGCAAATGGGCTGGCCGGAAGATCCGCTCGTGATGGTAGGAAACGATCTGGATATGGACCTGCGTCCAGCAAAGCAAGCTGGTTTCCCGATATTTTGGGTAAAGAACGATAATGCTAGTTCGCCTGATTTCACTGATACACCCCAAGGAAACCTGGATGATTTCCGCACATGGATTGATAACATTGACTTACAGACGCTCCAGCCGGTATTTAACGCGCCTACAGCCATCCTGGGGGTTTTACGCTCCACACCGGCTGCGCTCGCCAGCTTGACCTGTGACCTACCAGACACCGCCTGGACGCGTTCTCCAGCTCCCGGCGAGTGGAACCTGACGGAGATCATCGGCCACCTACGAGATGTGGATCGAGATGTCAACCTGCCGCGCCTAGAAAAAATCCTTCTCGAGGAGAACCCATTCATCCCAGGCGAAACCACCGACGAATGGGTAAAAGAACGCCAATATGCCAGCCAGGTTGGAAATGATTCGTTGATGACATTTACAGCCATACGCAAGAAACTTCTTTCGCGGATGGATTGCTTAAAGTTCGAGTGGAAAAGGACTGCACGTCATTCCATCTTCGGACCGACCCAACTGGTAGAGCTGGCGACTTTCATGGCCGAGCATGACCGCACGCATGTGCGCCAGGCATATGCAGCAATACGATAAACCAGACCAGTCGTATCTCATTATTTCCTCCTGTGTTATAACGTCCAGACATCTGGACGTTTTTCATAATAAGGAAGTAGTTAGCCCAGGTTGATTCAACTGACCATCGATCATGAGGTCTTCACGTAATTCCCTCGGGATTTGGCAATCCGGGCAAGCGAATGAATTGGCAAATGTAAATAACATGAATGTCGTGCCATTTAGACTATACCGGCATTTGTGTTTAAAGATGCCTAAGGAGAATCGTACATGCAAAAACGAATTGTCATCACAGGGATCGGTTGCATCAGCCCACTGGCAAATGACTGGTTAAACTCATGGAAAAGCCTTGTGAACGGAGTCTCCGGCATCGCAAAGATCACGCATTTCGACACCAGTTGTTACAAAACCCGCTTTGCCGCTGAGGTAAAAAGATTCGATCCGGCAGCTTTATTCGGTTCGAAGGAAGCCCGTCGCATGGATCGTTTTTCACAATTTGCGTTGGCAGCTGCATTAGAAGCGGTCGAAAGAGCAGGCTTGAAAATAGACGAGTTAAATCGGGACAGAATTGGCGTGGTGGTTGGCACAGGTATAGGTGGCGTCTCGACCATGACCGAGCAGATGGCAGTGCTGGCTGAGCGTGGACCAGAACGTGTAAGCCCATTTCTGGTACCGATGATGTTAGCAGATACAGCTCCAGGCATGGTGGCCATCCGTCTTGGTTTACGGGGGCCGAATATGGCTGTCGTCACAGCTTGTGCCACTGGTTCGAACACAATAGGAGAAGCTGCAGAGATGATCCGCCGCGGCGCGGCAGACATTATCCTGGCTGGGGGTTCCGAAGCAGCTATTGTCCCGCTCGCCATCGCTGGTTTGAGCGTGATGACCGCCCTCTCGACACGCAACGATGACCCACAGCGCGCCTCGCGTCCCTTTGATTTGCATCGTGATGGGTTCGTGATCGGTGAAGGCGCGGCGGTATTGGTGGTTGAATCGCTTGAATACGCACAAAATCGCGGTGCGAACATATTGGCAGAAGTGAGTGGATATGGAACCTCGAATGATGCTTATCACATTTCAGCTCCAGCTGAGAACGGCGCGGGTGCGGCATTGTCCATGAAGCTGGCTCTGGCGAGCGCTGGTCTCAGACCGGAAAATATTGATTACATAAACGCGCATGGCACCTCAACGCAGCTCAATGACAAATCTGAAACAGCAGCGATAAAGACTGTCTTTGGTGCACAAGCCTACAAGGTGGCTATCTCATCAACCAAGTCCATGACTGGTCATCTACTCGGCGCAGCAGGTGCACTGGAGGCAGCGGTCTGCGTCCAAGCTATTCTAGATGGTCTCCTGCCACCCACCATTAATTACACGACACCCGACCCTGTTTGTGATTTGGACTACGTACCCAACCAGGCACGGAAGAAAGAAGTACGCTTTGCAATGTCCAACTCGTTTGGCTTCGGTGGCCATAACGCTACGTTAATCTTGAGCCGCTTCGAGAACTAACCATCCATGACTTACGCCCACATCACTGGCTGGGGAATGGCTGTGCCTGAACTCATCCTATCCAATACCGAGTTGGAACGCATGGTTGAGACAAGTGATGAGTGGATCGTCGAGCGCACAGGTATACGTGAGCGGCGCATCGCCCGCGACGGGGAGACACCTTCCACACTGGCAATTACGGCTGCCTGGAAAGCGCTGGGTGTTGCCAATCTCAAACCGCCTGAGTTGGATTTGATCATCTGTGCCACATCAACACCGGAGTATATCTTTCCGGCTACAGCCTGCCTGGTGCAGGATAAACTTGGTGCACACCACGCGGGTGCTTTTGATTTGCTGGCGGCTTGCACAGGTTTCATCTACGCTCTCGACATGGCTGCCCAAGCCATCCGCACTGGTTCGATTCTGTCTGCGTTGGTAATTGGGACCGAGACACTCTCCCGTTTTGTAAATTGGAAAGATCGCAATACATGTATTCTATTTGGTGATGGGGCAGGTGCATTTATTCTACAAGCCAGCCAGGAACCGGGTGGCGTGCTTTCAGCAGTGCTACATTCAGATGGCTCTGGCGGGGAGTTCCTTTCTCTACCTGCCGGTGGTAGCAAGCATCCAGCCAGCAAGGCAACGGTTCGAAATGGGATGCACTTTATCCACATGGACGGGCGTGAGGTCTTCCGGTTTGCCACACGAGTCATGGCACAGGCGACACGCGAGGTAATCGGTTCGTCCGGCTTGCAGCCACCGGATGTCCGCTGGATCATTCCTCACCAGGCAAACCTACGTATCATCGAAGCCGCAGCCCGTAGTCTGAAGATACCGCTCGAGAGGTTCATCATCAACATTGAACGCTATGGTAACACCTCCACTGCTTCGATCCCTATCGCAGTGTGCGAAGCGGTCGAGGATGGACGGCTGAAGGTTGGCGACAAGATCGTAATGACCGGCTTCGGCGCTGGTCTGACTTGGGGTGCCCTCGCAGCTCAATGGTCAGGTCCATTGCAGGTCGAGCACAAGGTGCACCCGGCATTCTACCGACTCTGTGCAAGTATAAGATCACTGCTACGCCGCATATGGCTGCGTTTCGAAGGCTGGATATGGGGACGGGGTGGGTTTTAATGATACCCCTCTCCTTAGAAAAACAGACTATGCGGTGGATGAAACTTGATGATTATTTCTTATTGCTTCTTTTCAGATATATATAATCATAGCCAATTCGACTGGAGTGTGGTAAATTCAATAGATAAATCGACGAACTAAAGGAGTTTTATATGTCGTTACGCGATTTTGGTTTACCCGAGCTACTGCTCATTTTATTGATCGTTATTCTGCTTTTTGGCCCCGGACGCATTGGGAAGCTAGCCGGTGAGCTTGGTAAAGGCATCCGTTCTTTCCGCGATGGCATCACTGGCAAAGGGGGGGAGGATAGAGAAGAAAAAAATAAAGATGAAGCCAGCAAGCCACCATCTGAAGAGAAATAAGAAATCAACTTTTTGAGAGACTGGCTCTTTGCCCAATGGCAGAGAGCTTTTCTTCTAATATACGGAAAAAATATGGCAAAACTGTATTACCTTGACCCAAATCCCGACGGGAACCCGACTGTTCTTCTACTCCATGGCTTGGGGGCGAACAGCAATTCTTGGACATTTCAACTTCCTTCATTAACCGGAGCTGGATACCGTCCTCTGGCACCTGATGCACCTGGTTTCAGCCGTTCCGCATATGAAGGGAGAGGCTGGAGCATCGGTTTTGCGGCGCAGGCTATGGTTGATCTACTCACAGAGATGCAGACAGGCCCGGTGCATCTCGTTGGTATTTCCATGGGTGGGGTGATCGCTCAACAGATGGTTTTAGACCATCCGGAATTGGTGCGCAAGCTGGTGCTGGTCAATACCTTTGCAGTTTTACGCCCCGAGAGTATTAGCGGTTGGCTATACCTCCTTGGACGCACCTTGATAGTGCACACGTTGGGATTGCCTGTGCAAGCAAAAATGGTAGCCCGGCGAATATTTTCGCTTGCGGAACAGGAGGAGTTACGCCAAATGCTGATAACAACCATCATGCAATCGGACACGCGCGCCTATCGGGCGGCGATGCGCGCCTTAGTCTTGTTCGATTCAAGAAGGCGCTTACACGAGATTGAGGCTCCCACGATGGTTGTCACAGGTAGCATTGATACTACCGTCGCGCCGTTGCGCCAAAAATTGCTTGTTGAAGGCATTCCCAATGCACGGCATGTGGTCATCTCGGGTGCTGGACATGCCGTCAGTGTGGACAGCCCCCAGGTATTCAACCAAGCATTACTTCGATTTTTACGGGAATAAAGTAATTAAACCTCAATCAATTTACTGACCTTTAGAACTTCATACGTTCCCATTCCCCCTGTAAACATCACAACTTCAATCTGCCGCTTCATCAACTTAATCGCCTCGATGACCTTCTCCGTTGAAATCGCTGCGGCTTTCAGGAAATGACTGGCAAAACCTCCCAATGTTGCACCGAGAGAGATACACTTTGCAATATCCAAGCCATCTTTAAGCCCCCCGCTGGCAAAGATTATCAAACCAGGCGCGGCGCGCTTAACATTAAATATGGATTCAGTGGTAGGTATTCCCCAGGAAATGAAAGGTACAGCCAGTTGCCTTTCGAAGTCATTACCCGCGCGGTGCATTTCCACCTGCGACCAACTTGTACCACCGGCACCAGCAACATCGATGGCGGATACACCACATTCAGCCAGCATCTTCGCTGCCTGCTCGGATATCCCCCAGCCAACCTCTTTCGCTATTACGGGAACTTCCAACTTTTTACATATTTTTTCTATCTTGCGCGCCAAACCTGAGAAGTTCGTATTCCCGTCAGCTTGCAGTGCTTCCTGCAAGGGGTTGAGGTGCAGGATGAGCGAATCGGCCTGTATCATATCAATGGCGCGGTGACAGTCATCCAAGCCGAGGCCGTAATTCAGTTGCACGGCTCCCAGGTTGGCGAAGAGCAGGATATCCGGTGCCACCCTACGCACTTGGAAGGATTTCGCCAGTTCGGGATTCTCGAGTGCGACCCGCTGACTGCCCACTCCCATTGCGATTTGGGTCGCCTGGGCAGCCTCAGCCAAACGCAAGTTGAGGATGCCGGCTGCCTCCGTACCGCCGGTCATTGATGAGATGAGGATAGGTGCAGCCAAGGATTTTCCGAACAGGTTCAGGGTCGTATCGACCCGCTCCAGCTCGATTTCAGGTAATGCCTGGTGGACAAAGCGATAACGCTCCAGTCCATTGGTAAGTCCTGAGTGGACATCCTCCACCAGGTTGATGCGAATATGGTCGGCTTTCCGGCGGGAAGTCTGCGTAACTATCGGCATCGTGGTGTGTTCCTGTCTTTGAATTATACTGCCTTTCGATGTTTCATCTCGGGTTGACACGACCGGCAGAAAGGTTACAATTAGTCGAGTAAATACTTAATGGAGGCAGAAATGACGGATACTTTTAATGAAATCAAAGCACTCATCATAGATCTATTGGGCGTGAAAGAAGAGGACAAGGTCACGATGGAGGCGCGTTTTCGTGAAGACCTGGAGGCCGATTCTCTTGACCTGGTTGAGCTAATAATGGCTTTCGAAGACAAATTCGGCAGTGAGATTTCCGACGAGGACGCCCAGAAGATCACCACCGTAGGTGAAGCCGTCAAGTATATCGACGCGCACAAGAAATAAATTCCTTTTTTAGAAAAAAAATCATAGGGATGCTCGGACGAACATCTCTATGATTTTAATTTAATAACCTCTGCAGGGAGGTAAGAATTCTTATAGGAAAACCATCTGTCGGTTGATACCTTTTACAAATTCTCTTTATAGCATTTATAGGCGAGAAATTTTTTTGAATGCAAAGAAAATCCTATTCATTGTAAAATAATCTGTCAGCTTTATTATTCCCTCGCTGATCGCTGTCGGCCTGGTGCGGGCGTCATGGCGGAAGTGGCTCCCTAAGGAAAAGCGCCTGGATGAACTACTGCGGTCTGTCCATCGACTCGAGCGTGATGATATCCAATTGATCAGCGACGGAGAAGGGGCAGCATTGAACTGGTTGAAGGCAATGGCCGAAGAGTCGAGTTACCCTATTTTATCAGGAATGGAATTTCTTCTGGATGCTTTGCCACACGCACCCCGGAGGCTTCCAGCGCCTTGATTTTATCAGCTGCTGTGCCAGCACCGCCTTCGATGATGGCGCCAGCGTGACCCATGCGCTTGCCGGGAGGAGCAGTCTGACCGGCGATGAAGGATACAACCGGCTTGGTCATATTCTTGGCGATAAACATAGCAGCCTTTTCCTCATCGGTGCCGCCGATTTCGCCGATCAGCACAACTTTTTCGGTGTGAGGGTCGTTCTCAAACATATCCAGGCAGTCAATGAAATTAGTGCCATTGATCGGGTCACCACCAATGCCCACACAGGTGGTAACGCCCATCTTTTGCTGCATAAGAGCGTAAAGCACCTCGTAAGTGAGTGTGCCGGAGCGAGAGACCACACCCACATCACCGGGAATGGAGATGTTTCCAGGTATGATACCGACCTTTGCCTCACCGGGGGTTAAGAGGCCAGGGCAGTTCGGACCTACGAGCCGCACCTGTTTTTGATCCAGATACTCCCGCACTCGCATCATATCCTGTACCGGGATACCCTCTGTGATGCAGACGATGAGTGGAATTCCAGCATCGGCAGACTCGTACATCGCATCCGGTGCAAAACGCGCCGGAACAAAGATGACACTAGTGTTAGCGCCCGTGGCTTCCACCGCTGCCCGCACTGAATCAAAGACCGGAACCTTCCCATCCAACACCCATTCGCCACCTTTTCCAGGTGAAGTGCCAGCAACGACCTTGGTGCAATAGGCCAGCATTTGCTGGGTGTGGAAGAGACCTTCATTACCGGTTATACCTTGAACAAGCAGGCGGGTGTTCTTATCTACCAAAATACTCATTAAATAATCTCCATAACCTTTAAGCCGGTTAAAAGTACGATGCGATGGGTTACTTCGTTGCAGCCACAGCTTTTTGGGCGGCATCGACCAGTGTATCAGCTGTAATCATATTGGCGTCGGCGAGCAACTGACGACCTAGCCCAGCGTTCGTCCCAACGAGGCGAACGACCATCGGGAGCTTCGGCTTGACCTCAGCAAACGCAGATAAGATACCCTTGGCCACCTCGTCGCAGCGGGTAATGCCACCGAAGATGTTGAATAATATTGCCTTGACATTAGGGTCTGAAAGAATTATGCGCAAAGCGGCAGCGACTTTATCAGCGCCTGCACCACCGCCGATATCCAGGAAATTTGCGGGTTCACCACCAAAGAGCTTGACGATATCCATCGTCGTCATCGCCAACCCTGCTCCGTTGACCATACAGCCAATCTGCCCTTCAAGCTTTATATATGAAAGACCGTATTTTCGCGCCTCGGTCTCAGCGGCGACCTCCTCATCAACATCACGCATCTCTGCCAAATCTGCATGACGGAAGAGGGCACAGTCATCTACCAGCATTTTGCCGTCAAGGGCAACGAGCTGTTTCTCCTTGGTAATGACCAACGGATTGATCTCGGCCAATGTGGCGTCATTGTTAGAATAAGCTTTCCATAAACCAGAGGCAATGCTGCCAAAGAGTTTCCAATGATCGCGAGGCAGATCAATACCCAGGGCAATGTCACGCGCCTGGAAATCGCGCAAACCGAGCAGCGGGTCGATATGCACCTTGATGATCTTTTCGGGTGTTGTGCGAGCCACCTCTTCGATCTCGACACCGCCAGCTGCAGAAGCCATCATCACCGGGCGACGGGCAGCGCGGTCGTTTGTGATCCCCAGATAGATCTCCTGCTCAATGTTCGCAGCCTCATCCACCAGCACCTTCCGTACCGGCAACCCTTTGATCTCCATAGCCAGGATCTGGGTAGCAACCTCTTCAGTTTCTTTGGGCGATTTTGCCAGGCGGATGCCTCCAACCTTGCCCCGCCCGCCAACCAGCACCTGGGATTTTATAACGACTCGGCCACCGAGCTCTTCGGCAATCTGTCTCGCCTCTGTTGCGGTAGTCGCCACCCGTCCCTTCGGGATCGGGATGCCATATCTGGCGAATAGTTGTTTGGATTGGTATTCATGCAGTTTCATGCGGTTTCTTTCTTTATGGATATTATTAAGGCGGGAAGCATTATACCACCTCGTTGATCTCTGGATTATCGGCGTGACACCGAAGGACGGACTTTCGACCTGATGAGATAGTTCTACCCTGCCGAGAGGGTGCTCGAGGAAGGGCTTTCAATCTGAGGTGGTAGGACAAACTTGCCATTGGGAAACCTAAGGACGGGCTTTGGATCAGATATGACGGTTCTATCCCGCCGTTGCGACACCCGAGGACGGGTTTACGAACTGGGTTGGTGGTTCAATCCTACCGTTGGCGCGCGGAAGGATAGGCTTTCGACTGAGCTGGTTGTTCGACCCCGCCATAATGATGCACAAGATCGGTCTGTAAAATTAACGAGCAGGACATGTTTATCGATTTATCCTACGGCAGTGTGAAGCGAAGCAAGCGGTTGTTTCGGGCATCGCTAACCCAGATATGACCATCGCCATCCACTGCGATACCGGTGACAAGACCAACGCTCTCTCCATTGAGAGCATTCTCACCCCAGCCGCGGATAAAATTACCCTGAGCATCAAATTGCAGGATGCGCGAGGCTTCCGGGTCCGTAATGAAGACATGGCTTTGCGTATCCAATGCGATGTATGGCTTATTGTCCAACGATTGACCGAACCAGCCTGAAATATCCCATTGTGCAAGGTAATTGAAGGTCAGGCCATCGGAGGAGGGGGTGAAGATCTGCACTCGCTGGTTCCAGGCATCTACCACGTAGAGATCGCCGTTGGGAGCAAAGGCCAATCCTACAGGCTCATCGAATTGACCGGCGAGCAGCCCCGGGGAACCGAATTGCGACAGGAATTTTCCATCCGAGTCGAAGATTATGATTCGCTTGTTACCGGTATCGGTGACGAATATACGCCCGGCTGAATCCACCGCGATGCCGCGCGGCCCCCACAGCCCCTCAGGGTCATCCTGACCATAATTGGCATGAGCCCAGAATTTGACCAGCTTGCCATCCGAAGTAAATTTCATGATTCGATGGTTCCAGGTATCAACAACGTAGACTCCCTTTCCGTCCGGTGAAACCGCCGCGTCCCATGGCTGGCAGAAGGTATTGGTGGGAACATCTGGCGGAGGTGCGCCCGGGTAAAGACAACCAGGTGAGGGGCTACCCCAGGCCTGCAGGAATAACCCATTCTGGTCAAAATGGGAGACGCGACCATTCTCCATCTCGACGACGTACAAACTATCATCCGGTGCGATGGTGATACCACGGGATCCGTACAATTGACCTGGCTCAGTCCCCGTCATCCCGAAGGAAACATCGGCTGCAAGAGATATCATCCCTTTTTCGTATGGATCGACTTCCACTAGAGCCGAAGAAAGGATGCCATATTCCCATATCTTCTCCGCGGTTTCCTTACGTATATACAGGCGCATCTTATGCGAAGGTTCCCAAGTTGGAAGGGTGAGGCTTGCATTGCCAGTAGCCTGGGCGTATTCGCTGTAATCGCGGTTAAACCAGATCTGCCATATACCATCCCGTATCGCCGGGTTCATCAACGCGTTCTGGATGCGGGTCCAGGTCAGACCGAAGTAATCCTGGTTAGGCCAGACCATGCGCAGGTAATCGAGGCCGTAGTAATCATCACCAACAACCGAATCAATGGTGGAGTAGTTCTTTTGATCTACAATAATGACCGGTGCTTCGCTCAGAGACTTGGAGAGCTGACCGAAGGGACGCTGGTTTGGGTAGTCACGCAGGTACCAGGTGAGTGGCCAGGAGACGCCCGTATCCGGCGCGCTGGTATCGTATGCAATAATAAGGGTATTGCCTCCTGCTGCGCGACGTGAAATATCATACACCTGCTTCATTACCTCCCTGACCCCGGGCTCACCATGAGCGTATACAAGGTACTCGCTGGCGTAATCATCGTTAATAAACGCTGCACGAAATGAAGCGCGAGCAGTAAGAATGGCAAATATACCGAAAAAGGTCAATACCCCCAAGTACACGAATTGGTGAAATTCTCTTTCTTTACACAGGTAGAACAATGCCATGATGCTTCCAATGAGGGTCAACAACACGAACAGGAAGGAGGAAGTGGACACAAGTTGTTCCAATTGTTTTCCCTGAAATGGCGGAGTAGGACCGAGTAATGACACCAGCGCAGCGACAAAGCTGACAAGGAGGACACCCAATGCAATAACCACCAACAAGCCGCGCTTCCGGCGAGCTGTTGCCCAATCCACCCGCTCAATGACCTGCCCCAATGCCCAGCCAGTCAACAGGATCATCGGCAGTGTGATGTGATAAGTCAGCCATGGCATCTTCTCACCGGCGATGGTGAAAGCCAGCAAACTACTGACCGACCACCAAGCAAGCAGACTGAAACTGAGACCGGTTCCGGCAACTGGAACTGACCCAAGGTTTTGATCCAGGCTTTTTACTGAGCCCGGAAGAGATGTTGAGGTTGCCTCAGGAATAGCTGCACCGGGCAAGGTGGGGAGAGGATGTGAGGAGTAATGGCGCAGACCCAAATAAATACCCAAAGAGGCACCAAGTGCGGGCAGAAATTCGTAAACTGGAATCTGGACGAGCAGATAGTAATACCATGGCTGGCCACCGCGATTAACGCCTTGCTGTACGATCCAGTAATCCAGCGACCCTACCAGGCCAGAGAAGAAGCCAAGACCGTTGGTGAAAACAGTGGTATAGAAGAATAGGAGGATGCCAAAGAAAATAGCTGCATTCAACAACCACTGTCTCCAGTTCCACCACAAGCCAACCAGTATGGAGATGAGCATCAATGGAGCGAAGAAATAAAGGCCGATATGCAATAGATTGGCAGAACTAAAATTTGCCAGGATATTAGAGGGATCGGTGGGATCTTTGTAATAAAGCTGCCCACCGGTAAAGCGCAAAGGGAAGGCAGTGAGAAGAGGCAGCACCAACGAACCGAGCAGCATCAGAATATCAAAAGAACGTTCGGTGCGAATGGCTTTCCATCCATAGCCTTTGACCAGACATACAGCTGCCACGAGAATCGCGACGAATGCCACGCAAATGAGAAGCGTCTCTGGTGAAAGAATCCTGGCGGTTTTAGCAACTAAAGCCGCGGAGGAGCTTGTATCAGCCTGTGTAGGAATTGCCGGGGTGATCGTTTGCGCCGCGTCAAGGGAGATTGCAGAGCGATCATAGAGGGTATAGCCGAAAGCCAAACCAAGCAGGATAACACCCACAACAAGGGATATGATAAAAGCGTTGTAGAATCGGATTACCTGCCATGGTTGTTGGGTGACCCGTGCGATGAAAAGAATAGCCAATATCAGCAAGGCTTGAGCCGTGTAGATAAAGGCGGTCTCTTTGGCAGTGAAATGCAACACGGTCGCCAGGGTGAGCAGGTATAGGTAACGGGTCTTTCCGGTCTCCAAATAGCATAGAATGGCGTAAAGCGTCATCAAGCCGAAGAACCCCACAAAAGCCTCGTTGCGGGCGTAGCGTCCGTAGTAAAGCATGTAGGGTGAAATGAGCATCAAACCAGCAGCGACGAGCGTACCGGTGCGACCGAGGTAACGGCGATACTTCCACAGCAGGACAACAGTAAGAATACTACTTATGGCGTGGGGCAAGCGGGCAGTGAAATCGGTAGCGCTAAAAAGGAAATAAGTGAGGGCGAGCAGATGGAACTGGAGCGGACCGTGCATCATCGGGTTGTGCTGATAGCCATTCCCCTGGTAGAACCACCAAGAGAAATAGGTGTGCAGGCTTTCATCGTGGCTCATCACCCGAGCGCCGAGGTCATAGAGGCGGCTGATACAAGTGAAGAGGATGATCACCACGAAAATAAGCAGCTCAATATTTAAGGATGGGAGAACTTTCGTGAGGGGGCGGTTGAGCCAGGAATTGGGCTGTTCGGTGGAGGACATGGTTTTCCCGGTGGGAGGAGATTCAGCGAGTAGACTATACTGCAAACTCGATAATCTGGCAAGAAAGATGACCAGCGGATTAAAGCGCAGATAAGGGGATGTGCATATTCGCAATCATTAGCGTATCTAATTGTAAACAAAGAAAATGCGCATAGTCATTGCTGTTTCTTTATATAATTTCCAGATAATTGACCACAACCAGCCTGGATTTCAACTCCACGCCGAAGGCGGATGGTGCACGGGATGCCAGCCCGTTTCATGTGATCCATAAATACCTTCGCCCGCTGGGGTGTCGATGCCATACCGGCATACCCCTGGGTGGGGTTCAGGAGGATGAGATTAACGTGGCAAAGCAACCCGTGCAGCCTTCGAGCCAACAAACGCGCCTGTTCAGGGGTATCGTTGACCTCGCGAATCAGTGCCCACTCAAAACTGAGGCGTCGCCCGGTGACAGCCACGTAATCGCGACCTGCAGCGAGCAACTCGTCAATGGGATATTTATTGTTAATCGGCAGCAACTTCGAGCGAAGTTCATCATTCGCGGCGTGGAGGGAGATAGCGAGGTTCACCTGACATTTTTCACTGGTGAAACGCTGAATGACCGGAACCAAGCCAACGGTCGAGATAGTGAAGCGACGCGCGCCGAAGTTGAAACCGTTCGGGTCGTTGAGGCGATTGATGGCAGCCAGGGTATTTTCATAATTATGGAACGGTTCACCCATGCCCATCACCACAACATTAGTCACTGCCTGGTTTTCAGCTGCCAGAATCCGGGTATAGTACAACACTTGGGCAACCAACTCCCCGCTGGAGAGATGGCGTTTAAAACCCATTTGTCCCGTTGCGCAGAACGAGCAACCCATGGCGCACCCCACCTGGGAAGAGATACATAACGTGTGACGGGTGGCAGATGTAGGGCGGGCAGAGCCGTATTTCATCAAAACTGCTTCGATAACGAGGCCATCGGGGAGGCTGAAAAGGGTTTTGATGGTCTGATGATCTTTGGAGGAAAGTGATGCAAGAGGGTTGAGAGGGTTGAAATCAAAATATTCTGAAAGCCTGGAGCGAAAAGGGAGGGGGAGAGCGGTAAATTGGCCGGGTGAGTTGTAAAAACACCTGTAAAGCCCCTGCCAGATCTGGTCCGCCCGGTAGGGGGGTTCGGTCCATTCCTGTAAAAGGGCAGTAAATTCAGAGCGTGAAAGATCGTAGATTGGTCGCATGGATTATAAAAAATAGGGATTAAGAATTAGAAATTATGATGAGGTATGAAGGATTTGGGATTAGGAATTGAAGATTGAAGGTTGGTTTTCGAGATTCGGATCGCGATAAGGAGTAAGAAACGAATAATCCTGGTTGAGGTATGGAGAAGAGTTCAATCAACGGTTTACCCAGGAGCTTCGTCGCTGAGGGAGAAAAGAAGCGGAGGGTGGAGGTATTGGAGAACAACCGCAGCAAATGAGATGATACGGAGGGAGGCCAAGTAATCCTCCAGAGTGGGGGCAGTGGGGAGACTTAATTCTTCCAAGGTCGCAAGGACGAAATGACGGAAGATGGCGATATCCGTGGAGAAATCAGGGGTATGGCTAGCATATGAATTATTCTCACACATGACATATTCTTTGAGGGCGAGGGCTTCTTTGAAAGGTAGGACCAAGACAAGGTAAGCGCGCCGCCTTCCCTAATCCCCTACGGGGACAATAATGTAAATAAGGTGGAGAGGGCTTACAGAAATCCACCTCACTTGCAATATTGTCTATCCTACAAGCTCCCCCAAGTCTTTTGCAATAATGTCCACTTTTGGTTTCCACGCCTCAGCCTGCTCTCTGGTAGATACTCCCGAAAGTACGAGAGCGGTTGGCATTTCATCCGCCTGGGCTCCGGCGATATCGGTCTCGAGCCTGTCACCAACCACCAAGGTCTTGCACTTTGGGGTGCCAAGCCGCTTCCGCGCTAATTCAAACATGTGCGGCGCGGGCTTGCCGGCAAAGACTGGCTCGACACCCGTTGCGGTGACAATAACCGATACCCACGCACCCGCGCCTGGGATCTCGCCGCGAGGGGTGGGGAAGGTCTTATCGGGATTGGTGGCGAAGAAGGGGACCCCGCGGCGAACAAGCAGGCTGGCAACAGCCATTTTTTCAAAGGTTATCGCACGGTCAAAACCCATTACCACGGCCAGGGCTTCCCCGGCGCGCTCCACCGGAAGAGGCTCGATGCCTTTGAGACGCAATGCTTGAAGCAAACCATCGCCACCGATGGCAAAGACAGCCCTCGCCAAACCCCCGCTGCGTGCCCCCTCGCCTCTCGCATACTGGGGAGAGGAAGGGGGGTTATAGGGAACGGGGAGGGCTTCAGCCACCATCTCCGCGGCTACCAGAGAGGAGGTTACCACCTGACAGGTCTCGGCTGGAATGCCAAATCTGGTCAAACGTTCAGCATATCCTACCGGGGTAAGCGTTCCGTTGTTTGTGGCAAAAGAGATTTTCAGCCCACGATCGTGGATGCGCTGGAAGATACGCGGCAGGTCACCAATGGGACAGTCATCTTTCCATAGTACGCCGTCCATATCGAGAATGAGAGCTCGGATATCAGGAGGGATCATGATTATTGGGAAAGAGACCCGCGTTCGGGATGAAAGCGGGTCTTTATTGTTGAATCACTGCTTTTGCGGGGCTTCGAGCACCTGGTCAACAAGGCCGTATTCGACGGCTTGTTTTGCATCGAGGTAGAAATCCCGGTCGGTATCCTTTTTAATAACCTCCACCTGTTGGCCAGTATGCCTGGCGAGGATGTCATTCAGAAGGGTTTTTAACCTTAAGATCTGCATCGTCTGGATCTCGATATCGGTAGCTTGGCCCTGTGCACCACCGAGTGGCTGGTGCAGGTGGATTGTTGAGTTGGGCAGGGCATAACGGCGACCCTTCGTACCGGCAGCCAACAGCACGGTCCCGAATGATGCGGTCACTCCAACCGCCACAGTGCTGATCGGGTTCGTAATCATCTGCATGGTATCGTAGATGGCCAACCCAGAGTAGATGACCCCGCCGGGTGAGTTGATGTACATCTGGATTTCCTTTTCGGCATCCTCGTGGTTCAGATAAAGTAGTTGAGCAACGATCAGGTTAGCGACCTGATCGTCAATTGGCATACCGATAAAGACGATGCGTTCCTTGAGGAGCAAGGAATAGATGTCGTAACCGCGCTCGCCGCGGGTGGAGGATTCGTATACATATTGCAATTTCGGATCAAGGATTGACATTCTTTTCTCCATTAGGAATATTCTTGGCACTTGTTGAGGATTTCTTTTTCGATGGCTGCTTTTTAGCTGGGGATTTCACAGCCTTCGGTTTCTTTTCGGTTTTATTAACAGAAAGCTCTGGTGCCTGCCCGAGGGCGATAGCCTTAAGCCTCTCCAGAACCTGCTGGCCAACCGCCCGCCGCGCTGACTCCATGACGATTGCTTCCTGCAACTGCTTGGGAGGAGTACCCTTGCCGCGGGTTGCTTTCTGGTAACCATCGCTGCCGCGCAACTCGAACATGGTTTGTTGGATGGCGGAGTTCAAGTTTTCTTCATTGATCTCAATCTGTTCGAGCTTTGAGATCTTTTCGAGGATGAGCCGGCGCTCAAGGCGATTGATGGCAGCCGGTTTGACCACATCGGTTGTGAATTTCTCACTGTCCATTTCACGCATTTTCAGGTAGGCTTCCAGATCGAGATTTTGTTGAGCCAGACGGGAAGTAAAATCCTCGGTAACGTGTTCCATCTCATGTTCCATTACCTGAGGTGGATATTTAATGGTTGCCCCTTTCTTAATCTCGTCAATCATCCTGGCGTAAAAATCATCTTCATAATCAGCTTTCGAGCGGGTCTCCAGGTTGGCGCGCACCACATCCCGTAGTGCGTTGAGGTTCTCGACGCTGCCGATCTTTTTAGCGAACTCGTCATTCAAATCAGGCAACTCGACGCCGCGCACGGCTTTTATGGTCACGATGAAATTAACCGTCTGACCCCGTAAAGCCTCGTCTTTTTCATCTTTGGTGAACTTATGGGTGATGCTCCTGCTCGTTCCCGGTTCCAATCCGATCAACTCATGTGAGAAACCAATAAAAGGCCACTCATCCTCTTTTTTCTCCGGGTTGACAAATACAGGGTACCCGGGACGGTCAATCACTGGCGTCTCACCTTCCGCAGCCCTGGCTTTTACCCCCATAACATCGAGCATTACGAAATCGCCCTCCTGCACCGGTCGCTGGACATTCTCCATCTTGCCATGGATGCGGCGAAGGTTTTCGATCTCCTCGTCCACTTTATCTTCACCAGGAGCTTGCCATTCGTAGGGCAGGCGAATCGAGCGATAATCGCCAAGGTTCACGCTTGGTTCAAGAGGAACTGTAAAAATAAATTTCGGTGGTTTAAGGCTTTCTATGTTTTCGAGCTTCCCGGGCGCAGCCGGCTCAATCTTGGCCTTCTCGAGAGCTTCAGGATAAAGTTCCTCCACAAGGAGCTCAACAGCATCATCAGTGATGGCTGCCTCGCCATAATAGCGCAGGACGACATCGTAGGGTGCCTTACCCGGGCGGAAGCCCGGGATTTTGGCACGCTCAGAAATGTTTCGGGCGGCGCGGTGCTTCGCTCCTTCCATCTTTTCCTGGTCAAGTTTCACCGTCAATGTTACCTGGTGATCATCGCGGGGGGTGGTCTCGATTTTCAATTTATGCCTCTATAGTCAATATAAAATTCGTGATTATCGGTTACACAATATGCGGAAATCCTTGATGAGATATAACATTCATGTTATTTATGACACAGGCACATTGTCTGAGAGGAGATCGCTTCGGTGGCATGAAGCGCCGCCTCGTAATGAAAATCATCTCATGGAATAAGGATGTTGAGCTAAGCTCCATTCTCCTGGAAACACATGGGGAAGGCGGGACTTGAACCCGCACGCCTTGCGGCACATGATCCTAAGTCATGCCTGTCTGCCAGTTCCAGCACTTCCCCGGCGGCGGAATTATAAGCGAGGGGGAGGGGAGCGTCAATAAAGGATTTATCCCTGTTAACCAATCACTGATATAATCGGGCGACTTTGATTAAAAGGAGCAAACATGTCACGGATCATCAACACAGAAAGCGCCGGAAAGGAGAGGAATTTCCTCATACGTACAATCGTGCTGGCAATTCGTGAGCTGGCGCGGCAAACCGGTCCAAGCGGAGAAGCGCCTGACCTTGTTGCTTACATCGCCTTATCCCTGCGTAGGGTTGCCGAGACCATTGATGTTTCTGTGAATGCATGGGAAAAGCGTGGTTACTGGGTAAAGGCCGATCGATTCCGCATGGATTGGATGTGGACCAGGGCAATGGCTGATAAGTTAATTACCGCGCTGCAGAGAGAAGATTGGGGAGCCATCGCCAGGCTAAGTGCACAAGCCACCCAAAAGTTTAACAAGGTGAAAGTAAGCTCACACAACCGGATGGGAAAGCCCTGGGTGGGAGCCTGGAAAGCGTTGAAACCAAGGGGTGAAACAAGGAATTAGGGGTAATGGATTCGGATGTGCCATCAGGGCAGGGTGTATTTGATAACAAGCTTCGGCGTCCCCAAACGTACCTGGTCGGCAATTCCATCATTATTCGTTAACTTATCGCGGAATTGCAAACGGAATTGGATGCGGGTTGAACCAAGCTTCGCTTGAAGAGCGGCTTTGAAATCATTATCCGTAATGGATGTATCCAGGGTACCCGGCTCACACAGCAAAGTGAACGCGCCTGTTGGAGCGCCGGCAAAGAAATCAGCGGTATCCAACGGGATGTAATCCTGTTGGAATACACCCATGCAACCCAGTTTGCCGAAGGGATCACCAATAATCGAATAGCCATTGGACAGGGTCACCCCTCCTTCCACGATGGTAGCGGTGAAAGGAAGGGATGAGATGTCGAAACTGAGAAAGACTTGAGAAGCCGCGTTGTCTGTTGTATCGCCCACCCATATATCGTTCCTGACCAACCCGTTAGAACGCACTGAGCCGCTTTCCGCAGCAATGTAATTTGCGATTAATTCATGCGGCAGCGAGGGGTCAACGACGATAGAAATCCAAAAAGGATCGTTGCCTTTCAAACCAAAAGTAACCCCATTTGCATCGCGCAGTATCCAATAACCTTTATAAATGCCCGCAGAAACCGGCGCTTTCAAGATGACCGATACATCTAGCATCTCGCCCGGTGCAACGGTACCTGTCGTTAGAGGCTGGGAGACGGGCCCCCCCATGGCATTTTCATGATCGAATACAAGGCTATAAGCGGAATTCCAAGTGCAGGTGCCTATGTTCTTCAAGCGCCACGTTTTGGTAAATAGCTGGTTAGAGGTCATCGCCGTGCCATCTGGAACAGTCACATCGGTGATAAACCTAACCGCGTTGCACGGAACCGGCGAAGGCGTTGAGGTCCAGACGGGTGGAGGTGTGAGGGTGGCTGTCGCAGAGGATATTAGTACCGGCAGAGATGTCGGTGTTGGGGAGGGTTGAGGCGTAGCGAGATGAGTCAACTCGGCATTCACAGTCTGCGCGGCGAGAGTGTAAATGGTGTTCATCCCGGGGGTTGTATCACCAACGGGAAGGCTGCAGCTTGCTAGCGCTGCGAAGAGAAAAATAAATAACAAACGGCGGATCGGTTTCATATCTGCATCTCTTTCAAGGCATTGTGTACTGTACGATCAAAAATGGAACAAATACATGCACCAAATCGCTCATTCCGTCGTTATTGGACTCATTGCCCGGAAACTGAAGCCTAAATTGGATGCGAGTGTCCGTTCCCAGCCTGGCCTGGATGGCTGTGGCAAAATCACCATCGGCAACCACGTTGTTCAATGCCTCAGGATCACACCATTCCATGAACGCGCCGGATGGCGTACCAGTAAAATGATCTCCCGAGTTCAAAGGCGTATAATCCTGCTGATAGACGTCCAAACAACCCATCCCACCAAAGGGATCGCCAATAAGTTCATATTGGGTTAGATCTAGCTTAACGATATCAATCGTGGCTCGCGTCGGGATGCTGCTTATGTCAAAGCTGATAAAGCTCTGTATCCCTTCTTTATTAACAGTATCTCCAACATTTATCTCACTCGAAACGGCGCCATTAGCGGAAACGGAACCACTCTCGAAGCTAACCGCGTTCAGTGAAATCGTGATCGTGCCGGTCGTCACAACCTTTATCCTTACCCAAAAAGGAGTGCCTGCCAAACCGAAAAGTCTACCACTGGCGTCAGCCAGCATCCAGTAGCCGGTATAGGTTCCAGCTCCTGATGGAGCTTTCAGGGTAACAGTGGCTTCGATAGATTGCCCGCGCAATATCGAACCGTGCGTTAAGAGAGGTGTTGTGGTTGCGGCCATCGGATCGCCGCTAATAAATACAAGCTTGTAACCGGATGTCCATGGGCAAGCGCCAATGTTCCGCAGCATCCAAATCTTAGTGAAGGTCTGATTAGGTGACATGATGCTGTTATCCGGGATATTAACATCGTAAAGGAGCTGCGCCTGGTTACATGGATCAGTCGTGGGTGAGGAGCCAGATTGAGGTGGAGGCAGGGATGGCTCGAGCGTTGGTGCGAAAGTTGGTGTGAGAGTTGCAGGTAATGGTGTGGGCGTGAGAGCTGCGAGGCGTGTTTGGTCAGCTGAGATGGTCTGTGCAGCCTGTGTATAGTACATCCCGGGATCCATCGTCGCAGTTGGAATAGAGGGGATGCAGCCTGCCAGTACGAAAGATAAGAGAGCGAGTGGTGTAATAAATAACTTCTTCATGTGTACCTCATAGTTATTTTACCAGAATGGACGCTTAGCTAGTAAATAAGTTCCCCCATATGAATAATAGCAGGACAGACAAGAATTCCACCCTACGTAAAAAACAGTAATGGCTGGTGTAAAGAAACAAGACAGGTAAAATCCCGATCCCAGCTTAAAACAACACAGGCTGGTAGGTTACCCGTTTTCCATCAAGGAGAAGGAAGGGAGCAGCGCGTTTCACGACAATCCCCAGATGAAGCAGGGCGGAAGGATCTCGCAGCCGTGACTCGCGGCGAGCTTTAAGGATGGCTTCCGCAGCTTTTAGACCAATGCCTGGAACGCGCAAGAGGTCGCACCGTTCAGCTTGATTGACTTCCACCGGACGTTCGATCAAATTGACCTTCGCCCAAGCATGCTTTGGATCGATCTGAATTGGGAGCTGCCCATCTGCTTTAAAAGGTAACTCTTCCAGATCGAATCCATAATCACGCAGCAGGAAGGAAGCCTGATAAAGCCGGTGCTCACGGATGGGCGGGACAGACGGCTGATTCTCCAACGGGGTATCAGGCACCGGATTGAATCGTGAAAAGTAGGTGCGGCGAAGGTTCAAGGAGTGGTAAAGGTAGCTGGTAGTGGTCAGCAACTCCAGGTCAGATTCGCCTGCACCTCCAGCGACGAACTGGGTCACAGAGGAAGGCCAATATGAGTGGCGGAGGTCAAGCCAGGGACGATATGGGGGAGGTTGGGTTCGGCGGATCTCATCAACCCACTTGAGCGGCTGGAGTAGTTCCTCGATGAATTGCTTCTGGGGGGCAAGGCAAGACAAGCGGGAAGAATTTGGTGCTTCCAAGTTTACTGAGACACGGTCAGCGAGCTGCATGGCTCGATAGACCTGTTCCCTTTGGGCACCCGGCATGATCTTGAGATGCATGTAACCACGGAAGCCGAGTTTTCGGCGCAGGATATCGGCAGTATCGAGCAGCTTATCCTCGGTGCGGACGCCGCCACCAACAACACCGGAACTAAGGAAGATGCCCTCCGCGATGCCTTTTGCTGCCAGCATCATGAAAAGACGGGCAAACTCCTCGGGATGGAATGTAGCGCGGCGCAGATCACGACCAGCGCGGAAAGGGCAGTAATAACAATCGCGTTCACAGGCTGAGGAGAGGAGGGTTTTAAGCAATTTGATACGTTGTCCGTTGGGTAGGATGGCGGGGTATATAAAAATTTCTGTGTCAGGTGTTCCCGTGTCATGTGCCAGGTGCGGGTTGTGAGGTGCGGGGTGTGGTGGGGAAGCGTGCGAGGTGCAAGATATGGGATGCGGCGGCAGGATTGGTTCGCAATCCATCTCGAATGACATTTGAGTGGAGAGGGCTTGCAGACGGGATATGGCATCTTTCATGTCGTTATTATAGAACAAGTGTTCTCTAGAGTCAAGGTTATTACGCTTTTTCTGCAACTGTCAATGAAATTCCCATCCCTGCCCGTCGATTATTATGCGACCAAGGCTTAAACCATCCCGGATGTGATCCAGACCGATGCACCCATCAACCTAGTAGGCAACTCGGGTGGTTTGATGGTGGTTATTGAGTCGCAGGTGCTTGACGTGACCTCGGCGAGAGAGTCAACACCGGGATCGGTATTGCCAAACCTTTACACGATGTTGAGCCTTCAAGCAGATACCTGGATGCACCGCGGGTGTAATTACTAATGGATAGGAACCGCGCATTATGCCGGGCTGGTGGGGTGGGGGGGCAGGCGTATATCAAGTGCTCATGTATCAAATGGAAAAGCATCAATAACAAAGACCTTTTAGATTTAGTTGCACAAAAGGACATTGTTCAGGAACATGGGAAGGTCGTAAGAGGGGGGCTTGACGAGGATGGAAATTCGCAATAAAATATATATGTTTATGATATGTATTATTATCATAAACATACAAGAATTATACTTCATCCATCTCTTACATATGTTACGTTCCTCAACTTGAAATCTATTCCCTTGAATACCATCAGTCCTGCATCCACCATTTCTGAAGCTGTTCAGGGTTACCTTAATACCGTACAGGATTCCCGTAGCGAGCACACCGCACGCGCTTATGCAAACGGCATGCGGATTTTCATGCGTGTCTTGGAAGAACATAAAATCGGGCCTGAATCCTCTACAATGGAATTGAGTGAAGAAGGGCTGACCTGGCTGCTCACCCACTTGAAGATTTATTCCTCTGCCACCGAGCATCTTTACACAGGGGCTGTCAGAGGCTTCTACGATTACCTCGCAGCAGAGAATCTTGCCAAGATCAACCTACCCCGGCTGGAACAGCTCATCCGGAGACGTTCAAGACGCTCCGGACAACGTATGCCCCAATTCCCCCGAGAGGAGATCGAACAGGTACTTGAATATGTGAATAGTATCACAATGCAGTTGTCAGACAACCCGGGTATATGCGAAAGGATAGATAATGTAGAAGGAAATGAGAAACTGCGGGCATTAAGGGATCGAGCCTTTATACTCACTTTAGCAGACACCGGTTTACGCGTGCACGAAGCCTGCGCACTGCGACGTGGCGATCTCGACTGGAATGAAGGCCACGCGGTGATCATTGGAAAAGGAAATAAACAAGCCCTCGTTCGCTTTTCGAGCCGCAGCATGCGTGCGTTGAAGGATTACCTTACTGAGCGTGCATCGTTGGATGGCGCATCCGGCAAACATCTCGCTTCCCTGCCACTTTTTGCCCGTCACGACAAGGGTGCAGGGAAAAAAGTCAAACAAATCACGACAACCACTGGGCGGAATATCGTAAGTGTACACGTCCGACAAGCACTTGGTGATCAGGCCACCCACCGCATCACACCACATTCCTTCCGGCATTACTTCGTGACAACAGTGCTGCGCGCGTCTGGCAATCTCAAGCTGGCCCAGGAGCTGGCAAGGCATGCCAGCATCGAGGTAACCCAACGATATGCTCACCTCAGCGATGACGAGCTGGATAAGGGGTATCACGAGATATTCGAAAAATGAGCGGTACGCGGATTGGGTGGATGAATAAGTCTCTAACGGAGCAGTGTTGATGAGCATTCCGCTTGACATGAATCGGGTGTAGGTGATAAACTCCACACGTTCTTATTGAAATCCAAGGAAAGGAGGCGCACTCATGAATTTTCACATGTTCGAAATCAACAAGGGTAGTTATGTATTTAACCCTCCTCGGAGTGCGCCTGAAGACCATTAAAGGTCAGCCTGTGTTAATATTTCAGCCACGGCGATGTGAGGCGCCGTGGTTTTTTTTTACCCTTGTATTCGTCCTCTCCCCCTGCCCCTCTCCCAAAATCGGAGAGGGAGAAATGATGAACCATGACATCCAAACTGCCTTTAACCTACTTTGACTTTCGTCAAACGATGGGCAAGAAGAAACTATTAGGAATGCTGCACATGATGACCGGCTTTCGCATGGCGTACGCTGCTGCCAATGTGACGCTGGCTGTTTCTGCGTTGGCTAAGACGACCACCTACATGCTCCTGCGCCACTTCGCAGACACGATCGCCGGAAATGAAAAACCGTTCGCAGGTACACTCGAGCGGACTTTAATCCTGATCGCGCTGGGATTCATCGGCCTTGCCCTGATGGAAGGTGGATTCACCTACATCTCAAGCCGGCTTGCATCCTACTCCGCTGAGAATATCACCCGACGATTACGTAACTTTCTCTTTGATCATATCCAGCGCTTGTCATTTGCCTATCACAGCAAGACGCCAACAGGCGAACTGATCGAGCGAGTCACCTCGGATGTGGACTCGGTACGGACCTTTTTCAACGACCAAGCCATCGGGGTGGGACGCATTATTCTGCTTTTCATCATCAACTTCATCGCGATTGGACTGCTTTCGTGGAAATTAGCGCTGGCCTCCGTTGCGGTTGTTCCGATCATCGTGATCGTCTCCATGTGGTTCTTTAATAAAGTAACCAAAGCCTACGAAGCCTACCAGGAACAGGAAGCAAAACTCTCCACCACCCTCCAGGAAAACCTGACCGGGGTGCGCGTGGTCAAGGCGTTTGCCCGCCAGGGTTATGAGATGGATAAATTCGAGAAGGAAAACTGGCAGAAGTTCGAACTAGGGCGAAAACTTATGCGTATGCACTCTCTTTTCTGGCCGCTTTCGGACTTGCTGTGTGGTTTCCAGATGCTAGCCGGATTCATTTATGCAGGCATCCTGGTAATCAACGGCGCAATCACCATTGGAACATACCCGGCTTACGTTGGATTGGTAGTCTGGCTTATTTGGCCAATGCGCAACCTGGGTCGGATCATCGTCAACACCTCGACCGGCCTGGTCTCTTATGACCGTTTGATGGAAATCATCAAGCAGGAGCGGGAACCGCTGACCGAAGGTACGGTGCAGGCCAAGGGTCCGGCGCGTGGCGAACTGGTCTTGAAGAATGTCTCATTCCAGTATGCAGATGGAAATATGGATGTCCTGAAAGACATAAACTTTCAAGTGCAGCCGGGTCAATCGGTGGCGTTGCTTGGTTCGACCGGTTCGGGTAAGACAACGCTGGTCAACCTGCTGCCGAGGTTCCACGAGTACACTGATGGGTCTATCCTGCTGGATGGCGAGGAATTAAAAGAATATCCGCGCGAGTACCTCCGCAAGCAAATTGGCATCGTGGAGCAGGAACCGTTCCTCTTTAGCCGCTCGATCCGTGAGAATATCACTTACGGTGTCGGCCGGGATATCTCACAAGAAGAAGTCGAGAAGGCTGCATGCGCGGCTGCCATCCATGAAGTAATCCTGACCTTCCCGGATGGATACAACACGCTGGTTGGTGAGAAGGGTGTAACGCTCTCCGGCGGGCAGAAGCAACGCGTGGCCGTGGCCCGAACCCTGCTTAGGAATCCACGCATCCTGATCCTCGACGACTCGACATCAAGCGTGGATACGGAAACGGAAGCAGAAATACGCTCCGCGCTGAACCGGCTGATGGAGAACCGCACCACGTTCATCATCGCCCATCGCATACAATCCGTAATGAACGCCGATCTGATCCTGGTCATGGACAAGGGTGAGGTCGTCCAAATGGGCAAGCACAAGGACCTGGTTGCTCAGGATGGGATGTACAGGATGATTTTTGATATTCAGACCAGGATTGATACCGAACTTGAGGAAGAAATCGCGAAGGTTGGATGAAATATATAAAAAGTGATGAACCGATTGAACAAATAGGAATGAGGGGAAGGATGACAGGTTTTCATCCTTTATCCTTCCACTGTCATCCTTTTCTTCACGCCTCTCGCAAGGAGAATCGACATGGCTGAAAATGAACTCATCGAATTAGAAGAAGAAGAACATACGAGTCAAATGAATGCTCCCACATTCAAGCGCATCGCGGGTCTGGTAAGACCCCACTGGCGCTGGATGGCAGGATTCCTGGTCGCGATCGTCTTTACAGCGATGCTGGATGCTGTTTTCACTTTTATCAATAAAAACATGATCGACCAGGGCATTGCACAGAAGAGCATCCCCACCCTACTTAGATATGCCTCTTACTATGGCGGCTTACAGTTGGTGCAAGCCATCTCAGTGCTCTTATTCATATATTTGGTCAGTATCTTGGGTGAACGCATCCAGTACGACATTCGCAGAGAGATCTTCAATCACTTGCAGGATCTATCGCTCTCGTTTTACAGCCAAAACGCGGTGGGACGCTTGATGGCGCGCGTTACCTCAGACTCGGGTCGAGTTTCTAGCTTGATGACCTGGGGCATGCTCGATGTGACATGGGCCATCGTCAGCGTGATCACCTCAGGGATCTTCATGCTTCTCATCAACTGGAAGCTGGCGCTTATCGTCTTTGCGATCATTCCCATTCTGCTGGTCATCGCCATGAATTTCCGCAAGAAAATCCTAGTGGAGTTCCGCAAGAGTCGCCGGGCCAACTCGAAGATCACGGGCGAATACAACCAGAACATCCAGGGTGTGCGCGTGGTCAAGGCGCTCGGCCGAGAAGACGAGAACCTGAATGAATTTACGCGCCTGACCGATGCCATGTTTAATGCATCTTACCGCGCGGCTTGGCTCTCAGCACTCTTCCTGCCTATGGTGCAGGTCGTCGCGGCCTTTGCGCTGGGTGCCATCGTCTGGTACGGGGGGATGCAGAGTGTTTCGAGCACTTTCACCGTAGGCGACATCCATGCCTTCGTCTCGTACCTGACCTTTATGATCTGGCCGGTGCAAGACATTGCACGCGTCTACGCTGACATGCAACACGCCGTGGCTTCAGCGGAGAGAATCTTCAAGCTGCTTGACACCGTGCCCGAGGTCCAGAATCGTCCTGATGCCATCCCTGCAGAAACAATCCGAGGAGAGATCGAATTCGACCATGTAGACTTCTACTACGAAGACCGGAAGCCAATCCTGACCGATTTTACACTAAAAGGCAAACCGGGCGAGACAATTGCCCTTGTCGGACCAACCGGAGGCGGGAAGACGACCATCGTCAACCTGTTATGCCGTTTCTACGAGCCAAAACGAGGTGTCATCCGCATCAACGGACGGGACTACACCGATTACAGCTTGCACAGCATCCAATCCCGAATAGGCGTGGTGTTGCAAACCCCGCACCTTTTTTCCGGAACAATCCGCGAGAACATCCGCTACGGACGATTAGAGGCTAGAGATACTGAGATTGAAGAAGCTGCAAAATTGGCCGGCGCGCACGATTTCATTATGACCCTGGAAAAGGGTTATGACCAGGAAGTTGGTGAAGGTGGCAACCTGCTATCAGTAGGGCAGAAGCAATTGATCAGCCTGGCGCGAGCGGTACTAGCAAAGCCAGAGATCTTTATCATGGATGAGGCCACCTCAAGCGTGGACACACTGACCGAGGCGCTTATCCAAAGAGGCATGGAAACGCTCATGGCAGGGCGAACCTCCTTCATCATCGCCCACCGACTCAGCACCATCCGACGTGCCAACCGAATCATGGTCATCGAAGAAGGACACATCACAGAACAAGGCACACATGCCGAATTGCTCAAGGAACGCGGTCATTACTACCGCCTGTACACACAGCAATTCAAGGTCGAGAAGGAGCAGGCGTATGGGGTGGCGATACCGGAAGCGGTGCCGGTGATCAAGTGAGGATTGTGGAGTGAAAAGTAATTAGTAAGGAGTAATTAATAATAAGGCGCTCCTCGTATATTAAGATGAGCTTGTTGTAAAGTACATGACCTCCGAGGTTATATAACCCCCGGAGGTCTGTAGTTACTTCGAATATTCACCCAGATTCCATAGCCTCCGGTCGGCTGGATCATCGGCATCAAGCAACACTGGATGGATATCAGATCGGACGCGATAACCCCGTGAAGTCCAGAGGTCCGAGGCGATACGGCGCTGGTCCAGGGTCAAGCCCTGCTTAATGAAGTACTCGCACAATCGGTTCACATCTCGTTGGAAGATGGCATAGGCGTTACGGTTCTGTACCGGTGAGATCACCTGTGGGAAATCAATCAATGCAATTTTATCCTTCCAATACAGAACATTGTACGCCGACAGATCACCATGGATGCGACCCGCGGCGAGCATGCGATCCAAATTATGTCTGAGGCGGGTAAAAAGCGGAAGGGTTTCATCCGGTTCGAGGTCCACTTCGCTTAAAGTAGGCGCGGGAACAAACTCGTCCCCGAGATATTCCATTAATATCGCGTTATGTGCCATCTCATATGGGCGCGGAACATCCACCCCTGCTGTAGCGAGGGCTTGCAGCGCGGTGTACTCATAAGCGATCCACGATCGGTGGCGCACCTGCTCACCGTAGTGCGAGCGTGTGACGATTGCATGGATGGATTTTTCATCGTGCAACTCATGCCCTTCGTCATCCAGATCAATGCGGCCTTCGCGATAGATGTGATCATCGCGCAGGTTACGTAACCTGCGCGGGCGATAAATCTTGGCGGCAACAAAAGGTGCATTCACCTGGTCGCCAGAACGGCAAAGATAGACTGAAGCCTCCTTCCCAGTCTTGATCTTACGAAGGACATCTGATATCCATTTTTGTTCATAGAAATATCCAAGAGAGTCGAGCAGCCAGGATTCCTCGAAACGGGCTGCCTTGTATGTTAAGTTAAAAGACCTGCTGCTATCATCCTGGGTTTGCACGAACTGCTGGACCGCGATGGGTAGGCGCTCTGCTTCCTTCTTTTGGGGATGTTTGCGGTAATTACAAGGCCAGTCAAAGCTACCTTCATCGTCCAGTTCATTGTAATATTTGAGGTTATTACTGGTTTCCATTTATTAATACCTTATAAAAAGGATGCGGGATGAGATTCCACCTGCGGCTCCCCCAAAATAAAACCGCAGGCTCGCGCGCCTGCGGTTGGATGACTCTCAATAACAGAATCACCTGCATATATCGAGAGGAGGCGCGCAAAACATGGGTATTTGGACAACTTTATTTTCGGACATGTTTTGAAACCTCCTTTCGAGAAAGTCTTTATATATTATAGATGAGAGTCTAACATTGGCAACGGGAATCGTCAAGTTTATCCGGAGTGGAGATGATTGTATCAGGTGGTTTCTTCTTTGTAGTA